>JYMV01000991.1_pt1 | contig 12165 bp, 8 predicted proteins | sample 338911 | NCBI WGS metagenome assembly JYMV01 (sample SAMN03354496, study PRJNA234377) | hydrothermal vent metagenome | biome: Deep sea; feature: Hydrothermal plumes at the Eastern Lau Spreading Center, Western Pacific Ocean; material: Seawater | place: Tonga | collected 2009 | depth 2000 m m | reverse complement strand
TGGTAATAATGGTTTGGTCTACGGATCGATATTGAGCGCGTAAGGAATCTGATCCAGTGCGTCGGGAAGGTCAATCACATCCCACTCTTCAGTCTTCGGATCGAAGCTGCCGAATACACCAGAGCCAAAGCCCGGTACCCATACTTTACCGTCCTGTGCAACATGAAGACGACGTGGTCCGCGGAAAGGCGGGGCCCATTCTTTAATGTCGCCGCCCTCGACGTTCGGGTTGATGCGGCCAATACGATTGCCGTTGAGCTTCGTATACCAGATCATGCCGTCAACCGGAGAGTAATCGATTCCATACGGAGTAACGCCGCGTGACTCGCCGCGTCCTGCACCACTCACCTGGTCTGCTTTCAGCAGGTCGTATTGAGTGACTTCCATCGTTTCAGGATGCATCGAGAATACAGCGTTCATACCTGCATCCGTGTACCAAACGAGACCCTCAGGGTCTTCAGGATTGATACGCAGCGTATGCGGATATGCGCCGCGCGGTCTCGGTGCTGCAGCACTCGAAGCGATCGTCCATTCCCCGGTCTTCACATCAAACTTGGCCATTTCGCCAGAAATACAAAGCGTGAGCCACATATTTCCGTCGTTCCCCATCTCAATCGAGTGAGGTCCGCGATACGGCTGCGGCAAAGTGTGATGTGATTGACCTTCCCGACGCACTGGATCAGATTCCTTACGCGCTCAATATCGATCCGAAGGGCAACGTATGGATTACGGGAACCGGGAATGACACCGTGACGAAGTACGATCCGAAAACGGAGAAAATGACTGAGTACCGCATGCCGACGCGTGTGACTTATACGCGCGAATTCGAGTTTGATGAAGACGGAAACGTCTGGACTTGTAACTCGAATGCGCCAGTACGCCACACCGAACGCGGACGCGGTTCGATCATTAAGCTTGAGCTTATCGAAACCGATTGATCGCAGGAAACATAAGAGTTCTACGCAGCGAGGAGCCCATTCGGGTTCCTCGCTTTTTTTCATGTCTTTCGTCTGGTGAAATATGCGGGCTAGTTGATTTCGGCCATGTCGGAGGTATCGACGAGTTCGGCGCCCAGAATGAGATTCCGGAATTCGCTATCAGGGCCGTCGTTCAGGAGTTTTAGAAATTTCACCAGTCCGGCAATATCTTTTTCGTTTAGCTTGATAACCGCGTAGGCGTCGTCGATTTCGTCGGCATTACCGGAGCGTTTCAGTTCGCTGTTCTTCATCTTGTCTCTGATGATTTTTGCAACATCGATTTCTCTGGCATCGAGGTTGCGGAGTGAAGGGGTGGTCACGGGTGAGCCGTCTTTGGTTACGATGTGCTTTTTCGCATCGGTGAATTCGGCCGGCGTGTGGCATGCGGCGCAGTTACCGATTTTCGCGTCTCCGATGAGCGCGTCGCCTTCGTATCGGAAAAATGTTTTGAAGGAGATATAGGTTTCCTTGTCCATTCCGGGGGGTAGCTTGAGGAGAATGCGGCCTTCCTGGTTTGCGAGTCGGCCGAAAATGCGTCCTGTGAGATTGAGGGGGGTCTCTTCGGCTTCGGGGGCCTCGGGAATGCGGTTTACGTAGGTGAACGCGTCGTAGATGGCGCGTTTTGTATTGGTCAGACGATGGACTTTCGATTCTTCTTCAACGCTTTTTTGTTGTGCGTTGGTCAGGGATGGTGCGCAGACCGTCAGGAGGGCGCATGCTGTCAGACAGATTCGTTTGCGAAAGTAAATTGAGTAGTTCATGACTGTGTCTCCTGAGCTCGTTCTTTTTGGAATATATCATGTGGGAACGGGAAGTTCAATCGCGACTATTGAGTGTGTCTATAGAGTTCGAGTATTTGAAATCAGATCGCAGTGGCGAATGCGTTAAGTCTATACGGTGACTGTTTCGAGTTAGCGTTTTTTGCCGGCGTATCCGAAGAGGTGTGCGCTGACTTTACGGATTTGGACTTGTTCGGAGCCTTCGGTGATGCGGTATCTGCGGTGGTGTCGGTAGATGTGTTCGAAGGGCAGATGTCGGGTATACCCCATGCCTCCGTGTGTCTGCATTGCGAGGTCGGCCGTTTCGCACACGAGGCGATTAGCGCGATAGTTGACCATGGCGACTTGATCAGTGACTTCCATGTGGTGTTTTTGGTCGAGGCGCCACGCTGTTTTGTACACGAGGTTTCGGATCAGCTCGTTTTCGGTGTGAGCCTCTGCAAGGGGGAACTGGATGGCCTGCTGGGTAGAGAGGGGTTTTCCCCAGGTGATACGTTTGCGGGCGTATTTTACGGATTCGTTGATGCAGTATTGAGTGGCACCTACACCGGATGCGGCTTGACGGATACGGTTCTCGTGGAAGAAATGCTGTGCGCATGCGAGGCCTTCGCCTTCGTTGTGGACGATTGCGCTGTCTGGAACGCGGACGTTGTCGAGGGTGAGCTGAGCGTGGTCTGTGGGCATATTGAAGGTCCAGTGGTAGAAGTCGATATTGAAGCCCTCGGCATCGGTGGGCACTAGGAAGGCCGTAATGCCGTGGGATGATCCGGGTTCGCCGGAGGTGCGTGCGAAGATGATGTCGTGGGTAGCGCTGTGCAGGCCGCTGTTGAAGCGCTTTACTCCGTTGATGATCCAATCGCCACCTTGTTTGTGGGCTTCGGTTTCGAGATAGGTTGCGTCGCTGCCGTGGTTGGGCTCGGTGACGCCAAAGGCGATTCGGGCGTTTCCGGAGAGCATGTCTTCGATCATGTCTTTTTGTTCATCATTTCCGAGATCGCGGATCATGAGAATCACTGGAAAGTTACCGACGACGGAGGACTCGTTTTGGAGGTCGTTGTGGAGTCCGAGTCCTTTTGCGGCCAGATGTTCTCGAATAATCGCCATGCCCAGGTTGGTGCCGTCTGAGCCGCCGAGTTCCTTGGGAAGCACGTATCGGTAGTGTCCGGCGGCATCGGCGATCCGGCGCATTTCCCTCAGGAGTTCTTCCCATTCCTTCATTGGCACGCCGCCGTTTTCCCAATCTGTGCGGGCGTACTCGCGACGGTAATCGAAGTACTGGATGTTTTCTTCTTCGAGCGGCTTAATTTCGCGTTCGATAAATTCGTCGAGATCTTTGAGCTTCTGTTGAATTTCTTCGGGGATCGTGAAGTCCATGTTGTCTCCGTCTGTAGTTTTCGATAATGATTGTATATCTGCTATATGATTAAAGCTGGGTATTGGTCGAGCGTATAGGTCTTGATACTAGCGTTTCGATTTTGCCGCTGTATCGCGAAATATCGTCATGTCGGTGCCGCCAAGTGCGCAATGGAAAAACACCTCTTTACTTTTCCAGGAAACTGTCTGGAACTGCGACGCTCTCGCGATCGCTTACTTCATACTGACCACTAGGTTAATCAGAAAGGGGATGCTGTTGCAAGCCCGACGGCGAATCGCTTAGAGGTCCAACGACAGCATTTCTCATGATAAGCAGCGATGTCTTTTGGGAATAGGATGAGAACCCATGTTCCGACTTCACTCACGATTGATTAGGCATGAGGGGAGGGCCTGATTCCGACAGGCGGCGAAATGCCGTCGAACGGTACGCCGTCCCACTGTCGTCGAATGTCTCCGAGTGGGTCGCTGAGGGTAGTACACTCCGTATCGAAGCGCATGACGGAGCGCGAATCTGCATTGTATGCGGGCCAGTGGGGGAGTCCAGGGTGATTGGGGTCCCCTGCTGTGGCGAACGCGATCCATGCATCCTGTACGCGGGTGGACAGCGATTCCAAGCCTTCGCCTCCGGCGAGGAAGACCTTTGCGAATGGCGAGTCGAGTGTACCGAAAACGAAGGGTTGTTCGATGGCGTGGGGCGTGCCTAGACTTCCTCCTACGGCGGGGCTTGGCCATGCGAAGAGATACATCCAACTGTCCGGTTGTTGGGAAGAGTGCGCCTCCATCATACGGGTGGCGGGAAGCGTGAAACTGATGTCACCCAGGATGGCGACCGAGATATCGCTGTCGTCCGCATCTGGACGATGAGCTTTGTGGGCGGCGAGTAGGGAGTCTGCCCGATCACCAGTCAGTCGTGTAAGTACGTGCATGAGTTTGTCCGGGGCGATGGTGACCACTTCGGAACTATGGAGCAGCCAGAAGCGCATTTCGTCGAGAGTTGTCCCAGTCAGCAGCGGAATCTTCATCGCGCGCCCCTCTGCGATGGCGTGTAGAGGGGCCTCGGGAAGGGCTGTGCCGTCGACGACGGGACCGAAGAAAACATCTGGCTTGGGAGAGGATGCCAAGGAGGATGCCTGGGCATCGATCATTTGCTCCATTGACATGGCGCGCAAATCTTCTACGTTGGTCGCTCCTGCCTGATTCATAAACAGGTCTGCAGCGGTCGAAGCACTGGCGGCTGAACGTGCAAGAGACGCGCCGCTCTGCGTGATTGCTCTGTGGAATAGACCATGCGCAGCCGGCATTGCCATTAGGGCGCTGATGCTGATGCCGCCTGCGGAACATCCGAAGACGGTAACGTTATCCGGGTTTCCACCGAAATGATTGATGTTGTCCTTGACCCATTTCAATGCGGCAATCTGGTCGAGGAGTCCGATGTTACCCGAGGAAACGTAATCTGCGCCTGCGATGTCTGCCAAATGGAGGAATCCGAATGCCCCGACCCGATAGTTGATGCTGACAACGACGATGTCTCCGCGTTGGGCGATCTGTGCACCGTCGCTGACACCATTTTTGCTCGCACCGACGAGAAAGGAGCCGCCGTGTATCCATACCATGACTGGTCTCTGTTGATCGTCGCATCCGGGGGACCAGACGTTGAGCGAAAGGCAGTCTTCGGACATATTTTCTGTGATTTCCGGAGCGAGCTTTGACCGAATCTGGGGAGCAGCAGATCCGAATTCTCTGGCCTGGCAGGTATTGATTGAGGATTCGAGTTCTTGCGGTGGTAGAAAACGACGCGATCCGGTCGGCGGCATTGCATAGGGAATTCCCCGAAAAACGCTCAGACCGTCTTCGCTCGATCCTTCTATTTTTCCATGTTTGGTATCGACGATCGGCATGACGGCGTCTCCGTTGTGTTTTGGATGATGATTGTATAGTTAATCAGATACGGAAGACCGATTCAAGGGGACACGACGGGCAAAACGGACAGTACTTGGCTGCCACAAGTCTAAGTGGGTCAGGATTCGCTCTTGTATTTCTCGATTAGCTGTGCGACCGTCAAGGCCGAGCGGACGGCGCCTTCGTGGAGGCCGTCGTATAGATAGGCACCTGCATGATAGGTGTTGTTGGCTCCGTTGGTCTCGATTATTTCGTCACGGGATTCCAGCGCATCGACAGTATAGAGGGGTGTGTGATGTTCTTGCACGTGAAGGATTTTTTCGGGGTCTATTTTTTCGTCAAGATTGTATGCGAGGTTGTACTTCGTTGGCTCGGATTCGCTCAGGCCGAGCAGACGGTTCAGAAAAGCATTGTATCCAGCATCTCCGTTTTCTTTTTGAAAAAGGTCGAATGCGGAATAGTGGGAGATGTCGTATTTGTCATAAATTGAAGTGTCGGTGTGGATTACCGTATGCGCGATATTCGGCTGCCACTTCGAAAAACGTTGAGTCTCCTGGTCCGTCGGATCAGACAACAGCTTCAAGACCTGATCCGGCGGAGTGGCAAACACTACCTTGTCGAAATTTTCCGATGCGCCGTTTTCCAGCGTGATCGTGACACCATCATCGCTTCTCTTGATCCCGGCTATTTCGACACCGAGCCGCAGCGTACCGCTAAAACCCTCGAGAATTTTTTCGATGTAGGTATAGACACCGCCATTGATGCGTGTCCAGCGTGTGAAGAGTCTGTAGCCTCTCAACATTGGAATTCCCAGGGCGGCGGGTATCTGGTCGATTTTGTCGTAGGGAATTGAATAGGCATACATCAGGAGCATTTTGAGCCAGCGATAGTAAACGTGATCGCGGAAGAAAGCGGAGACGGGCTTGCCATGGAAATACTCTTCGCCTCGGTTCGCGGTCCGTGCCATGAATAACCGAAGGTCAATGATGCAGAAGATGAGCTTTCTCAGTTCCCTGAGCCGTCCGCGCAAAGTTGATTGAGTAGACAGTATTCGGTAGACGCTGAAAATGTGTCGTCCATCGGCAAAGAAGAAACCTGTCGTGAGCGGGACACGCTCCATGGGTACGTTTAGTTCCTGCATCAGCGCATGAAAGGTATGAAAGTTCTTTTCCTCGAATTCTATGACCCCGTTGTCGATACAGAGATCGGAAGGAATCCTTTTGTCATCAGTCTTAACGTTCTTGTTGAGCGTTCGGATGTTGCCGCCGAGGATAGGCTGCTTTTCAAAAACGGTAACGTCAAACTGTCCGTCGAGATAGTATGCAGTGACCATTCCGGCAGCGCCGCCTCCTATCACGGCGATTTTCATGCTCCGTTCCGTTCGTAGACTGGATCGCCGGTGAGCTTTTCGTACAGTCGTGCGCCAGTTCTGAATGTTCCTGCGAAGCCTGCATAACCTGAGGATGCGTTGCAGAAGTAGAAATTTCGTAGTGATGTACGGTGATCGAGCCTTGATAACCCTAGATTGCGAGGGGTCAAGCTTGAGCCGTAGGCATTGCCCATTGGTGCGCCGCAGTAACGCTCGGAGGTAGTCGGGGATCCTGTGATTTTGAAAACGATGTGGTCTCTCAGATTTGGGATGTAGTGTTCTTCAGCGACATCGATGATGGTATTGCAGATCTCGTCTTTCCTTTTGTTGTATCCGCGTCGTGAGTTTAACCGCAGATCGAGAAAGTGTTGATAGTTGGCCACAGTGAGGAACTCGATTACGTGCTGGCCTTCCGGGCAGCAGCCTTGGACTGAGGTGTGAAGACTTGGTGTTGTGACTGCAAAACTGGGTTTCGAGTAGTCACCCAGGACGTTCATGTTGTAGAATGACTTGTTGATGTCGGTTTCGCTGCTGTGAAAGAGGTTCGAGTTTCCGAATCCGAGCTCGTGCAGATCGATACCTTCGACGGTGCAATAGACCATAAAGCTTGAGGGGGAGTAATCATAGTCTAGACGTTTGTTTGTTCGCTTGGAAAGCTTGTCGGTGCCTATCATTTCAGCTGCCCTGCGCGGGTCGAAATTGCAGACGACATTTTTCGCGAGGTATTCGTTCTGGTCGCATTTTGCGGAGATCCCGTCCGCGATCACGCCGCGAATCGAATTGTTGGCTAGTATAAAATCGATTACTTTGGTCTCGTATTTGATCTCGCCGCCGTTGTCGAGAATGACTTTCGTCAGGGAGTTCACGACGTGTTCGTAGTGCCGTGTCGGATAGAATGCGCCGCGACCGTATCCAGTAAACAGTGCGGTCCACGCCACGATAGAAAGGTGTTCGGGCGGGAGTAGAAAGTCGGGCCACTGTGATGCCAGCAGAGATTGTGCTTCAAGGGGAAGGTTGAATGAGTCGAACACTTGCTGAAGTGTCGCTTTGTGATATCGGGTGAGATTCCATAGCGGTCGAATGTTTTTCGCGAGTTGTATTGGGTCTTTTGCGCTATCGATTCGCGTGATACCATCGCCGATCAATTGAATTGTATTCAGGAACGAGCGAATGTTGTTGTCTGACTTTGGGAACATTTCGGCTAGCCTGTCTCCCAACAGGTCATAGTCGTAGGGGATATCGAGAGCGAAACCTGGAATGCGCATACGGTCGTAACCTTCCGGGTTGTATTTCTCGAAGGTCACTTCTTCGTGGAGGCCGAGCTTCTTTAGAATCTGATAGACGGGCTGTCCTTCGCCGCAGTTCCACACGTAATGGAGTTGTGCATTGAATCTGTATTTGTCGCCCTGTGGAAAGGTATGACCATAGCCACCTGGGTACTCGTGTGCTTCGAGCAGCTTTACGCTTTTGCCGGATTTGGCCATGAGCGCACCGAAGGAGAGTGCAGACAGGCCTGTTCCCAGGATCAGATAGTCTGGATTGTCCATTTGACAATCTCCGGTGAAGGTCACAAGCTCTCAACGCACAAGATTGATAAGATGCTACAGAGTATCCTGTGCGTGTTTGTAGAATAATTGCGGTCGATTCACTTCAGTTTAGTTTGAAGGGTTTGGACGGATCAAGTTCGTTTTCAACAGTGTTGTCACGTTCAGCGGTTTCGCGAGATAGCTATTGGGACGATCCCAGTGCGCCTAACAGCGATTCCATCTTTTCATCCAGATCCACGCGCATGGTGGCGAGTTTGATGTCCGTGAATGAAAAGTATACAGCCGACGGGCGGGTAACGAGCGCTACATCCTGAGTGTATTCGGAACCCCAGTCTGAGACGTGCGCCATCGAATTCGCCAGGGCCACCGTATGCGAGATGGTTTTCCGTTCATCGTGCGGCGCGTTGTCCGGGTCGTGGTGGCAATATGCCGCGATTGCGAAGTCGGCGGGGGGGGGTCAGTCCTGCACGATGTGCAGGACTACAAGTGCATGGTAGTTTGATACGATTTCGTGGATGAGTTCGGGTTTGTCTTTCAGATCTGATAGGGGGCCATCACTCGCGCTGTAGATGATATCTACAAGCGCGATTTTGCCGATGTCGTGGAGTCAGCGAACCGCTAGATTCGAGGTAGTCAAGCGGACGATCAAGTGGGTCCACAGGAGTTGTTTCTGGAGGTAGGATCGCTTTGACTTTTTTTCTTGCGGCTAATTCGATATTGTTCCATGAGTTCAATATTAACGTTGATGGAGACGATTTAGCTAACTCGTGGATTTCAGTTTCATCATCTTCAATCGTCGATAATTCGTTTCCACTATCCTCAACTACTTCTTTTAATTCGCCTAACCGCTTCCTAAATACTATTTCAAAATCCTTGTACTTGATGTTCTCAACTGACGGAAACAGAGCCGTAACGGGCTTACGAAAGATAACAGCTAAGACTAAAACAACACATGGCCATGCGATCACACCCCCAAGTGCAGTCAATTGATCAATCGTTGGTAAAACCTCAACGAAAAAATCCATTAGCAATTCGCCCATCCGTAGAAACCTTTCAAACACCCTTTGCTCTCTGTGTCTCCGTGGTAAAAAAAGTAACAGCCCGAACCAGAAGCATCGCCCTACCAAAACACCTCACCAGCGGATGCCGTCACTAATTAAGGCAAACCAAGCGCCAATCCATGCCGACCGCCAGATCTCTATGGTGTCTCGGATTCCGCGTGGGCTTCGGCTTCGATGTTTTGGCCTGGGGCGCCGTTGCTTTCGTCGCGGAACAGGACTAGCACGATACCTGTGGCTACTAGAGCGATGCATGACAGCGTTGCCCACATGCCTGTGAAATTGGTGATGATTTCGCCGTCGCCGAACTGGTTTGACAATATGCCGAGGACTGGACCGGATAGCATCGGTCCGATTCCGACGAGCGAGATCCCGAACATCGCCTGTGCTGAATGCCGGATATCCTCTGGAGCGACGCGGTCGATATAGATGAACGCGCACACATAGAAGCAGGCAAAGGAAATACCGTGCAGGGACTGACTCAGCACGGCAATGACGACACCGGCATCCCCAACCGTGTCACTCATCCCTATCACAGCCCAGATCGCGAAACGAAGGATATACGAACACCCGCCAAGAACGAGGGTGCCGCGAATACCGAGCTTCAAAATAACCATCCCCAAAATCGCCATGACAAAAACCTCTGCGACTTGACCGATAGTCATCGCAGGCCCTGCCGAACTCACCTTCATCCCGACGCCGTCCGTCAAGAACGTGAAGGCCTGCATGAAATAGACATTGTGAATGGTCGAAATGAGAATTGCAGCCACGAACAACCACATGACAGAAGGCTTCTTCATAAACGCGAGCGATTCCTGCCAGGCAATGGACTCGACCTCCTTCTTCGCGGGGGTATGCGGAAGGAAGAAGCAGAAGCCTGAATAAATGATCGATAGTATCCCGGACACCTTGAGCGCGATTGCGATCTGCGCCTTGCCTTCGGGATGATCAGGCCCGGTCAGGAATGGCGGCAGCTTTGTAAACTCGAGGTCCGTCATCAAGAATACCCAGGAAAAAAGCCATCCCGCAGCGATCCACCCGAAAGTACCCCAGACGCGGACACGGGAGAATTCCCGGTCGGGATCATCGAGATGGGAAAACGCGAGCGAATTCGTCAACGTGAGCGTAGGCATATAAAGTACGCTGTACAGAATCGACAGACCCAACCACATCGCAAAGGTGGTCTGCGATGACATGATGTAGATTACGATCCCCCCCGTGAACAACAAGAAGGCCAAAAACTTCTCAGCGGAAAAGTATCGATCCGCGATCTGGCCCGAAATGAAAGGAGCCGTGAGCGCCCCGACCGAAGCGGCAATCCCGAGGATAATCCCGACGTCGCGCGCGCTGAATCCCAGCCCGCCGTCCTCCACAGTGCCTTGCAGATATCCTGGAAGAATCGTTAGCCAGACCCCCCAGACCGCATACTGCAGAAACATCATCATACCCAGCCGCGACTTGACAAAACCCATGAGAATTACCCCTTATATTGTGAACGTCCAAGAAAATGCGAATCAGTACAGAATCGAACCATGCTATAAGAAACGGATGCACCGTTCAAGTCCCGGCAAAGGACCGCGACGAGGGGGCGCGACAAGGACCCCATAAAAATCTGTAGCTCGATACCTCGCTTCTGTTGAAGAACGGAGAGCAGTGCTGATTCTGTGCGTATTGCTTTCGGGCGCAGGATTTAGATACGGTGGAGCGGAAAATCGATGAAGTGGGGGATTGATGTTGCGAAAACCGCTTACAGTGCCGATATGCGCTGTATTTCTGGCATGTTCGACGAATGCCGTCGCGCAGAAATCGACTGTTGGGGTGTCGCGGCTGGGTGTAGTCGATTATGCTGTGATCGTCGTCTATTTCGCTGTGCTGATCGCGATGGGGATCTATTTTTCGAGACGGGAGAAGACCACGGAGGCGTTTTTCCTGGGGAACCGGAAGATTCCGTGGTGGGCAGTGGGGATTAGTATTTTCGGGACGTCGGTGAGCGCGATAACGTATATTGCGATTCCGGCCCACGCCTTCGCCGGAGATTGGGTCGTATTACTCTTCAACATTGGAATCGTATTCCTTGCCCCTTTCGTCGCGATAGTCTACCTCCCCCGACTTCGCGAAAATTCCCACACGACCGCCTACGAATACCTCGAACACCGCTTCAACCTCGCCACGCGAATCTATGGCTCTCTCATCTTCGCAATCTTCCAACTGGGACGCATCGGCATCGTCCTCTACCTTCCTGCGATCGCCCTTAATGCCGCCACGGGCATCAACCTCACCGCATGCATCATCGCCATGGGAATCCTCGCCACGATTTACACCGTCCTCGGTGGAATTGAAGCCGTCATCTGGACCGACGTCATCCAGTCCATCATCCTCGTCCTCGGCGCGATCCTCGCCCTCATAATCATCATCACGAACATCGACGGTGGCTTTAGTCAGATGCTCAGCCTCGCGCAAGATAATGACAAACTCCACACCTTCAACTGGACATTGGACATCTTCACCGCTGGTGTCTGGGTCGCGGTCATTGGGGGCATCTTCACCAGCGCCTACCCCGCCATGGCCGACCAGACTGTGGTGCAGCGATACTTATCTACGGCCGATGTCAGCGAGGCCCGAAAAGCGCTGTACACCAACGCTGCGTTGACGATACCAATCCAGTTTTTGTTTCTGGGAATCGGCACAGCTCTCTGGGCTTATTACACCACCCACCCCGGAGAACTTGATCCGAATTTGGAGAACAACGCCATCCTACCGTATTTCGTCATACAACAATTTCCAACCGGACTCAAAGGGCTCCTCATTGCCGGACTCTTCGCCGCCTCCATGTCCTCGCTTGATTCGAGCATGAACAGTTTGTCCTCCGTGATCGTCAACGACTACTTCAAACGACTTTTTCCCGACTCCTCCGAATCAAGAAGCCTTTGGATCGCTCGCGCTGCAACCCTATTTTTCGGGATCTTCGGCACGTTTTCCGCACTCTATGTTGCCAACCTCCCCCAAGAGGACCAAGCAGATACAATCTTCAACGTATTCCTGACCTTTCTAGGACTTGTCGGAAGCGGACTGTCCGGCATTTTCGTTCTCGGGATATGTACCAAACGCGCGAACGGTATTGGCGCCATCGTTGGCGGTATCACCAGTGGCATGATCATGTTT
>JYMV01010400.1_pt1 | contig 12166 bp, 17 predicted proteins | sample 338911 | NCBI WGS metagenome assembly JYMV01 (sample SAMN03354496, study PRJNA234377) | hydrothermal vent metagenome | biome: Deep sea; feature: Hydrothermal plumes at the Eastern Lau Spreading Center, Western Pacific Ocean; material: Seawater | place: Tonga | collected 2009 | depth 2000 m m | reverse complement strand
TATAGTAAATAATTTATTTACAGATATTTACTAATTTATTAGTAAAATCAAGAAAAATATTGCATATGTAATTTTTTGTAAATATAGTAAACGTATGAATGAACCGTTAAATCCAGAAAAGGACATTGAGAAAAGTAAGCAAAGTAGTCAATTCTCTCAAAAAACTGTGTTTGTAAGAGAAGATGATCAAGATTGGGGTAGCGCTGGAATGAACGACATTCAAACAGTTTCCGAATAAAATCACTAAAATTAGAAGAACACATGAAATCTGCAAACGTCTCTTTTGATCTCAAAAGATTTGCCGGAATAAAAAGAGATTACTCAAAAGAAGATGTCGAAAAACTTAAGGGCACATTCAATATTGAATACACTCTTTGTAAATCTCAATCAGAAAAACTTTGGAATTTATTAAATACTGAACCGTACGTTAAAACACTAGGTTCATTATCAGGTAATCAAGCAGTACAGCATGCTAAGGCTGGCTTAAAAGCTATTTATTTAAGCGGTTGGCAAGTAGCAGCAGATGCGAACAGTGCTGGAGAAATGTATCCGGACCAGAGTTTATATCCTTATGATAGTGCACCTAAGTTGGTTGAAGCAATGAACAATGCTTTGATTAGAGCAGATCAAATACAACACATGGAAATTACGGAAAAAAAAATTAATATTAAAGATCAGATAGATTACAAAATTCCCATTATAGCTGATGGAGAAGCTGGATTTGGTGGTCCTTTAAACGTGTTTGAATTAACAAAAAAATTTGTAAAAGCTGGAGCAGCTGGCGTCCATTTTGAAGACCAATTAGCTTCAGAAAAAAAATGTGGTCATATGGGAGGGAAAGTATTAGTGCCCACGCAAACTATGATCAAAAATCTTAAGTCAGCAAGACTTTCAGCAGATATAATGGAAGTTCCTCTAATTATTTTAGCGAGAACTGATGCAAATGCAGCAAAATTAATTACTAATGATGTTGATGAAAATGATAAACCATTTTTAACGGGAAAAAGATCGCCAGAAGGATTTTATTATGTTAAGGCGGGTTTAGATCAAGCTATTTCTAGGGGTTTAGCTTATGCTCCATATAGTGACTTAATTTGGTGCGAAACCGCAAAACCAAATTTAGAAGAAGCGAAAACTTTCGCTACAGCCATACATAATAGATTTCCTGGTAAACTGCTAGCTTATAATTGTTCACCATCATTTAATTGGAAAAAAAACTTAACTGATAATGAAATTAAAATTTTCCAAAAAGAAATCGGTAATATGGGTTATAAATTTCAATTTATTACTTTAGCGGGATTTCATGCCCAAAATTATGCTATTTTTGATCTGGCAAAAAAATATAAGCAATATGGAATGACTGCTTATTCTAGATTACAACAACAAGAATTCGACAGTGAAAAAGAAGGTTATACCGCTACAAAACATCAAAGAGAGGTTGGGACATCATATTTTGACGCAATATCGAATGCTATTTCATCTGGAGAAAGTTCTACTACAGCAATGAAAGATTCCACAGAAACCGATCAGTTTTAATATTTAATTAAAATTTAAATCCTTTATCAGCAATATTAATGATAAAAGATAATTAGCTGATTTGGAAAAATGAATTCTCAAATTTTAATAAAAATTAACAGTATTATTAAAAATAGGCTAATTGAGTTATCGGGCATATCACTTATACTTATTAGCATCTTTCTTATAGCATCAATTATTAGCTATTCTCCGAGCGATCCTAATTTCATCTACACGCCAGAAAATACAGAAATTAAAAATGTTGGAGGATTTTATGGCAGTGTTATATCAGATTTTCTACTTCAGTCTTTGGGATTAATTTCTATTTTTCTTGTTATTAACTTTTTTTATTGGGGTACAAAACTTACTACTGAAAAAATAATAAGTAATTTTATTACAAAAATTTTTTTTACTTTAATCTACATAGTTTTTGGAACAACTGTTCTAAATATTTTCTATAACGATTCATTCTGGCTAATCGATAATGGAAACGGTGGATTTGTTGGTCGAGCAATTAAAGAAAATATTTATTACTTTAGTCCCCTGATGGAAAATCAATATGTAATTTATAGTCTTGTTTTACTAACAATCATTTTTTTTATATTAAGCCTAAATATTAAACTAAATGAAATTGTAAAAATTTTACTTTTTCCTTTTATAATAATAAAAAAAATAAACTCTTTTTTTATGAAAGATAAAAAAAAAGTTGATACCAATACAAATGTGTCACGTGTTCATTTAGAAAGACAAAGTTATGAAGAAAATGCTTCTAAAGAAAAACAGCCAATTTTACCTTTTTCAAATAAAAGAGAAACGAGGAACGCTGACAATATTTTTAAATTGCCAGTGATAAATTTTTTAGAAAAAAATCCTGATTTAAAAAATAAAAAAAATATTGATGATTCAGAATTGACTAAAAATTCAGAATTTTTAGAAAAGATTTTACTTGATTTTGGTGTTGATGGTAAAATTAAAAGAATTAACTGTGGACCTGTTGTAACTTTATATGAATTTGAACCGGCATCAGGCATAAAAGTATCAAAAATAATCAACTTGGCAGATGATATAGCAAGAAACACTAGTTCAATTTCAGCAAGGGTAGCAACGGTACCCGGTAAAAGCACAATTGGTATAGAGATTCCTAATTCTAAAAGAGAAAATGTATTTTTAAATGAAATTATTGCAGATGAAAAGTTTTATAAAAAGGAAACAAAATTACCAATAGCTTTGGGGAAAAGTATTTCAGGCGTCCCTGTCGTTGGTGATCTTTTCGCAATGCCTCATTTATTAATAGCTGGAACTACTGGTTCGGGAAAATCTGTGTGCATTAACACTATAATATTATCATTACTTTATAAATATGCTCCTGAAAAATGTAATTTAATTTTAATTGATCCGAAAATGTTAGAACTTTCTGCTTACGAAGGTATACCGCATTTACTTTGCCCTGTTATCACTGAATCTAGAAAAGCTACAGCAGCACTCGGTTGGGCGGTAAAAGAAATGGAAAACAGATACAAATTAATGACACGCGTAGGTGTAAAAAACATTGATGGTTATAATTCTAAACATAAAAAACATATGCCTTACATTGTAGTAATAGTCGACGAAATGTCTGATTTAATGTTAATAGCAGGAAAGGAAATAGAAAATTATATTCAAAGATTATCACAGATGGCACGAGCTGCTGGAATTCATATTATTATGGCAACACAAAGGCCAAGCGTCGACGTTATAACTGGTACTATTAAAGCAAATTTTCCAACACGAATTTCATTTCAAGTAAGTTCAAAAATTGACAGTAGAACAATTTTGGGAGAACAGGGAGCTGAACAGTTATTAGGTAAAGGCGATATGTTATTTATGTCCTCAGCCAATAGAATAGTAAGAATTCATGGTCCATACGTTTCAGAACCTGAAATAGAAAAGGTAAACAGCTTTTTAAGATCCCAAGGAGAACCTAATTACATTGATGAAATTACTGTGGTTAAGGACTTTGAAAACGGTAATACGGAAAATATTGATGAGGAAAAAGACGAATTATATAATAAAGCGGTAGATCTTATTAAAGCAGAAGGAAAAGCTTCCACAAGTTTTCTACAAAGAAAATTACAAATTGGGTATAACAGAGCAGCAAGAATTATGGAGACAATGGAAAAAGAAGGTATCGTAGGTCAAGCTAATCATGTAGGCAAAAGAGAAATTTTATAGGTCTATCTTGACAAAAAAATCATTTTTTCTATTAAATATTTTTTTCATATACTTGTTTTCTGCGAGTGTTTCTTTAGCAGATTTACAAAAAAATCTTATCAATAAATTAACAGCAATTAAAACTTTATCTTTTGATTTTAAACAGAAAATTTCAGATAAAGAAGAAATAGGAAATTGTTTCATTAAATATCCTCTTCTTATGAAATGTAACTATCAAAATTTGAAACAAAAGACCATAATTTCTAATGGGAAAACAGTAGCTGTAATAAAAAAAAAATACAAAAAAATTTATTATTATCCTATAAAGTTAACTCCACTTTTTTTTATTCTAAAAAAAGAGAAAATTATAAATTTAATAAGAAAAAATCAACCAACTGAAATAAATGCAGGTTTAATCGAATTTGAATTTATCGATCAAAAGACAAATAAGGTAAAAATACTTTTTGACAAAAATTCACTAGAATTTAAAGGTTGGAAAACAAAAGACGTTTATTCCAACAATGTTAGTTTTACAATTAATAATTTAAAAATTAACAATCAAATTATAGATGATTTTTTTAAAATCCCAAAAGAAGAGGATCTTTAAGAAACCATTTTTCCTACTTTTTCGCCTCCAAAAATATGGAAGTGTAAATGTGGAACTTCTTGTCCTCCATTTTCTCCAATATTAACTAAGGATCTATAGCCTCCGCCTTTAACCTCATCAGAGACTCCAATTTTTTTTGCCACTAAACTTATTCCTTTTATTAAGCCTGAAATTTCTTTATCAGATGCTTTTGACGAAAAATCATCTAAATTTACATATTCACCTTTGGAAACAACAAGAGCATGAATTTTTTTTTGTGGATTAATATCGTAAAATGCAAGCACATATTCATCTTCATAAATTTTTTTACAAGGAATTTCCCCTCTTAAAATTTTTGCAAAAATGTTATTTTTGTCATAAGTCATATTTATCTATTTCTTTTTTCTTCAAAACCTGAAGTATCTTCTCTTTTTTTAAGCACAGTTATTACATCATCAAAATTTACACCAGCGGATTCTAAAGTAACTAGCAAATGGTAAATAACATCTGCTGTTTCATGTGTTATATTTTTTTTATTTTTAATTGCTTCTTCAAGTTCTGCTATTTCCTCTTTAAGTTTATTTAAACAATGATCATTTCCTTTAGACAACAAAAAGGAAGTATATGATGATTTAACATCACTCCCTTTTTTAGATTTAATTGTTTTTATGAGTTTCTCTATAGTCTCTGACATAATTAAATTCTAACAGGTATACCTTTTGAGTCCAAATATTGTTTGGCTTCTAATATTGTGTGTTCTCCAAAGTGGAAAATTGATGCAGCTAGCACAGCACTAGCTTTGCCAATTTTAATTCCTTGATGTAAGTGTTCTAAATTACCAACTCCTCCAGATGCAATTACCGGTATGTTCACAAGATTAGATACTTTTTTAGTCAAATCTAAATCATAACCCTTTTTTGTTCCATCTCTATCCATTGAGGTAAGTAGTATTTCTCCAGCACCTAATGACTCCATTTTTTCTACAAATTTTAAAGCATCAATGCCTGTAGATTTTCTTCCACCGTGGGTAAAAATTTCCCATTTATTTTCACTTATTTTTTTCGCATCAACCGCAACAACAATACATTGAGAACCAAATTTTTCAGAACTCTCTTTAACTAAATTTTTATTATTTACCGCAGCAGTATTTATTGACACTTTATCAGCGCCAGCCAAGAGTAAATTTCTTATATCTTCTAAAGTTCGCACCCCTCCTCCAACCGTAAGTGGTATAAAACATTTTTCTGCAGTTTTTTTAACAGTATCTAATATAATATTTCTGTTTTCATTTGAGGCTGTAATATCTAAAAAACATAGTTCATCTGCTCCCTGCTCATCATATATTTTTGCTTGTTCAACAGGGTCCCCAGCATCAACTAAATTAACAAAATTAATCCCTTTAACTACTCTTCCATTTTTTACATCTAAACAAGGTATGATTCTTTTTTTCAGCATTTTAGATCAATTTCGCTAGGTCATTAATTTTTATATCACCATCATAAATCGATTTACCCACTATGACACCTTCAATACTTGGATTATTTAATGATTTAATTTTTTTTACATCTTCTATTGAAGAAACTCCTCCAGAAATAACCAAAGGAATTTTTACTTTGCTAGATAATTCAATTGTATCTTTTATATTTGGTCCTTTTTTTGTCCCGTCTTTATTAATGTCTGTATAAATAATTCTAGAAACACCAAAATTTTGAATTTTATTTATAAAATCTATAGCAAAAATATTAGTTTGTTTTTTCCACCCAGATAAAGCAATCAAGCCATCTTTAACATCTAAGGCAACAGCAATTTTATTTTTAAATTTATTGCAAGCGGTTTTAAGTAAATCTGTATTTTCTACAGCAGCAGTACCCATAACAACCCTGTCGACGCCTGTTTCTATCCAGTTATTTACATCATCAAATGTTCGTATTCCCCCGCCAATTTGAATTTTTAATTTAACTTTTTTAATTATTTCTTTAATGACATTTGAATTAGTTGGCTTACCTTGAAGCGCACCATCTAAATCTATGATATGAATGTTATTAAAGCCACTTTCAGAATATTTTTTAGCTTGGTCAATTGGCAAATTTTTGTAAGAAGTCATTTTTTCGAAATCGCCCTTAATAAGCCTAACGCACTTGCCGCCTTTAATATCAATAGCTGGAAAGATAATCATTTAAACCTCCCACTTTAAAAAATTTTCTAAAATTATTAATCCATTTTTTTGACTTTTTTCTGGATGAAATTGTGTACCAAAAATATTTTCCTTTGCTACCGCTACAATAATTGAATTACCATAATTAGTAGTGGCAACAATACAATCTTTTTGTGTTGTTATTAATTCATAGCTATGAACAAAATACATATGAGATTTATTTTCAAGACCAGAAAAAAGAGTAAAATCTTTTTTAAATTCTATTTGATTCCATCCCATGTGCGGTAATTTAAGTGTTTTGTTAATATTGTTTATTTTTCTAACTGATCCATTAATCCAACCAAAACCTTGAGATTCATAACCAATTTTAGCAAATAGTTGCATGCCAACACATATTCCAAAAATAGGTTTTTTTTTAACCAAAACAAATTCGTTTAAAGTATCTTCTAATCCGGGAATTTTTTTTACACCTAAATAACAATCTCTAAAAGATCCCTGTCCTGGAAGAATTATCTTTTTGGATTCTTTAATTATTGCAGGATCAGATGTAACTATTATTTTTGAATCTGAATTGATATTATTGGCAGCAGCTTCGAGTGCTTTAGCCGCTGACTTTAAATTGCCAGAACCGTAGTCAATTACTGTAATCGACATTTTTAATTTACAAAACACCCTTGGTTGAAGGAATTTTATTTTTAATTCTTTTATCTATTTCTAAAGCTTCACGTAATGATCTTGCTAGTCCTTTAAAACAAGACTCAATTATATGATGACTATTATCTCCATAAACATTTTCAATATGCAGTGTAATACCGGTAGCTTGTGAAAAAGCTTGAAACCATTCCTTAAACAACTCAGTGTCCATCTCTCCTAATTTTTCTACTTTTAATTTTACCTTCCAAATTAAATATGGCCTGTTTGAAACATCTATTGTTACTCGAGTTAATGTCTCATCCATAGGAATTAAAGCATGAGCATATCTTCTTATTCCTTTTGATGAACCAAGTGCTTTTTTTATGCACTCACCGATAGCAATTCCTGTGTCTTCGGTTGTGTGATGCAAATCAATATGTGTGTCACCTTTTGCCAATATTTTTAAATCAATTAAGGAATGTTTGGATAATTGTTCCAACATGTGGTTAAGAAAACCTATTTTGGTATCTATTTTGTAAGATCCTTTTCCATCTATGTTTACTTCGACAATTATATTTGTCTCTTTAGTTTTTCTGTTTATCTTGGCTTTCCTTGCCATATGAGGCTCCTGTAATAACAGGGTATATAAATAATTCAAGAATATATCAATAAAATGAATTTTTTAGACTTGAAGATACCAAATAAATCTCCACATACATTGGTACAATGAATAACAATTCAAATTGGCATGGAACTACAATTGTCCTAATCAGAAAAGATAAGGATGTTGTTGTGGCTGGAGATGGTCAGGTTAGTCTTGGCAATACTGTAATCAAAAGCACTGCTAACAAAGTGCGAAAAATTGAGAAAAGAAATGTCATTGCAGGATTTGCTGGATCGACTGCTGATGCTTTTACTTTGTTTGAAAGATTAGAAGCTAAATTAGAAAAACATGCTGGCAATCTTACAAGAGCAGCTGTTGAATTGGCAAAAGATTGGCGATCGGATAAATATTTAAGAAGATTAGAGGCTCTAATGGCAATCGCTGATAAAGAAAAAAGTTTTTTAATTTCTGGCACTGGAGATGTACTTGAGCCCGAGGAAGGTATTATAGGAATAGGCTCAGGAGGTAACTATGCTATAGCTGCCGCAAGCAAAAGTATTAATGGATTCTAAAATGTCAGCAGAAGAGATTGCAAAAAAATCAATTCAGGTTGCATCTGAAATATGTGTATTTACAAATAATAATATAACCTTAGAAAAAATTTAGGTAAATGAAACAAAAAACAAATATAACACCATTGCCAACAAGAGACTCTAAACAAGAGACAGATGAAAAATCAGTGGTTTCATCTCTGTCTCCTAGAGAAATAGTTTCCGAATTAGATCGATACGTAATTGGTCAAAATGCAGCAAAGAGAGCTGTTGCAATTGCCCTAAGAAATAGATGGAGAAGACAAGCATTAAAAGGCGACATGAAAGATGAAGTGTTGCCAAAAAACATTCTTATGATTGGACCTACTGGTGTAGGAAAAACAGAAATATCAAGAAGGCTTTCTAAATTAGCTGAAGCACCCTTTATAAAAGTTGAAGCAACACGATTTACAGAAGTTGGTTATGTGGGTAGGGATGTAGAACAAATAATTAGGGATTTGCTTGAAATTGCAATAGCTATTGAAAAAGAAAGAATGAGAAAAGAGGTATACTCTAAAGCTCAACAGGCCGCAGAAGAAAGGGTGCTTAATGCACTTGTAGGAAATAAAGCAAGTATTGCTACCAGAGAAAGTTTTAGAAAAAGATTAAGAAGTGGTGATCTTGATAATAATAAAATCGAAATTGAAATAAATGATACGCCAAATATGCCAAGTTTTGAAATACCTGGAATGCCAGGAGCAAATGTTGGAATGGTAAATATATCCGAAATGTTTGGAAAAAATATTAAAAAAGGTAAAAAGAAAAAAATTACAGTAAAAGAATCACACGATATCTTGATTGCTGAAGAGTCTGATAAAATGATTGAGGATGATAAAATTATAAAAACGGCAAAAATTTCAACTGAAGACAATGGAATTGTTGCAAGAGGAGAACGTATTGGAGGAGATGTTTCAAGAGAAGGTGTCCAAAGAGATTTGTTACCCTTGATAGAGGGAACGACCGTTAGCACAAAACATGGTACTATAAAAACTGATCATATATTATTTATCGCTTCTGGTGCATTTCAACTTGCTAAACCATCAGATTTATTACCTGAACTACAGGGAAGATTACCTATCAGGGTAGAATTAAACGCTTTAACAAGTGATGATTTCATAAGAATTTTAGAAGAACCGGATAATAGTTTAATTAAACAATACAAGGCACTTTTAAAAACAGAAAAAGTAACTCTTGAGTTTCCCAAAGATGGAATTGAAACAATTGCAAAATTAGCAACCGAGGTTAACTCCAATATAGAAAATATTGGAGCAAGAAGGCTACATACTATTATTGAAAAAGTGTTGGACGAAATTAGCTTCACTGCAACTGACAAAGGCGGTGAAACAATTGTAATTGATAAAAATTATGTTATTAAAAATCTTGGCGAACTTGTTAAAGATACTGATTTATCAAAATTTATTCTCTAATTTTTTTGTTATTTTTTAAAAAAATATAAATAGCTCCATTCCCACCATGTTTTTTATCTGCTGTTGATATTTTCATTACTTTTTTATTTAAATTTTCTTCATTTTTAATAAACTCCGGTACAGAATATTTCAAAACACTAAATTTTTCTGAAATGTAAGGATTTTCATCCACTTTTGATCTTAATCCCTTGCCCGTTATAATTAAAAGTTTTCTATATCCTTGGTTAAAGGATTCATTTACAAATTCCTTAACCTTTCGATTTGCCTCGTTCAATGACGATCCATGCAAATCTAATTTTGGAACTTTATTTGTTTGTATATTTTCCTGTAAAAGATCAACTTCTTTAACGTTAATATTATCAATTTGTTTTGTAAAATCTATCCAATCTTTTTTATCTTCGGATGTAGCGGTGTATTTTTTTTTCACTATTTGTTTGATGTCTCGACTAAGTACCACGTGGGGTCTTGGCTCCACATATTTTTTGAAAATTTCCAAACGTCATTAACGGTCTTTATTGTGTCTGGATTACCCTCGATTATCTTATTATTTTTATTTTTAACGCAAGTAATTATTTCACTAACAAAATTAACTGTTACTTTATAAATATTTTCTATTTTTTTGAATTCTAATATTTTTGATGATTTTAGTCCTATAAAAATTGTTTCATATTTAAGTTCCTTTTTTTTTCTATCGTCTATAACTTCTGAAAAGTCGTTAAACAACCCCTTCCCCAATAAACCTTTTAAAGATTTTTTATCTCCTTTTGCAAAGGAAGTGATTATTTGTTCATATGCTACGTCCGCACCCTTTAAAAATTGTTTTTTTGCTTCTTCATCAACATTACCTGTTTTTATAGCTTCATTATTTTTTATATCTTTAAGCACTTCCATCCCTTTAGGAAAAGGCCCGCCCATTGGCTTTTTTTGATGGCCTGTTTTTCTTCCTAAAATATTTCTAAGTCTTAAAATAATAAAACCAGCAAACATTGCTAGCAAAATTATGTCTATGAATCCAAATTGATTCCCCATATGTTTTTTGATTATAATACGTAATTGCTATAGTATACAAATATATTTAAAAAGACAAATGAACGCTCTCATCCTTTTTATAATCAGCATACCTTTAATAGAAATTTATTTAATGATTAAAGTCGGGGGTGTAGTTGGTGCCTTTAATACAATTTTTTTAATTTTTTTTACGGCAATAACAGGTGTGTATTTTGCAAGATTAGCTGGTCTGAATGCCATTAGATCAGGTTTTAATCAATTAATGAAGAACGAGATGCCGATTTACGAAATTATATCAGGAGCCGCTTTAGCTTTTGCAGCTTTGCTTCTTATAATACCAGGATTTTTAACGGATTTAGTTGGATTTTTATTAATAATACCCGTAACAAGAAAATTCTTCATTAGATCTATATCTTCTAAATTTAATAGAAAAAAAAATGAAGAGAATATTATTGAAGGAAGTTTCGAGGAAAACAAACAAAACAATAATAACAAAAAAAGTCACTTGGATGAGTTATAAAATTATATCAAAGTTCATAAAAGATGTTTCCTTTGAAATCCCAAATGCTCAAGCTTTTATTATGCTAGAAAAAGAAATTTCAAATTATACTTTAAATTTTGATATTAAAAGCAATCCATTTAAGAATAATATAATTGAAGTAAACACAGTTTTAAGAATTTCTCCAAATCAAGAAGTTAAACATAAAATACTTGCCGAAATTACTTGCGCCGCTTTAGTTTCTCTAGAAAAAAAATTTGAAGATAAAAAAGAATTAGAAAAAATTATTTTAATAAAAATTCCCACAGAAATATATCCTACTTTATATACAACATTTATCTACTTATTCAACAAAGCTGGAGTAAAAAATATCCAAATTGACAAAGAAGTTGATTTTGAAAAATTGTACAAGGAAAGAAAATAGCTAGCTATAGTAATTTTTAGGTAGATGTGATTTAAGGTATTTTTTATGAAGCTGCAGCTCCTCGTTGCTGGGCTTGATTATTCTTTTTGGTATATTATTTTTTTTATTAATATTATTACTAAATTTTGAGTCAATAATTTCAATATTTTCTAAATTAAATTTTGGCTCTTTTTGATCTATAAGATTTACATAAATTTCTTTTAACAAATAACAATCAACCAAAGCAGTGTGTTTTTTTCTTCTCGAATTATCGATATTAAAACGCTTACAAAGTGCATCTAAAGAGTTTTGGGAACCGGGATATTTTATACGCGCTATTTCCAAAGTATCTATTATATTTTTTTTATCAATCTCTTTTTTCTTAATAAGTTTCATTTCGTAATTTAAAAATGATAAATCAAAAGGCGCATTATGTATTATTAATTTTTTACCATTTATAAAATCTAAAAAATCTTCAGCTATTTCAGCAAAAGTTTTTTTATCAGATAGAAATTTATCTGAATACCCATGTATCTTATATGCTTCTTCGGATACT
>JYMV01019148.1_pt1 | contig 12167 bp, 10 predicted proteins | sample 338911 | NCBI WGS metagenome assembly JYMV01 (sample SAMN03354496, study PRJNA234377) | hydrothermal vent metagenome | biome: Deep sea; feature: Hydrothermal plumes at the Eastern Lau Spreading Center, Western Pacific Ocean; material: Seawater | place: Tonga | collected 2009 | depth 2000 m m | reverse complement strand
GCTATTCTCGCGGTCCTATGGCGTTGCTTAAATATTGGTCCTACCACCTGGTGCCTTGCTCGAGGTCCCGATTCACGTAATTTTCTGCGAAGAGTATGACCCGAAATGTGGTCGTATGCTAGACTAGGTGTTCTACTTGCAGTGTCCACAGACATTATCATAAAGTTCCATTGGTGAGTCATACTAGCCTACAAGTAAGCGATCAATATACTATTATATAGTACACACCCCCCGTTCTAGTTGAATTATCGTGATATATTCAGAACAATTATTATTATTATTATTATTATTATTATTATTTTGATCATTAACGATATTTATATAAAGCATTAATTCGCTTATGATGATGAAAATATTGTAGAGAGAAACTGAATATAGATTATAACAACAAAATAAATAACTGACAGAGGAATAGCTATTTGACAAACATTATAAAAAGGAGGGAGATTGTATATAGTACAATGTCAAAATTTCGATTTTAAAGAGAAAAGAACAATATCTTGGTCTAGATCCAGTGTATATAAGGAAGTGTTGTTTATTGGGGTGGAGGAGAACGACACACTTGACAAAGAGGGACAGGCTGTAGGTACAAAATTGGCCCCACATTGTATTAAAAAGTAATGCTTGACATAGAATAAAAACAATTTACTAATTTAATTGTTATATAAACAAATTTTCTAAAAATATATCTTTCCGTGAGATTGGGGGCGCTATGACGTCATAATGACATCATACTTAGAGGGATAATGCTAAAAATGGACTGTAAACGACATATAAATAAAAAAAATAATGTACATTTTAGATATTTTATATACCCTCACAGTCTTCCACCTACACCAAATTACGGAAGCGTATTAGGGCCACTTTGATACCTTTTTATTTTTTATTTTTCACACTTTTATCTGTAAAATTCACACTTTAATCTGTAACATTTACTCTTTAATCTGTACAATTTACACTTTAATCTGTAAAATTCACACTTTAATCTGTAAAATTTACGCTTTAATCTGTAAGATTTACACTTTCATCTGTAAAATGTATTCTTTATTTGACAACTTGCAGAAGCATGGAGCCATTCCTACGAAAAGAGGCGTTCACGAAGACACCTTAAAAGTTCTGAGATCAGAAGGTATTCTATTTGACCTTGTTGATAACAACATGCTGAAATATACATGTAACTTAATTGAAATGAAAGTGAATTAAAAAAAAGAAGTTGTAAGTAGATGTTACAATAACATGTATATGTGATGAAGCGTAACCAGGATGCTTCACTGAGGCATCCCCTAAGTCTCCTGTGTCCCTCAACATTTTTTAAAAGTAACCTCAAATTGTGCATTTTGGAAGCATTTAGTGTCATTCATGTAAAGAGATTTACATGTATTATTATGCTAGTAAAATTTATTCGAATATTAGCTAGAGTAATAAGTTACATAAAAGCCATCCTAGTCTCTAATCAAATAAAATGTATTTCATATAAAATGTTAAATATACATGTATTGTAAGACATAAGTTAGCAACAGGTTGGGTTTACATGACATTTTGTCAGAATTTATTGATTAGTTCTACACCGGCTTTTACGGAGTTGATTACTAGCTCCTCTGTCTGTCTGTCTGTCTGTCTGTCTGTCTGTCCATCCGCCTGTCCTTCTGTCGCAACTTGTTTTTCCTTTTTATATGTGCTATGATGACCAAGAACAATACATGTAGTGAGTCTTTATAGATCAAGTTTTGCTGACTGTTTTGTTATTACGAGATTTCTGGGACTTTGTAGCGATTTTAATTTACCGAGCTTTTCACTGTGCTTTTACTTAGGAAGCTGAAACTTTAATCAATTTTGAAGTGACAAAGCAATTATACACAATCTAATTAAAATCTGCTGTTATAATGAGCTACACTTCCCTACGCTCTATAACATCTGAACCAAGTCTATCAGGGGTCAGGTCCAAGTAAACTTTAATATTCAAATATTTAAATTAGGATCTTGTCCTTTTCTACCAATCAAAACAATCTTTTCCTGTCATGATTTTACCAGCTGTGATTTGATTGGCTGAATGCAAAGTTCACTTGGAAATGACCCCTAATGGAGTTGATTCAGATGTTAGAGAGTGTATGGGAGTGTAGCTCATCATAACAGCTTATTTTAATTAGATTGCAAGTATACATGTACTTTACTTAGCAAGTCAATATTCAATATTAATGAACATGTCATACTTGTAATTTTTAATCGTATAAATCAGACAAAAAAGCATGGATGATTGTAGTTTGTAACCATGGTCAATACAGAATATCGTAATTAATATTCACTTGTACCGGATTGTGTAATTGTCAATTTTATTCAACAGAAATAGATTGTATGCGATAAAACGTACTTAACCTTTATACCCCCTTCACATACACTGATTTGTTTTACGAGTCATACGAATTGCCAACTCGTAGTCAATCACAAGCATCCGTACATAACTCGCTGGTATCCGTAAATAACTCGTCATAACTTGCAGACACCCGTATGGATCCGTGAAAGGGGAGGCAATTGTTTGACATGTCAAAATTTTCTTACGATTTTCCACGGAATGATTTTTCCGTAAATAACTTGTAACAATTCGTAAGTATCGTAAACTGGTCGCAACAACACGTAGCCCTGCGTAAACTGCTCTCAAGAATCCATAATTAACTCGTAAACAATATGTTTACGACTTGTTACGGTTAGTTTACGATTTGTTTACGGATTGTTACGAGTGCTTACATGTAGGTGTTGTTTACCATTTCATTCAGGTCGTGTTACGATGGCTTTACGGATTGTTACGAGATATTACGAGCACTTAACGTGCAGTTACGAGTATTTTACGAATATATGCGTACACCTTACGATTTCGTAAGAGAAATCCGTGTAATTGAAGGCACCATCAAGCAATTTTGAATCTCTGTTACTGCATTCTTGAGTTAAATTCATGTACCGTAATACATGTACTGTATAATCTAATGAGATATGAAGTACTATATTCAAAGGTAAATTATTAAATTTTGTGATGCTGCATCATATTGTTTATATAGCCGTTGATGTAGAAACATATTGTTAAACTAATTTGGCGTCTTACATAGGATATAAGACACGCCATCGATGCCTCTTTGTTTACATTATCATTGATGTCTGATGAGAAAATTACTCACACTTATAATATTATCATTATTTGCAGATAGACGAAGATGCTGTCAGAGGTATGTCAGATTCAGATTTGTCAGAATACCTCCCGAAGAAAGGAGATAGTTTTGTCTTAAAAGACTTTATTACCGAAGTACTCGTGAAACCCATATCAAGAAAACGAGCCTAATGGATCGATTAAGAGACAGACTTAAAAAGTAACAGGGTTAGCTCTACAGATACATGTACTGATGAACCAGATTCTACCGTAAAGAAAATTCCAAGGTTAAGTGCAAAGAGACAAGTGCATAAAGTTCACCTTCGGTGGTACCACTTCGAAGAAAAGAAGAAGATTTATCTGCATGTAAAAGCACAGACAGGAGGAGGTAAAACAACATTGTTGTTAAACAAAAACATGAACAAACACTCCATTATTCAAGAATGCCTGGATCTTTTCTTCCCAAACGGCAAAAGTCAGCATGGAGAACTGAAGGATATGGATGTTGAGTTAACAGATTTCCAGCTGAAACCTCTAGAGGACGAGGAAACAACATTGGGTGATGTAGTAGACAAGGTTAAGCTACAATATATTCACTTTTACTTACGCACAACACTCCAAACGCAAATTTCAGATGATGATGATGATAGGTAAAAAGAGGAAGAACACGAACAAAAATCAAGTATTAGTAGCACATCGGTAATTTCTTGTAAAGTTAACGAACAGGCTACAGAATCGAATGTCAAACCAGGGATGATAACTGAATGTGCCGAAGAGGATGAACACGACTCAGATTCAAGTATTAGTAGCCATCCGCAATTTCATGTAAAGTTAGCAAACAGTCTACTGAATCGATTGACAAACCAGTGAAGATCACTGAAGGTGCCAAAGATGATGTCCTGATGAAACAAGGTTCAAACGAACATCCTTCAATTCCTGATTCAGCAGATGACAGCTCATCGCTACCGGGCCATCTTTTCTTTCCAGTTTGGGAAGACAGTTTAGAGGAAGTGGCATTCACGCAAACTGAGCCAATATTAAAAACTGTTCGCGAGCCTAGATAATTCGGAATGGTAGTCCACAGTTCTGCGAGAGCTAATCAAAATATTCAAAGAAAACCCAGACGTTGACTTTGGAAGAGACATACTAACTGCCACCATAATTCTTCCAAATGGAGAAAGAGAAGAAGCCTACGACAGTGGGGGTGTCATGAGGGATATGCTAACTGAATTATGGGATGATTTTTATGAACAATGCACCACTGGCACGATTTTGAAAGTTCCATGTCTACGTCATGATATGGAGGCGGCAGATTGGAAAGCTGTAGGAAGGGTCATAGCCTTAGGATGGATTATACAAAAGATACTACCCATTCGACTTGCCCCCAATTTTGTAAATTCCTCCTTGTATGGAATGGCTAATGACAGTATTAGGGAATAATTTCTTCAGTTTATTCCCCAGAGTGGAAGCAAGATTATTTCAAATGCTCTTGAAAACATGCAAAAACGCTGAAATGGACGAACTTCTCGAGATCCTATCAACAGATGAATGCAAAGTTAAAGTTAGGAAAGATAATATTGGTGCCGTTATTGATCAAATCGCACATATGGAAATGGTTCAAGAACCAGCTTTCATCAGGGAATGCCTTTTTGAGGTGTTAATATCTTACGAACTGGTTATTAATGTTGGAAATGAGTTCCAGAAGATAACACCAACGTCGAAGAAATTAATTTCATCTCTCGAATGCGACGAATCAGAATCCGATTCCTTCAAGAATCTAAAACGATATATCCGCGAGATTGACATGGATACTAAAATGATGCGCACCTTGCTTCGATTTTTAACAGCTAGTGATCTCATGTTGTATAATTCCGAGGGAAACTTTTTCAAAATTCAAGTCAAAATAGTTGACCTAGAAGGCATTGCAAGGAGACCGGTAGCGCACCCTTGTGGAAGAGTTCTTGACCTGCCTAGGATGTACGACAGTTACCAAATTTTCAAGAGCGAAATGAATGCTGTGCTGAATTCCAATATCTGGGTCATGGATTTCGCATAAATTTGAATTACACAATTCCAACCAAAAAATTTAATTGAAGATTAGCCGGTAATTTTATTTTTTTGTCTACAGACAAAACAAGTTTTTGCTTTGGAGATTTTATGATTTTTATAATATAGAAAATCAACCCTTTTAGTTGTAAATCTATGGATTTTACGTTATTTCAACATCATACTTTTGAATAGATATTACATTTGCAATTATTTATTGCAGTTAAAGTAATACAGATCAATCTTGTGTTCAAACATTGTTTAAGGGAAACATAAATACATTGTATTATTTTCAAAGGGTGCCCTTTGAGTTTGTTGTAAATCTATGGATTTTACCTTTTCTTTGTTTATTCACGTTTACTTATCATTTGATTCCTTTTTTTTATTTTATTCATACAATGTTAGGTCTACTAGACATATGGGCTTTTCAGTTTATTGTTATTCAAGAAATATTGGCATTACTTGCTGTATGATTAACATTTGTGTACACGATATGATTTTTGTTTTACTTTTGACATGATAATATACATGTATTATACGGAAGTCCGTTAGTACCATAGGTACTTTTATTTTGAACTTGTTATAGCAACTTAACTAAATTGCTATAACAACTTAATATCTTGATATAACAACTTGCTATAACAACTTAGCTAACTTGTTATAACAACTTGGCTAACTTGTTATAGCAACTTAATATCTTGCTATAACAACTTAATAACTTGCAATAGCAACTTATCTATCTTGTTATAACAACTAAGCTCAGCTGTCAAAAGGCAATTTGAGCTACATCTATTTTCATCACTTGGCGTCCGTCGTCAGTCCGTAAACAACTGAATCAAATCCTTTTGAAACTTGGCAGGAATGAATGGTCTTTGGCATATCCTCTACAAACTATTTTCTCTTTGTTCCGGTTGAATGAAAAACATGGCCACTGTTACTATGATAGAACATAGGAGTAAAATTGTAGAGTTTGCCAAATAACTCAAAAACCGTTACAGATAAAAAAAAATCTGACAGGGGTAAGCATGATTAGCATGACTAAATCTACCTGCCCAGACATTTTGAAGTAATTCTGAATACCCGTGTTGGAGTTGTTGCCTTTTTTTTCATAAAATTTGCAAAAAATTCAAATTTGTTGCCTTATATCTCAAAAGCATTAAGAGATAAAGGTGTACTTTAGTTTATTGCAAAAGTGTTAAGCTCATCGAGATCTACAAAAAGTTATCAGGGTCAGATTTGTTACATGTATCTCTCTTTAAATACCAACATTTTTTTATTTTCACATATGTTTGCCTAAATTGTGCTTATATCTTGAAAACCATAACAGCTCGAGCCCAACTTTAAATTGCAAAATTGTTAGGCTCATCAAGATCTACAAAAAAGTCATCAAGGTCGAATTTGTCAGTTATCATGGATACAGCTTTGATAGCCTTATACTTTGAAACCACTGGGCGATGCGACTGCTGGTGGACCAGAGGTCCCCGAGGGTAATCACCAGCCTAGTTGTCAGACTTGGCTTCCTCTTTTGAAATGTTTGGTTATGAATGCTTCTTTCACAATACTTTTGGATCTCTGCCTTCCAATTGTTTCGGATCTAATGCTGCTGATTAGAGGTTACTCCTTGAAACACGTGTACAGCAAAATGAAATTTACAATAATCATGGCTACAGCTTTGATAGCTATATACTCAGATTGCTCGTTTTCATGTAAGAGTTAATTCTCTTTAAATACAGAAATTTCCTGATTTCGCATCATATTTTTGCTTTATTAGATTGAAAACCGTAAGAGTTAGAGCATAAGCTTAATAAATTATTGCATTGTCCAGTGTATCACAATCCTTAGCAAGAGCCTGTATCGCTCACCTGGATGATGAGTATTTGACTGTCCCATAGACCCCTGCTGATGGCCATCTTTGATCCAACCTGGACCTGCCAGAGACATTGTTAAAAGAAGACCATCCAAGGACTTCTGTGACCAAGTTGTTTTCCATTTGGCCAAGTGGTTTCAGAGGAGAACATATTTTAATGTGTTTTCCCATACGTCCCATGTTAAACTATATTTCCCGCTGACGGCCATCTTGGATAGGTATAGAATCTACCGGACACAATTTTGAAAGGGGACCACCGAAGGATCATTGTGACCAATATTTGTTTTAATTGGCCCAGTAGTTTCAGAGGAGAAGATCTTTGAAGGAAAAGATTACGACGGACGGACGGACGGAAGGGCGATGGACGCAAAGTGATGGCAAAAGCTCAACCTGGCTACCCTGGTGAACTAAAAAGAGTCACCAATGTCAAATTTGTCAGATTGCTCGTATGTTGAAATTCATATACTCAACGCAACGAAGTTTTTGACCAGTCCGAGAGTCCGTCGGTAATGTTTTTGTGAGCGATTCTCCTCTAAAACTATTGAACGGAATTTCTTGAAACATATGACATGAAGATGTGCGTGTCGAAAGGAAATTTTGATCCGATTATTGTTCTATGAGTTATGCCCTTTTGAACTTAGAACATTCGAAATATGTACTACTGCAACAGTTTGTGATCGCTTCTTCTCTGAAACTACTGAACGGAATTTCTTGAAACTTGGTAGTTATTATGGAAATAATATGTAGATGTACATAGCGATAGGAAATTCTGATCCGATTATCTTCCTATGAGCTATATCCCTTTCAACCTAGAAAATTCACAATATTTACTACTTAGTTTGTGAACACTACTTCTGAAACTACTGACCAGAATTTCATGAAACTTGGTAGTTATTATGGACATAATATGTAAATGTGCTTTCGACAAGAAATTCCGATCTCATTATTTTTTCTGGATTATGCCCCTTCGAACTTATAAATTTCGCAATATAAACTACCGAAACAGTTGGTGAATGCTACTTCTCTGAAACTACACAGCATAATTTTATGAAACTTGGTAGCTAGTAAGGACATAATATGTAGATATGCATATTGACTGGAAATTCTGATATCTTGATTTTTCCAGGAGTTATGCTCCATTGAACTGTTGTCCCTTTTGAGTATCCAATATGTGGGTGCGTGTGGTATGTGAGCGTGTTCACTAATGTTCTTTCACTGCTTATATAATATTCTTGTCATCATGGCAGACATGGCTATTTTCAATATCAAGCCAGGTGAGCGATTCAGGCTCCTATGAGACTCTTGTTAGAATTCAAGACCTTATAAAATGAAGTTAATTAAGTTGTTAAAACAAGTTAGTTAAGTTGCTATTACAAGTTAAAAATAAAACTACCTATGGTACTAGCAGGCTTCCGTACGTAGCATTGTAACTGAAAGGTCATATCATGGTGTTATGCATATGATACAGAAAAGGATGACTGGCTCAAGGTTGTAAGTCATACTAACTGAGATGTTAACAAGAGGATCATGGGAGCCTGAATCGCTAACCTGGATGTATATGAATATTAGTAGAACAGCAACACACAACATTGTAGAGATTTTATGAAATAAGAGTTTTCCAACATGGTTTCAATGACAACTTTGAATGACCACAGCTGCAACATGAGTCTTCTGAGCAGCTCTAAGAGTTGACAGCTTAGAGAAGCCATTGTTGTTAACAATCCTATAAAGTTTCAAAGCATTGGAGCCTAGTTTCAGATAAGTTACATTTTGAAAATTGGCCAATCAGAAGCTAAGATTGACTCTGGTGGCCATCTTGTTCAATCAAAGGTGGATTGCTTGTAGAGGTCCTCCCAATCATTATTCCTTCAAAGTTTGGCTAACATCTCCTCAGTGGTTTCTGAGGAGATGATTTTTAAAGAAATCGTTAACGACAGACGACGGACGACGACGGACGCCAAGTGATAGCATAAGCTCGCATGGCCCTTTGATCCAGGTAAGCTAATAAATGACTACATCAAGAGTATTATCATGGTGATTGAATGGTCATATGCTTATTCAAAGTCCTGAAATGATGACTTTTAAAGGTCATGTCATGGGAAGCGAAAGGTAAACATATAGTCTGCAATATGTGCTTGCAATGCATTGCATGAAACCTTTACTATAATAATAACCCATTCCATATTCAGCATTTTCGAAAATCTTTGTAAATGTCTGGGAACAAAAAAGCAAACAAACAAGAATGCATCCAGCTACCTCATGCGTGATATATTTACTTGCTTTGATACCAATAGACTATGCAACCTACATACGACAACAGTTTTATATTAATTTGGCGCTCCATACATTTCACTGCATATATCTGAATTATGATAAGTAATATTATTCTTCCAATTAGTTGTTAAGCTAAGATTTAAACTGTTGGAACGATGAAAAAAGACATTATCAATGACATATTAATTGAATTATTTTTTTTATATATTTTGTTCTGCTTTTGACCGATATTTATCAAAACGGTACCCAACATTTCTAGTTCTGCCCATTAAATTTAATTACAGTACAACACGGTTATAAGGAACACCCAAGGCCAGATAAAAAAGACTCTTCGTTATCAACAAAATTCGTTCTAACCAATCAACTTTTAGTTATTTCCCTCTCTTTGGGGAATACATTATATTTCGCAATAAGCGTGAAATCTTAAAAGGCGTGTTCGCTCTGTCCTTCGCTCAAACACTTTCGGTTTTTGGTCTTCCAAAGTTTCGATTTTATCTGCACTGATGAGACATAAATTGTCGAAATGGCCAAATGCAGAAGCAAAATTTCAAGTAATTTCGGTATTTGCTATTTTATTACCACTGGGTCGATGCCTCTACCTGGTGGACTGTTAGTCCCTGAGGGTATTCTCCAGCTCAGTAGCCAGTACTTCGGTGCTGGCACGAATTACCAATATTATTTTGAAAATGAACAATATCTTAAATTTGGAAATTTATAAAACTAAGGAGTTATCTCCCTCGTGCAAAGCTCTGTCTTTAGTTCAATTTGGCCTTACTTGTTAGGCCCTTTTGGTTATCTGTTCTGTATTTGACCTTCAAAAACTTTCGGTTTTTGGTTTTATCTGCACTGATGAGATATATATTGTCGAAATGGCCATATGCAGAACTAAATTTCCTGTAATTTCGAATTTCGGAATTTTTTTATTTTATAACCGTGTCTTGCTGTATGCTTCAAGTCATCATCCACAGCTGTATCCAATATACGACAAATTTCCGGAAGTATCCATGCTACAACAGAGAAATCAAAGTTTATTTATCATATCTACATGCACTATTTTACAAGCTCAGCATAATAATTGTAGTCATAAATTGCTTCTGATATCCTTTCTGAGAAAAATTTACAAAGGAGTAGGTATGATAAGGTCAGAAATTGGCCTAAAAAATAGACAAATCATAAATGAAACGTATAGCTTTCGTTGTTTCTTGATTTTATAAGACCTTTACCCCAACTACTATTTTGGTAGCAATTTTCCATATTTGCACGTACGATGACGACACACTATTCAATGAAAAGTCTATCGTTTCGTGAAAATATATGAAATCTAACATGAAATGTGTATTTAATGTCAATTTTCAGTATAACCACAAGCAAGTACTAAAGGAATATTATAGTATGATGTTTAATATACATAAACACATATCTCATTAATTTTTTGTGTTGGTACCCGAGAGTGGAGAGTATGAAATATGCAATTAAAGAATAATTTTAAGGTCGATTTCTCGTCAGCGGTCATTTTTATTGACCGTTTTCATCCGTAATAGACAGAAATGGAAATCGACCTTTTAATCCCATCCAAAATAAAGTTGGCTATCGTAGTTGTTTTGCTACGGGAGTAAAACTTGAACAATTTTAATGAAACAGTTTTGACGTTAAATACATTTTGGAGATGATTTACTGCCGACCTGATTGTGCATTGAGTCCGACGTGCTTTTTTTCTAACCCTCAGTGAAATTCCATGTGTTACTATACTAAAGTATATTTTAATATTATCCCAACAATTCACAAAATGTACAGAAAACAAAACAAACAACCAACAAGAAAATTAGTACGTCAGATTATCTTAGAAATTAATTCATTGGACATGTAAACACATCGGAAATTTCTATTTTTAGTAGTCCCTTTACTTTTTCTTATTTTTTTTTCCTTTAACAAATATATTTTATTTAGCTCTTTCGCAAAGTGAATTCCCGATGAATAATTGTATTAACGTAAATTTGATTTATATATAGCTTAATATTAACGTTGCGGTGGCGTAATGGTTTAGCACACATGACTGCCGATAACAACATCGTGAGATCAATATTTGTATGGAAAAACAAACAATATATTTGATAATTCATAATTCATCTAATACAGTACATATAACGATATAACGTGCATGTTTTAACATAGTACATGGATGTCAGGTTTGATTTACATATTCGGCGTTTTGTTTATAATGGTCCTTTTGTTATCCTTACTAAGAATGTCATTGATATAGTCTATTGTTTATGAGTCAGTGCTAAATGTCTAGTATTACTTGGAATTTTAGTGGTATGATTTTACGATAATGGGCCATGACCGATGATACAGTATTACCAAGCATTCTATTTATATAATCTATCACGTTTTACCTTTCCCAACAAAAAAAGTTTGAAGATACCGTAAATATACATTACCGTCTTCCAATCAAAGTATATTACCGTATTTGTACTCTTAGACATATCAGAATCGACATAAATCATGGAAGTTTTAGCATGTATTGGCTGATATTAGTAAGTTTTATCCCGAGCTTCTGGCTCGGGATAAAATATTATTCTTTGATGTCCTCGTTGCAAGTAGAATTTTGATTGGCTTAAAAGGTACTTTAAAAATTTCAGGGAAGCCGTGCGGTGACAGAAAATCAATAATCGCTCTCAGCTATGTGCTGTCCATTTACATTGTGCACAGCAGACGACATACATTTCACAAGATGACAGAAAATCAATAATCGATCTCTGTGATCTTTGTCCAAAGATACACGTATTTATGTTTTTCCTATAATAAGGACATACTTATTAATGTTGGAACATTCAGATAAAAATG
>JYMV01021985.1_pt1 | contig 12170 bp, 10 predicted proteins | sample 338911 | NCBI WGS metagenome assembly JYMV01 (sample SAMN03354496, study PRJNA234377) | hydrothermal vent metagenome | biome: Deep sea; feature: Hydrothermal plumes at the Eastern Lau Spreading Center, Western Pacific Ocean; material: Seawater | place: Tonga | collected 2009 | depth 2000 m m | reverse complement strand
TAAAAATTTTCCGGTCAAGGAACCCTTTGTGGAACTCATGAAAGGCAGTTTGCAGACTTTTCTCAATGCGATGACCTTTCCTGATAAGACCATGTATCCCGTTGCCAGCAGGAACCGGAAAGATTTTTTCAACCTCATGAATGTCTATCTGGATGCGGTTTTTTATCCCAATATTTCAGAAGAAACCTTCAAGCAGGAAGGCTGGCATTATGAACTGAACAGCCCGGAAGATAAAATTGTTTATAAAGGGGTTGTGTTGAATGAGATGAAAGGCGAATTCTCCAGTCCGGAAAGTTGTATTGACCGCCAATTGGCTCATTCCCTTTTCCCTTCCACCCCATATGGGTATGAATCGGGGGGAGACCCTAAATGTATTCCCGACCTGACGTACGTGGACTTCAAGGATTTTCATAAAAAGCATTATCATCCCTCCAACAGCAGATTGTTTTTGTATGGAGATGGGGACACCCAAAGCTATCTCAAATTTTTGCAGGAAAAATATTTGCAGGATTTTGGGCGTATGGACGTCAACACTTCCATTGCTCACCAGAGGTCTTTCAGGAAACCGAAAAGAAAAAGCCTGACCTACCCGGTTTCCAGCCATGAGTCGCTGGAGAAGAAGGCTTATGTCCTGGTCGGCTACAAGCTGGATAAGGCCATCAACCACGAACATTGTCTCGGATTCAGCATACTGAGCCATCTCCTGCTGGGGTCTTCCGCGTCTCCTTTAAGAAAAGCTCTCATCGCCTCCGAGTTGGGCAGTGAAGTCATTGGAGGAGGATTCGATGACAATCGTGCGGATACGATATTTGCCGTGGGTTTGAAAGGAACAGAACCCGAGCATGAAAACAAAGTTCTTGCGCTCATAGATTCGACCCTCCGTGACCTGGCTGAAAATGGAATAGAGGAGGATATGGTCCGCTCGGCGGTCAATTCCATAGACTTCAGGCTTCGGGAAGCCAATTTTGGCGGGTTCCCAAAAGGCATTGTTTATAACATTCAGGCTTTGGGTTCCTGGCTATATGATAAAAATCCTTTTACCCATCTCAGGTTTGAGAAAGTAATGCGGAAAATCAAAAAACGCATGCACGAAAGATATTTTGAGGATTTAATTCGCGATTACCTGATTGAAAATAACCATCGGAGTATTCTGGTGGCAGTTCCCAAGCCAGGCCTGGGCAAGAAATTGGAAGCCCGGGAAAGAAAAATTTTGAAAGCGGTTAAAGAGAAACTGCCTTCTGATGAGATTGACAACCTGATTGCGGAAACCCAAAAACTGCAGGAATTGCAATTGACCCCGGACTCCCCGGAGGCGCTTTCCACGCTTCCCTCGCTGGAAATTCAGGATGTTCCCAAAGAAATAGAAAAGTATCCCCTGGAAATAAAAAATCAAAGCGATTCAATAATATTGTTCCATGATCTGTTTACCAATGATATCGCTTACACCCAAATAGGATTCAACACGCACTCAGTACCGGTTGAAATGATTTCTTATATCCCCTTACTGGGAACTCTGGTGCTGGGGATGGGTACCGGCGGGCATAGCTACGAGGAAATTTCAAAGTTGATCGGCATGCATACTGGCGGAATACGCACTTCCCATTTTTCATCGGCGACCGTTCAAGATCGTCATCAAGTCCTCTCTTATATTTTTTTCAGTGGAAAGGCGTTGATGGAAAAAGTGGACAGCCTATTTGATATTTATGATGAACTGCTCAGCGATTACAGTTTTGATGACCACAAGCGGCTGGTTGAAATCATTCGCAGTGCCAAGGCCGATATGGAAGATTCGATTGTCCCCCATGGAAATCATTATGTGATGGCCAGGCTCCATTCCTACCAGTCCCGACTCGGGCAGTTTGACGAGCTTACGGACGGTATCACGTATTACCGGTTTTTGGAACAATTGCTGGAGCGTGTGGAGAAAGATCCTGGTATGGTTGCAGGCCGGTTCCGGCAGGTCGCGCAGCGAGTGTTTACCCGGAAGAATGCCTTCTTTAATATCACCTCAACGCATAAGGATTATCGAAAGATAGAAAAAAGAATCGTTGGAACGGTAGGCGTCCTTTCCGATAAGGACTGGAATGTTGAGGAATGGAATCTGAAAGCGGTGCCTCTGAATGAGGGATTTTTGACTGCCAGCAACGTTCAGCATGTTGGCAAAGGGGCCAACCTGTATGACTTGGGATTTAAATATTCCGGACAGTTTGAGGTGCTCAAAGGCCTGCTTAGAACCGGGTTTTTATGGGACAGGGTACGTGTTCACGGTGGTGCATATGGCAGTGGCAATTCGTTCGATTTTTTCACCGGCGATTATAGTCTGCTCTCCTATCGGGATCCCAACCTTGCCGAAACCTTGGAAGTTTATGATGAGATTGCTGACTTCCTGAATCACCTGGAACTGCCCTCTGAAGAATTGACCAAAATCATCATCGGCTGTGTCGGCAAAATGGACCCGCCTTTAACCCCGGACCTTAAAGGCAAGGCATCGATGATCGATCACCTCACCGGACGCACCCATGAAATGAAACAGAAACTTCGTGAAGAACTGTTATCCACCCAGCTTGGCGATTTAAAAGGCTATGCCCCCCTGTTTGAAAAAATCAGGGATGGAGGCCATGTCTGCGCCCTGGGAAATGAAGATAAACTCAAGAAATCCAAGTCTGTATTCAGCGAACTGGTCAAAGTATTTCACTAACCACTAGGCGTGGGGCCAGCGTGCAATAGCGCGTCAAGCGACCGAACATCTTTGCGCCCAGTTTGAAACCAGCTTCTTGGCAGGGGAGGCAACTGAGCAAGAGTTTGTTGGGCTGAGTTAACTTTTTGCTAGCCAGAAAAGCTATTGCTAGTTACCTATGGAGGTTCTCCGTTTAAGTTTTCGGTGTTTCTTGTCGATGGGAGATAGAGAAGAGTCTCCTGTTGACAGGTGAGAAATGAAGCTCAAGCGCAAAGAAATTTTGGACCTTTTAAGGTCATTTGGGGTGAGCCAGATGTCCGAGTTGAAGAACGGTTGCCGCGAATACGAAACTTATTTCAAAAAGCGACAGAAGCGGGAAGACCAACGGTTTACACGCCATTCAATCCGTTTATAGCGATCGGGCAAACTCAAAGGCTTTTTCCATTTCAGGCAGTCGGGCCAGTTCTGGAACCACTTCCAGATACCGGATGACCCCTTCACGGTCGAGCACAATAATAGCCCGGGCCAGCAGTCTATTTTCCTCAATCAAAAGCCCGGTCGACTTGCCAAACTCAGCGTCCCGGTAGTCCGACAGGAACAGGAGATTGTGAATGTTTGCTTCTTTCGCGAAACGTTTTTGTGCAAAGGGCAGATCCCGACTGATCGTCACCAGATTGGCGGTTTGGTCCAGCCCTTTGTTATCTTCGCTAAGAATGTGAGTTTGTTTTTCGCAGGTGGGAGTATCCAGGGAGGGAACGACACTCAGTATTGTCACCTTTCCTTTGAACGATTGCAGATCAATCATGTTCAACCCCAGATCAGGGAGGCGGACAGTTGGGAGTGTTTTCCCCACCTGCGTTATTTCTCCAATCAGCGTCAGCGGTTTTCCTTTTAAAGTGATTGTGGAAACCTGTTCTCCCCAACTCAATCCTGCAGAAATCAGTACCCCGGCCAGAATTAAACTTCCTGCGAAAAATGTTTTATGAGACATCAGCAATTCCCCCTTTTTAAGTTTTCACTTGCCTATCTAAGCATTTCAGCTTTAATTCAGAAATAAGACCCGGCCCTGTTATGGTAGGGTAGATCTTTTTTTGGTGAATTAAACCATGGCAGAATTCTACACAATATCCGGCCTTAAAAGAAATATCAAAGCATGTACTCTTTGTGAGGCAGATCTTCCTTTTCCACCAAAACCCACTTTCTCATTTTCTGCGAGATCAAAAATACTCATCGTTGGCCAAGCTCCGGGTATCAAAGTGCATGAATCCGGTACCCCCTGGAACGATGCCAGCGGCGAGAGGCTACGCGCATGGATGAAGGTATCTAAAGAACAATTCTACAACACGAAATACTTTTCAATTGTGCCAATGGGATTCTGCTATCCCGGAAAAGGTAAATCAGGCGATTTGCCTCCCCGTCCCGAATGTGCAGAAAAATGGATGATGCCTATTCTTGATAAACTGCCCAAAAGGCAGATCACTCTTCTAATAGGCCAATATGCCCAGGCCTGGTTTTTGCAATCCAGGAAGAAAGCGACACTGACAGAAACGGTAAAAAACTGGAAACTTTATCTACCCCATTACTTTGTTTTGCCGCACCCTTCACCTCGCAATAATATCTGGCTTAAGAAAAACCCGTGGTTTGAAAAACAGCTGTTGCCGAAATTGAAAAAAAAGATGAATGAGTTTATGTTCTAAAAATCAAAACTCAACCAAGGTGACGCCATCGCCCCCCTCGGACCGGGAGCCAGGCGTGAACTGCTTGCAGAGTCCGGCTTTTTCCAGATAATTACGCACCAGGGTCTTGATCGTTCCCATTCCGTGACCGTGAATGATGCGCACTCTCTGTACTTTTTGCACAATGGCCCGGCTGATGAAAGCCTCCATAACCGCTTCCGCTTCTTCGGAGTTCATGCCTCTTAAATCACAGGATGACACCGGGCCACCTTCTGACTCGGCATGAATATTTATAGAAAATTTCTTTTCAGGCATTTTGCTCTTTTGTCGCGGGTTACCGCGAAGGGCACTTGCCTCGACAACGGTTGTGATGTTTCCCATTTTGACCCGCAGTTTTTTCTTTCCTTCAGGGAGTTCCAGAAGGGTGCCGAGGGTTCCCAGATTCAAAATCAAAACCGGGTCACCGGTTTTCAGGTTTTCCACCGGCAGGGTCCATTCTTCGAGGTCTTCCACTTTGGGGGACAGGGGCATTTGGTTCATGGACTGTATTTGTTTTTCCACCTTGCGGATTTTGGGAAGGTCTTTTTCGCCTTTGATCTGCTGAATCATTTTTCGGATTTCAGCTTTTCCGGCACGTACTTCCGCCTGCAGTTTTTTGGTTTTATTTTTTTGGAAATCTTTTTCTTCATCCCGTAATCTCTGGGTGAGGATTCTCTGCTCCCTCACCAGGGTTTCAGTTTCTTCTTTCTCCTGTTTTATTTCTTCCTGGTCTCGGTTGAATTCCAGCCTCTGGCGGGTCAAATCTTCCAGTAGATTTTCCGCACGGTTCTCCTTGGCCTGATACAAATTTCGCGCCTGATCGATGATACTTTGTTGCAGGCCCAGTCGCTCGGCGGTATTGATGGCGGCGCTTTGTCCCGGCGCCCCAAAAATCAAACGGTAGGTGGGACTCAACGTATCGAGATCGAACTCGGTACAGGCATTGAGGAAACCTGCATGCGTTTGGGCCAAAATCTTCAAGGTAAAATAGTGGGTAGAGACCAACGTCATCACATTTTTGCTTTTAAGATCAAGAAGGATGGCTTCTGCCAGTGCCGCGCCTTCTTCCGGGTCGGTGGCAATTCCCAACTCGTCCAGAAGTACCAGGGAGCCTGCGTCCACGTGATCCAGGATATGAATGATTTTTTTCAAGTGCCCGGAAAAGGTCGATAATTTCAATTGAATATTCTGGTCATCGCCGATGTCGGAATAAACCTTCGGAAAAAATGGAATCATAGAACTCTTTTTAACCGGAAGATACAGTCCCGCCCTGGCCATCAGGGCCAGCAAGCCCAGGGTTTTTAGCGTTACCGTTTTACCCCCGGTATTTGGGCCGGAAATAATCACCACCCTGACTGAGGCGTTCCACTCAATGGTATTGGGAACCACCGTTTCTCCATCCAGAACCAGTTCCGGGTTTCGGGCTTCTTTAAGTTCCATGATTGAATCGCGGTTTATGGGGCAGTGTACCGCCGACATGGTTTTGCCCAGCCGGGCTTTTGCGAAAATGAGATCCAGAGATATCAGGGTCTCCAGATTTCTTTCCAGCTGTTCCTGGGACTGCCTAATTTGCAGAGCCAGGGATTGCAGGATTTTAATTTTTTCCTGCGCAACTTGAAGCCGGGCTATTTTCAATTGATTGTTCAGGGGCACGATGGAAGTGGGTTCTATGAATAGAGTTTGTCCCGTTCCGGAACTGTCATGCACAATGCCGTCAACCCGGGACTTGAACTCCACCCGCACCGGGATAACCATTCGCTCTTCACGTTCGGTGATGTAGGAATCCTGAAGCGCCTCGCGGATTCTTTCCGTCTTGAAGAGACGTTGCAGGCGTTCTTCCAGTTTGTTTTTTGCGGTTTCTGTATTGCGGATGGCCTGCCGCAGTTCTGGCGTGGCGTTTTCCCGGATGTTTCCCTCGTCATCCACACACCGGGCCAGTTCATCCAGAAACTCTTTGAGGGGGTCGAGTCTTTCCAGCCAGGCATGCAAGTGGGGATAAGCGGATTTTTTATCCCTTTCCCGGCAAAGGTTCCGGCACAGGCGCAAAAGTTTGATGAGAGACAGGCATTGGCCCGGCTCGATCATCTTTTGCTCTTCAGCGTCCCGGAAAATAGGACTAATGTCTTCAAACCGATCCATCGGAAAGGAATCCAAAGAACCCAGCAAGGCAACCATCTCGGCAGTTTCTTCAAGCAGGGTTTGCGCGCAATCAAAATCGATTTCGGGTTTTAACTGACGGCATTGATCCTGGGTGATAGGAGAACAGGCATGGTTTGCCAGCGCCGTGACCACTCTCCGCCAGCCCAGAAGATCCATAGACTTTTCAATTAGTTGAAACGAGGAGGATGTGTTGCTCATAACATGGATTGCGCCAGAGTGGACTCAAGAAGAATGCTCACCCTGGCATCAAAAAGACGGTTGGGATCGCGGAAATTTTTATATCCATACAAGAGGATAGCGAGGTCTTTTTCCACTTTCTTTTTATAGCTGGTTTTTTTTTCTCCGGGAACCAACTTATTACCTTGAACCTGGATTTTTTGGGTGGTGACAGTGACTGGTTTATCGAAGTCAACGGTTTCGGTGTTGAAATACAAATCATATTCAATGATATGCTGACCCATCACCTCAAAAATATTACGGCCTTTGCGGGTGGCGAACAGGGTGGCGATTTTGCCATCCCGTTTAACCGGATTTGGGTTTTCCGGTCCGGGAAGTTCCAGTAAGGCAAGATTCCGTCCTTGAACCAGCCTGGCCCAGTGGATCACTCCCAGATGGTTGCCTTCCCGGGTCATGCGAACGATGTCAGGATTCTGCCGGCGTTTCTGCTTGTGAATCCATTCCACCATGGCGGGCACTTCCGATTCGGGCAGAAAATGGCCTCCGTGGGCCTGGCCTTTTTCTCCATGTTCCCTGTAAATGACGGGGTATTTCATATCAAAAAGAATTTTGTGAATCCGCCGACTGAGATGGATGGGAAAAAATGGATCGTGTGCACCCTGGATCATATATATTGGCGTGTTGCGAAGATTCACCAGGAAATGCATGTACCGGGGGGTGATGCTTCCGGCGATGGGGATCAGGCCAGCGAACCGGTCCGGATAAAACATGCCGATCATGTAGGTACCGATGGCGCCATTGGACAACCCGGCAAGAAAAATCCGGTCAGAATCCAGATTGTATTGTTCGCGGAGCTGGTCAACGAGACTGAGCACCATTTCTTCGGCGTGCCGTGCCCACCAAGCCCCCATCGGATAAGTAGGACATAATACCGCAAACTCTTTATTCAAACGCTCGACCCAGGCTGGAATCGTATTGGCTCCGCTACCACCCAGCCCATGAAGGACAACGATGAGTGGGATCTTTTCATCCGGTCTCAATGACTCTGGAAGAAACAAGGCATAAGGGTAGTCTTTTCCATTATGCCTGTACTGTAAATTTTTTTGAAGTCCGACCGGGCCCGTACTTTTCTTTGCCCCTGCACGTAGGATGGATTTGACAGTTTCGTTTGAGACTTGGGCCGACTTCAAACTCTCCAGCACCCGATTTTCCACCTTGGGGTTCTGAGTAGAAAGAAACAAGTCCACTTCGGACTTCACGTCTATGGCCTCCCGCACAGTGCCAGATTCCGGCAAAGCAGAGCACGACACGGCAAAAAGGAAAACCAAAAAAATTTTCAGGATATTCATGACTTACACAGTATCGGACTTTAAAATTTTTGTAAAGGTTTTAGGATTGCTCTAAGTAGCTAATTTTATTGGAATTTTTTATCGCCATGCGGTAAAATTCATTTCTGTTTAGTTGCGTAGTACGATTCTTAATTCTTCTTATGGCCTGCCTGATGAATTCATTCAAAGTACCTGTTCAAACTCTGGTTAAAATCCTCAATCTAGGAACGCTCTCGCTTGGAAAATGCCGATTGGACGTGGGAGAATCTGCCGGATTGACCCGGATGTTCACGTTAAAGAAAAACGGAATGGATTTTGTGGGGCAGGTCTGGGTGCGCCCCGGAGACCCAGCCATCCGAATTGAGATCTTCAATGAAAATTATTTTGAGGAGTTTGATAAACCCGAACCTGTTGTGCTGGACAACTTGGCCCGGAAAGTTCTTGGACGGGTATCAAAGGATAAGGAATTACCGGAGACGCTGAAAACCCTGATCCGCGAACATTTTGCAGAGCAGGAATCTCGGGAGGAAGAAAAGGAAGGAAAAGTCGCGGAAACCATCAACGAGCGGGACCTGGATAAAATTTTTGAGTGTTTGAATAAAGAGTATTTCAATAACCGGGTTCAGGCGCAGATCATGTGGGGACGCGATGTGAAATCGCATAACAAAAGCGGGTTTCGTTATGGCTCCTATGATGAGGGAAAAAAACTTATCCGGGTTCATCCTCGGTTGAAGCAGGACTTTGTGCCCCTGTGCGTCCTGGAACTCACCGTCTACCATGAAATGTGCCACCACTTTGCCCCGTCCTATAAAAGGAATGGAACCTGGCAGAGCCACCACCCTGAATTTAAACGGAAGGAACGGGAGTACAAGAATTTCAAGGATGCCCGCAACTGGGAAAAGCACAACTGGCACCGTTTACTCCTTCCTTCCGTCGAGAACGCCGAACCGGTGATAGCTTGATACCCATCTTGCAAACGCCGTTGATTTGGTCTAAATTGGTTCCACGCCATGAAAATGATCAAATGCTACATTCAGTATGAAAAGTTGGAAGTGGTCCGGGAAAAACTTTTTGAACTAGGGGTGCCCGGATTATCGGTTGTCGATGCCAAAGGCATTGGCAAACCGATGAGCCAATTGAAATCCGACTCCGACTTGAAAGTTCCGCAATTCCATCCCTGTGTGGAAATTTCCGTGGTTCTGGAAGCCGAAGGAGTGGATGAAGTTCTGGATATGATCGTGAAGACGGTGCAGACCGGCAGCTTGAGCGATGGAAAGATTTTTGTCCTGCCGGTTGAAGAGGCGGTCCGTGTCCGTACCGGGGAGCGGGGCAAGCAGGCACTCTACTGATTGAAGGGCATCTCTAAAAATTGCTTTCGGCCATGAGCGGCCCTTTTAAAAAAAGGGCTTGCGAGTTGCCTTAGAGAAAATTTCCGAATAAATAGAGATCCCCTGAAATCTTTCCGCTTGAGGCAAGCTTCTGTTGATCGCTGAAAATCTCGCTGAGGTCTGGGAACGGATTTGCCAGGCCATCCAAAAGTCGGGGAGAGATCCAGATAGTGTTCACCTGGTTGCTGTTTCCAAACAGGTGGGTATGGCCCAAATTGAAGAAGCCCGGATTGCCGGGGCAGTGATATTCGGGGAGAATAAAATCCAGGATGCGGTTCCCAAGGTAGATCAAATGGGATCGGAAGGAATTTCCTGGCATTTCATCGGTCACTTACAAAAGAACAAGGTCAAGTTCCTCGGTGAACACTTTGATTTGATTCATTCGGTGGATAGTCTGGAACTGGCGGAAAAAATTGCTGCACAGTGCCAGACAGAAAACCGAGTGCAGTCGGTTTTATTGCAGGTCAATGTTTCGGGCGAAACTGCAAAATTCGGAATGGAACCGGGCGAACTGGAAAAACAGATGGTTGCTTTTTCCCGTTTGAAGGGGATTCGGGTTGAGGGGCTGATGACCATTCCACCTTACCATCCCAATCCAGAAAATTCCCGCAGGCATTTTTCACGATTGCGAGGATTTCGTGACCAATGCGAAAAACAGAACCGGCTTTCCCTTCACAAGCTTTCCATGGGCATGACTAACGATTTTGAGGTTGCGGTAGAAGAGGGAGCTACGCTGGTTCGTGTCGGCACTGCTATTTTTGGTCCCCGGCCAAAGGACAATTAAAAAGAAAGAGGTTTCTTTGTTCCCGGAAAGGCCGTATTCAAGGAGGTTATCGTTTTGCTGAAAAACAAAAAACTCGGATTCATTGGCGGCGGCAACATGGCAGAAGCCATGATCAAGGGCCTTCTTTCCGCCTCGTTCATTGAAGCGAAAAACATTTTTGTCTCGGAACCGTCGGAAGCGAAACGAGATACCTTGCACGCGGAGTACAAAATCAAGGTCAGCGCCGACAACCGTGAACTTGTGAAGAAATGCGACATCCTCATTCTCGCGGTCAAACCGCAGATTTTTCAAGAGGTTCTGGTTGACATTTGTTCGTTGGTGGATAGTGACAAGCTGGTTATATCCATTGCTGCGGGAGTTCCCATTTCCATCATAGATGATGCTCTGCGTGGAGACAAAAATAAAAAGTTCAGTATTGTGCGCACCATGCCCAATACTCCGGCGCTGGTTCAGGAAGGGGTGACAGCCATCGCTTCCGGCAAACATGTCAACAAAACGGATGTGAAAATCGCCCACCGTATATTTGAAGCAGTGGGCCGCACCGTTGATGTTGAAGAGGACCAACTCGATGCCGTGACAGGTTTGAGCGGTAGTGGGCCGGCTTATATCTTTATGCTGATCGAAGCGCTTTCTGACGCGGGAGTCAAAATGGGTCTTTCGCGTGAAGTGTCCACTACCCTGACAATCCAGACGGTGCTGGGTTCCGCCAAACTCGCGCGCGAAAGCGGAAAACATCCTGGCGAACTTAAAGACATGGTCACGTCACCCGGCGGCACCACCATCTCCGGACTGCATGCCCTGGAAGAAGGGAGTTTGCGCACCACCCTGATGAACGCTGTGGAAGATGCCACCCTGCGTTCCCGCGAACTCGGCCAAATTGCTCTCAACGCCCGGCCAGCGGCCGGAGGCAAAGAGTAATCTTCGGGGTGTGGGGCGGTGATATTCTTCCTCAGCTTTCCTGCCCCGCAGAGGTACAATGAGCAAGTACTAGCCGTAGGGCCAAATTGAAATGGCCCATTGGGCCGAGAAAACGTATGAGCAAAAGAACAACGACATATTGAAACGTGCTGAATGCGGAAAACGCCAGTAAGTGGGAACCGATTGAAGGTACAGAGGGAATGCTGGAGCAATTAACTCTGGCTATGGATGATGTGACGGGTGATTACGCACGGTTAACTCGATTTCAAACTGGCGCTGATACAAAAAATTTTGGTGCCAAGTCGCATGACTATCCTGAAGAAATTTATATAATTTCTGGCCGTCTCTATGATGAAGCTTTCGATATGTGGCTGGAGGCAGGACATTTTGCCAGTCGGCCTCCGGGTGAAGTGCACGGGCCATTTATTTGCGAGGAAGAATGTTTAGTTTTGGAAGTCTCGCATCCAAGTCAGTCGATCAATGATTCTTAAAAATCACATTCAGATGACGGGGTACACTTTATAAAATTATGGGTTTTTCAGCACCCTGCTAGTGGCAGCTATTTGCAACGGAATTTTTTGTATTCGCCGTAGCCGACGATGGCGAAACCGAGGAACAAAATCCAAGTGGGATGCAGGACATGTTCCGGTTTATTGAAGTACAGGACCAGCATCATTGCCACGCCCGCCATAGCGACGGTCAGCCCGAGGAAGACGGCGGTCAATCCTTTTTCAAACCCATCCGGGTCTTTAAGTTGTTTTCTTATTTCCGGCCGCAGTTGATATTTAAACATGGTTTTTATATTCTAGTAAGGCTGAATTTAAACTTCCCATTCGGTATCCCTCCGGGTCCAGTACCACACTATTAAATCCCAAAGCCCTTAATTTTTCCTCAACAGCCTTCTGGACGGATTTATCATTCTGGTAACGGGGCATTTCGTTTTTGTCGAGTTCTATGCGGGCCAGGGTTCCTAGATGGCGGACACGGACCTGGGTGAATCCTAAAGAGAGCAGGAGGTCTTCG
>JYMV01024017.1_pt1 | contig 12171 bp, 10 predicted proteins | sample 338911 | NCBI WGS metagenome assembly JYMV01 (sample SAMN03354496, study PRJNA234377) | hydrothermal vent metagenome | biome: Deep sea; feature: Hydrothermal plumes at the Eastern Lau Spreading Center, Western Pacific Ocean; material: Seawater | place: Tonga | collected 2009 | depth 2000 m m | reverse complement strand
GCAGTTCAAACCGCTGAAAAAGATTTTCAACGGCTGTTCAAAAAACACGAATCTTCGGAGCGCTTGTATGAACAAAAGTTTTTAAGTAAGGATGAATTAGACAGAGACGAGATTGCCTTACTAAATGCAGAGGCGACACTTAAAAAAGCAAACCTAGAGATTGTGGTCTACGAAAACTACACATACAAACAAGAAGAGCAAAGGAAGAATTCTGATTTGCAGCAGGCGATTGATGAACTTGATCGCGCCAATGTTCGTTTGTCGTCAGAGTTAAACAACTTTCAAGCAACCGTTAGTGCAAGAAAAAACCAACTAAAATCGCAGGTTGAAGATTTAGCAAAAAGAAAAGAGCAACTAAAATTATGTATTGTTAAGGCGCCCGCTTCCGGGATGGTTGTTTACGCCAGCAGTATGGGTGGAAGGCGCGAAGAAGGCGAACCGCTAAAGACGGGCAAAAACCTATTTAGGAACGAACATGTTTTGTCCATCCCAGATACTTCAAACATGGTTGCAAGCGTCAAGGTAAACGAAGCGCTGAGTGGTCTGGTGTCGCAAGGACAACGGGCAATTGTTACTTGTGACGCATACCCAGATAGTGTTTTTGAGGGTGAGGTGTTGTCTGTTGGTGTTCTTGCAGAGGGTGGTGGATGGAGAGACCCAAATCGAAGAGATTACACCGTAGAGATTAAAATTCTAAGTCTCGAGGGCGTTCAATTAAAACCATCAATGCGCTGCTCTGCAGAAATTTATGTAGAAAGTGTTCACAACATTTTATTTGTTCCAATTCACGCTATTCACCGAACAGGGAGGGTTGTATGGCTTTGGTTTAAAGACGGGGGTGGTTTTTCGCAACACGTGGTAACACTTGGAAGGTTTAGTGATTCTTATGCTGAAATTTCCTCTGGTGTAAAACTTGGTGATATTATTTTACTTCGCGAACCTTCGCCAAGCCGGGTTATCGAGCGAATTTCGTTCGGAGAAAACGAGTGACACATAAAAAAATTGTTGTTGGGGTGACTGGTGCTTCGGGCGCGCCATATTTCATTAAAGTTTTGCGCTTATTATTAGAGGCGGACGTTGAAGTTCATTTGACCGTGTCGTCTCTTGGAAAGAGATTGTTGTTTGAAGAATCAAACATAACTTCGATTGACGCAGATGGTTTAGGAGTTTCAAAACACGCCAACAACTTAATTATTTATGGAGACAAAAATCTTGGTGCAACCATTGCGTCGGGTTCTTTTCTACATGATGGAATGCTAGTGTTGCCCTGTTCAAGCAACACGCTTGGCGCAATTGGTTCTGGTGTTACCAACACTTTGGTACAGCGAGCCGCTGCGGTAACGCTAAAAGAAAGACGAAGATTGGTGCTTGCACACCGAGAATCTCCAATAAGTCTCATTGACATCCAAAACATGCGAAAAATAACGGAAGCGGGCGGAATAATCGCCCCATTGTCGCCTGGGTTTTACATGCAGCCAACATCTATCGACGACTTAATTGACTTTGTCGCTGGTAAATTAGTTGATTTGCTTGATGTTGAACACAACATGCCTGTTCGATGGAATTCGACGGTTTAGTTGTGTTACACTTTTAACATGAAATACATTGCCCCGTTCTTAATAGTCTTTGTTGTTGGGTGTACGCCTATTGCAACTTATCCACCTGTAGAAAACGACGTTGCTCTTGTTTTTTCAAATTCTTCAAATGAGCCCGTTCCTACAATATTGGCGAGGACATTACTGTACGCCCATGAACACTTTGGTGGCATGGACACTGTTGTTTTTAATTTGCCCGAGGGTGTGAACAAAGAAACATACACCATTGTTTCAGAAAAAATTGGCGGTGCAATTCCGATGGAAACTTCGGGACAACTTGCTTACCACGTTACGGAACTTCGTAAGCGCCCGTTCCACGCAGAGGCGGACATTGTTTTTCCTGCGCCTGGTGGTAAGTATGAACAAGCGACCATATACCTTTCTTCGTCACTGGCGCAACCCTGGAGTGTTCAAAGAGAAAGAATTTGGTTGGTTCCGGTTACCACATTGCCGACGCCAAACTTTCCCACAAGTGGTGATGTGGGTGCTTCTCGGTGAATGACGAGGGAAGTAAAATGAATGAAAATATTTGGCTCGACGAAGCAATTAAACAAGCCGAACTTTCGTGGTCACAGGGTGGCATCCCAATTGGTTCTGTTTTGGTTGATGGTGCTGGGACGATAGTATCAAGAGGACATAATGAACGAGTGCAGTCGGGAGATCCAACAGCTCATGCTGAAGTTGTTTGTTTCCGCAGTGCCGGCAGAAGAAGAGATTGGAACGAACTAACGCTTGTTTCTACGCTTAGCCCCTGCATCATGTGTACTGGCACAACCCTGTTATTTGGGGTAAAACGCGTGATTATCGGAGAAAATAAAAATTTCCTTGGTGCTGAGGCGTTAATGTGCTCGAATGGTATAAAGGTTGATGTTATAAATGATGCTCGATGTATTGCGTTAATGGATAGGATGCGTCAAGAGAAGCCTGATTTGTGGGCAGAAGACATCGGCAATTAGTAAGGAGGCTCGTTATGAAACGCCCAATCACACCCAAGCGGTCGCAAACAACGCGACCAAAAATTACAACAAGAGCCAGTGTTAAAATTCGCAGGCCTGCTGTTACCACTGCTCCGGCTACTCGGCCGAGTAACTCTGCTCGTTAATTTTATTCCCGTTCAATTAACATTGAAACAGCGTTACCACCGCCAAGACACAAACTGATTATTCCACGCTTACCGTTTGTTCGCTTTAAGTGGTGAAGTAACGAAACTAAAACTCTCGTTCCCGAAGCCCCAATTGGGTGTCCAATTGCCACGCCGCCACCGCCAATATTTACATTGTCTTGATTAATTCCAAGATGCGCCAAATTTTGCAAAACCTGTACTGCAAACGCTTCGTTAATTTCAAACACATCGATGTCGTCCACGGTTAAGTTGTTTCGTTTAAGTAACTGTTCTATTCCTAGCCCTGGTGCTGTAAATATTTTCTTTGGTTCAACTCCAAAGGTGTTATAGTCGACTATCGTTGCCATTACCGTCGCGCCTGCTTGTTCGGCAGATTCTTTTGACATAACAATGACGGCCGCTCCACCATCTGAAATTTGTGATGCGTTACCCGCAGTAACTGTTCCTTCTTTCGCAAAAGCGGGTCGTAGTTTTCCCAGTGATTCTATTGTTGAATCCGCACGAACACCCTCATCAATTGTTACATCCGCGCGCTGTTTAATTTGGCTAGCTTCAAGCGGAATGATTTCTTCTTTGTACCAACCTTCAGATGTTGCGGTTGCAGCACGAGCATGTGAGGTTGCTGCCAATTCGTCTTGCTCCTCTCTAGAAATTTCATACTCACCAGCGGTCCACTCCGCAGCGCATCCCATTCCCCACCCCTCAAATGGACAGGTTAAGCCGTCGTGTTGCATATGATCGACAAGGGTTCCTTCGCCAAATTTAATTCCAGGGCGAACACTTGCGAGGTGTGGCGAGTTAGACATGTTTTCCATACCACCAGCAACAACAATATTATTGTCGCCCGCTTTAATTGATTGCGCCGCTTGCATTACTGATTGAAGACCGCTTCCACAAACCTTATTGATTGTTACAGCAGAAATAGTATCGGGCAAACCGCCTTTTAATGCGGCTTGTCTTGCTGGGTTTTGTCCGAGACCCGCCTGTAAAACACAACCCATCATGCACTCGTCAACGCTTGAGGCGTCGATGCCAGAGTCGCTTAATACTGCTTCGATAGCAAATGCACCAAGTTGGGGGGCTGGAACCCGAGAAAGACCTCCAAAAAAGCGTCCTACTGGAGTTCTACGGGCTGCAACGATAACGGGTTGGTTGGTTTTGTTTGTCATTTGAGTATTTCTCTAAAAGTCTTAGTTTCGGGTAGAATGGGTCTTTTCGCCCAAACAAGTTTGTTGCGACATCGTACCGAAACTGTGGTGGAAAGGTAATACCCATGGACAATAGTTGGACACAAGATAATTTAGAGAGTCTCCAAAGCCACATTCTTTCTGAAGAACAAAAGCACCCCGGCGCTACGGGTGAGTTTACGTGGATTGTTTCCGCTATTTCTCTCGCAACGAAGGCGATTGGCAACAAGGTTCGATGTGCCAGAATTCAGGATGTTATTGGCGATGTTGGCAGTATCAATGTTCAGGGGGAATCGCAACAAAAATTAGACATAATCGCCAACACGATAATTATGCATTGTTTGGGTAACCGGGACAATGTTGGAGTCTTGGCGAGTGAAGAAAACGAAACACCTGTTCTGCTCCGAAGTCGAGCTGAGGGTGGTCGATATGCGGTTCTCTTCGACCCTCTTGATGGCTCATCAAATTTAGATGTCTCCGTCGGTGTGGGTACAATTTTCAGTGTGCTTCGCCTTGAGGATGGGGGTTCGCGTGAAGAAGCAATACTACAACCGGGGTTTAAACAGGTCGCCGCGGGTTATGTGCTGTACGGATCATCAACCGTTCTTGTTTTAACCACGGGAAATGGTGTTGATATGTTTGTTCTCGACCAAGCAATTGGTTCGTTTGTACTTGTTTCTAAAAAATTAAAAATTCCATCCGGAAATAAAACATATTCAACCAACGAAGCCTACACAGAAAAATACAGTGAAGAAATTCGTAACTATTTATCTTGGGCACACAAAAACGGCTATTCAAGCAGATACATTGGTTCAATGGTCGCGGATGTACACCGTGTTTTATTGAAGGGTGGGGTTTTCTTGTATCCAACAACAACGGACAATCCGGAGGGGAAATTGCGGTTGATGTATGAAGCAAATCCGATGGCAATGATTATTGAACAAGCGGGGGGAAAAGGCGTTTGTTGCGGGGAGCGAATTTTAGACGTTGTGCCCAGTGGGCTTCACCAGCGAACAAGTGTCATCCTTGGTTCAACTGACCAAGTCGATGCAATTCTCGAACACACAAAATGATTACCAATTTAGATACTGCCGTTTCCCTTCCAAAAAACTCAAACCAAGCGCTAGGAATAGGCGAGTTTGCCGTTCAGTTTATGTCGGGAAGTATTGGAGAACCCGATCAAGCGGTTCTTGATAAAACCGCAATGTTTTTTACAGATGCCGTCTTGTGTGGGTTATCAGCAATAGCTGTTAAAACAAACGCTCCAACGGTATTGCGAAATGAAGCGCTCGATTTTCCGGCTGAAAACGGGGCAACTGTTTTTGGGTCTTCGTGTTCCGTCGTTCCTGAAAAGGCAATTCTTGCAAACTGCGCTGCTGTAAGAGAGTGGGATTCAAACGGAACAAACTTTGGTTACAACCCAGATTTTGGTCACACCGCTGGCGAATTTGGACACAATGATTTTTATGCCGTACCAATTGCCGCCGCACAAGTAATGGGTCTTGATGGTTCCACCGCTTTGCGAGGTATGATTTTGCTAGATGAAATTCGTGGCCGCCTAGCAGAGGTGTTTAGTTTAAAGACGTATAAAATTGACCATGTCGTTCATGGAGCCCTTGCTTCTGCGGCTGTGTATGGTGCAATGTGCGGTGCAACACCGGAACAAATCGAAGCGGCTATTGGAATGTCGGTTGCGCACTTTATTCCTTGGCGAGCAATTCGAGCTGGGAAACAACTATCTGATTCCAAAGGATCTTCTGCAGCGATTAGCACCGAGGTTGCCGTTGTTTCAATGAAGCGAGCTATGAAGGGCTTTATGGGGCCGCGTGATATTTTTAGAAACCCAGAATCTGTGTTTCGATATTTTGAAAATACTAGCGGTGACTCACCATTCGATTTAAATTTATCACACAGTGGAAGTGATTTTGCTGTGATGGGAATGCATTTCAAAATTGGTCTGTATGAGCACCAGTCCGCGGGAGCGCTTCAAGGCCTATTAAATCTAATTCAAGAAAACCCAGAAATTGCTGCCAACCCATCACAAATAGATGTAATTAAAATCACCGCTTACGAGCCTGCGTTTGGAATTATTGGTGACCCAGCAAAGCGGGATCCAAAAACAAGACAGTCTGCTGATCACTCAATGGTATATATTGTTTCGACCATGTTGCGAAAGGCAGAAGAGATTGCAAAAAGCGACGGTGTTGAGTTTTTTGGTCAGTCAAATGACGAGGTGTGGAAACGAATAATGCTAACGCCTTACGACTTTGATGAAAGCGCAATCAACAACGAAACTACCCGCGCAATAATGGAAACCATTTACTTTGAACATGGCGGGGAAGAGTTCGATAAAAATTATCCTGACGGCATTCCTACTTCCATTCATATCACCATGAAAGACGGTGCGGTGTTTGATAGTGGTCTTGTGATGTACCCGAGTGGACACGCGAGAAATAACGAGTGTAATTTAGAAGACATTCTTCAATCTAAATTTGCAATGCATGGACAAATTGCCATGGATAATCCAACAGAAATTATTAAACGGTGTTCTTCTATTGGTTCATTAGATATTGATGGTGTTAAAACCATTTGGAATATTGAATTGGCTAATCGACCAATTTACAAAGATTAATTGTTTGGTTTAACCAAACAGGTGGTCTAGTAATTCAACTATACCCTTGCCTTGTGTGGCAATAGTTTCGAATATTTTTCGGCCCGATGCAATGTCTAACAACTCACGAACGAGTGCGCTTTCGCCTTCATAATCCGCCTTGTTAACGACAAACGTGTCGGCAATTTCAAGAATACCCGCCTTGTCCATTTGAACCGAGTCGCCCATTCCAGGAACAAGAACAACGACTGTCGTGTCTACAACGTCGCGAATCCCAACATCGTTTTGACCGGCCCCGACGGTTTCAACAAACACGTTGTCAAAACCTGCGCCACCGATTAATTCTAAAATTTCTGGAAGTGAGTTGTAGTCTTCGCCAACCCGCGCCAAACTTCTATAAAAAACATTTTCGTCTACCGTGTTGAAATCCACGCGAAGTCGATCACCAAGAAGTGCACCGCCTGAAATTGTTGACATCGGATCATAAGCAATAATTGCCATTTTTTCGCCACGGCGAACACACTCTGCCGCCATTGATGCTGACAACGTTGACTTGCCTGCGCCTGGCGAACCAGTTAATCCGACAACTTTTTTAGGTCGCCTTTTTTTGGCACCAACCTCAGACCCAACTTCTACAAGACTGATGTTTCTTGAAAGGTCTGCGAGTATAGATGTTGGATTTTCTAGGGGTTTGTATTGAACGGTTGCGGACTTCACGGCATCAACAATGTTTAACATTGTTGTGCCGGTGTGATAAACACCGCGCACGCCACAGTCAAGCATTGGCTGGATGTCTTCTTGGGGGATAATTCCGCCAATATCAACAATCAAATCTGGTCTACCAACATTTTTTAACTCGTTTAATAAGCGGGGAACTAAAACAAGGTGAGAATTGCTCATCATCGAACAGGCAATCATGTCCGCGTCTTCGTCTCGAGCAGAAATTGCCAGACTTCTTGGGGTCTGCCAGAGGCCGGAATAAATAACGTGAATTCCACTGTCTCTAAGCGCCCTGGCAATGAGCTTTACGCCCCTGTCGTGGCCGTCTAGTCCCATTTTTCCGAGTAAAACCCTGGGTCTATGGGATAACTCAGCACAGCGGTCGATTTTTTCTAACTCAGTTGTTGGGGAATGTGTTGGTGATGCCATAGATGAGAATTATACCACTGTGCCAAAGTGTGGTTCAATTCGTTATCGTACGCGTCTATATGTCTATAAACATCCAACAACACATCGGCGATTCTCTTAAAACAGCGTTTGGAAGTGTGTTAAATATTGATCCAAATGAAATTGATCCCGTAGTCAGAAGAGCTCAAAACCCAGAAATCGCCGACTTCCAAGCAAACGGAGCAATGGGTCTAGGCAAAAAACATGGACACGACCCAAAGGAGCTCGCCGAAAAAATTGTTGCGGTTGTCGACTTTGGTACCTTTGCGGACAAGCCCGAGGTTGCTGGCCCTGGTTTTATAAACATTCGAATCAACAACGAAACTATTACAACGCTTGTTGAAGAAATGGATTGTGAAAACCTTGGCGTAGAACCAGACAGAGACACGCACGCCGTTGCTATTGATTTGTGTGGTGTAAATGTTGCGAAACAACTCCATGTTGGGCACCTTCGCTCCACGATCATCGGTGACTCCATTGCAAGAATGTACGAACGCGTTGGAAGAACGGTATATCGAGAAAACCATCTCGGTGATTGGGGTTTACCAATTGCAATGGTGTTAGAACAACTGTTGTCTTCTGGAACAAACCTAGACACGCTAGAACTTAATGACCTAAACACAGCATACAAAAACGCACAACTCGTTGCAAAAGATGAGTTACGCGGAGAAAAAGCTGCGAAAAATTTGCAATCTGGTCCGCATCGTTTTATCGAGATCGAAGAACAAAACGCAAGCGCACTTGAGGCACAAGCCGCTGCTAAAACTGTGTTAAACGCTCTTCAGCAAGGTGATAAAAAACTCTTGGCTGACTGGCAAAAACTCATCGATTGCACCATGGGGTCTGTTTATAAATCGCTTGATTTGCTCCACGTAAAGGTTGGGGCCGAGAACAATCGTGGCGAATCTTTTTATAGAGATCGGCTTAGTGGCGTGGTTGAATCGTTTGTTTCTTCTGGATTGGGCGAGGAAGATAGCGGTGCAATAGTTGTGCGTTTTAAGGACCGCGAGCGACCGGTTTTAATTCAAAAGTCCGACGGTGGTTTTTTGTATGCAACAACAGATTTGGCTGCTATACGATTTAGAACAAATGAATTAAAGGCGGACAGAGTAATTTATGTTGTAGACGCTCGACAACGTGACCACTTTAAAGATATTTTCGATGCAGCAAGATTAATTTCTTGGAACCAAACACCCGATGGGACCGAAGCGGAATTGGTGCATGTTCCTTTTGGTTCTGTTTTGGGCGATGACAACAAGCCCTTAAAAACTCGAAGTGGTTCAAATGTAACCCTTGACTCTTTGTTGCACGAAGCTATTGAGCGGGGAACAAGTGAAGTAATTAAGCGGTCAAAAGAACCAAACTCTCCAACCTCAAAAATGAGCGACGAAGAACTTAAAACCATCGGTAGGCAGATTGGTATCGGGGCAATTAAATACGCAGACCTTTCGAATGATCTTGTTCGTGATTATGTTTTTGATATGAATAGAATGGTGGCGTTTGAGGGAAACACGGGGCCGTATATTCAATATGCTTGTGCGAGAATTTCGTCGCTTATCCGAAAGGGTGGTGAACAAGCGGGCGCTAAGCTGGTTATTGAAGAACCCCAAGAGAGAATTCTTGCCTTGAAATTACTGCAATACAACAACGTGTTGCACGATTCCATCAAATATTTAGAACCACACAGACTTTGTACGTGGTTATATGAATTAACTGACGCCTTTAGTGCGTTCTACCAATCATGCCCGGTGTTAAAACTAGAAGATGAATTAACAAAACAATCGCGACTTCGTTTAGCGAACCTCACAAGGCGGGTGATTGTTGATGGATTAGATATGCTTGGCATCGAAGCGCCAGAACAAATGTAAAAACCCAGAAAGATTAAGAATGAATAAATATAAATCACCATTTTTTTATATAGGCGCATTGTTGCTACTTGTTGCAACTGGTTCTTCTTTGGTTCTGTCGGGAACAAAACTTGGACTGTTCGATTCTATTCCCGGCTGTGGGGTTGGTAGTGGCTGCGACAATGTCACAAACGGCCCGTGGGGAACTGTTCCTGGTATTTTAATTCCGGTGTCGTTTGTTGGTCTTGCTTGGTTTTGGTCTTTGTTTGTTGCGTGGACTACGAGTAGTAGTTTTTCAAACAAAATCAGGTCTTCTGTACTCCTTGGAGTATTCGCTTCATTGGGTTTTATTGTTGTTATGATTTTTATTGGAAGCTTTTGCAAGTGGTGTGCCCTCTCCCATTTTTGTAACATTTTATTCTGGGTGCTTTGTATAAAGGGAAGAAAAAACGAAAACGAGAGCAGGGGCTCTTCTTTGTTTGACCCCATTGTTCTTTGGGGTGGTTTTATTGTTTCTTTGTGCATTTTATTCATGGTTGGAAATTATGTTTCTGAAAAGAAGGGGGAGTATGAAGCACAAAAATACGAAGAAAACCTAGAGCAACTCACCACCGGTGTGGTGGCAACATCTACGCTTGCGTTGCTTGAGGGTGCGCACCGAATTGGTTCGCCCGCTGCGCCTGTCCAGATTGTTATGTACACAGACTATCAGTGTCCAGATTGCAGGCGAATTGAGGGTGATTTGGCACAACTAATGACCACGCGAGATGATATTTCTGTTGTTGTTAAACACTTCCCATTAAATTACGACTGCAACGACACCATTGGTAAGTTTAAATTACATGGAAATGCCTGCTGGGCCGCCCGTGCCGCCGAAGCCGCGGCAATGGTTGGTGGTGAAGAGGCGTGGGAGAAAATGCACACATGGCTTTTCTCGCAGGGCGGGAGTTTTACAGATCAAAATTTTGCCGGCAGCCTCACCGCGCTTGGGTTTAACGCACAAGACATTATCACCACAATGATGGGCGACAAAACTCTTGCGCTTGTAAAAGCTGATGCGGTGGACGGCAAGGCGCTAGGTGTTTATTTCACACCAATGGTCTTTATTAATGGCGTTGAGTATTTGTGGTACTACGGGGGTCAGGGCACCATTGAACAAGCGATAAATAAAGTTGTTGAGGGTATTGGCGCAGGTACGCCGACGGTTGACGTGCCGCCCGATGCAAACAAAAAACTTGTTGAAGATTGGCGAAGAGGGCGAAAAATAGTAATGCCCGGCGCAGAAAAACTGGCTTGGTTTGGGAATGGCGAAATTGAATTTGTGGTTTGGGGGGACTATCAGGCAAATCTTTCTAAAGAATTAGACCGTGAAATTAAAATGACAATTAAACAATTTCCAAACACAATTAAATACACCTTTAGACATTTCCCCGTAGATGAAAGTTGTAACGCGGGAATTAGTTCAATGCCCACAAAATACGATGGTTCGTGTGTTTTGGCAAAGCTGGTAATCGCTGTACATGCGCTTAGTGGCGAAGAGGCGAGAAAGAAAATGCACAATTGGTTAATGGAACAGACTGGAATCACCAATATTGAAGATGCCAAAAACTACGCCTTGGCAATTACAGATGTTTCTCGGAGTATTCTTCAAGATGTAATGGTTGGAATTGATGTCAATAATCAAATGCGAGTAGATATTCTCACAAAAAACAACGTGTGGCGCAAAAGCATTCCAGTTCTAACAATTGACCACCGTTTTGTTCCTCGTTGGAAGAGTGACGACGTTCCGGCGCAAGAAATGTTTAGACAAATAATTCAATTAGTTGGCGGCGAATCTGAAAAGTGAACCAACTTATAAATTTTTCCAGTCGTTGAATATGGTGTTTCAAACCCACACGCAATAATTTCTCCGCTTGGCATTTCGCCAAAAGAAGAAATTGCGAGCGGCGTGCTTTTTGCTATTTTTTCTGCTGAATATTCCGTTTCTTCTTTGTTTGGGGGCGAAAGCACCCAGACTCTACGGCTTAAATAATCGGAATATATATATTTTCCAAACAGGGTTGGTATTTCTTCGCCTCGATACACATAGCCGCCGGTAATCGATCCGCCGTTTCTTCTTCCATACTCAAACACTGGCTCGATTGTTTCGGTGTCTTGTTTGCTTTTCTTAAACGGGTGCTTGCCCTCGCGAATGTTCCACCCGTAATTTTTACCTTTTTCCACAATATCAATTTCTTCCCATTTATTTTGGCCAACATCGCCAACCCAAAGTTCTCCGGTATCCTTGTCAAAACTCATGCGCCAAGGGTTGCGCATGCCTATTGCCCACAACTCTGGCCTCGCGCTTTCCTCATTAACAAACGGATTATCTATGGGAATGGAATACATTTTTTCACCACTCGTTTTGTTTGGGTCAATTCTAATAATTGAAGCCAGCAGTGTTTTTTTATTTTGACCGTTTTTTTGCGGGTCGTTAGATGCGCCACCATCACCAATACCTACATATAAAAAACCGTCGTTGCCGAACAGCACGGTGCCGCCGTTGTGGTTGCCCCAGGGCTGCGCCACCTCTAACAAAACCACCTCGGTTGATTGTTCTGCGCTTAAGCCATCTTTGCCCGCTATGAATTTTGAAAGAACG
>JYMV01022916.1_pt1 | contig 12171 bp, 8 predicted proteins | sample 338911 | NCBI WGS metagenome assembly JYMV01 (sample SAMN03354496, study PRJNA234377) | hydrothermal vent metagenome | biome: Deep sea; feature: Hydrothermal plumes at the Eastern Lau Spreading Center, Western Pacific Ocean; material: Seawater | place: Tonga | collected 2009 | depth 2000 m m | reverse complement strand
GATTTGCACCTGTGGAGAGCCACGCAGGTAGATGCCGCTATCGCCGCCCGGCTCGATCATCCACTCCAGTTCCAGCACGAAGTCGCCAAAATCCTCGATGCTGCAGAGGTGGGAACCGTGGCCATCAAAGATCAAGGTCGCCTCATCGATGCTCCAGTGTTTCCTCATCTGCAGGTCCGCCTGTTCCTGCGCTTCCAGGCGTTGCTCTGAACTCATCTCGGCGCGCGAATAGGGATTTCCCACCAGCCCTTGCCAGCCGCTCAAGGTGTTGCCGTCAAAGAGGGGTCGAGACCCGATGACGGAGGCAGTGCGGGGGGCGGGTTCACAGCAGCCATGCAACAGAGAGATCAGCAACATGGCGAGGACAGTGGTGAAACAACGGTGCTGGATCGACATCGGTGGAGACTCCTCTGGCAGAATATGCCACGAGCTGGGCAGCGGAGCCACCCCGGTCGGTCGTGGCTCCTCACTTGCCGATGGCGTACGATCTGGACGCCGGAATCGAAACCCATAGACGACTGGAATCCCACGGGAGGAGTGTGTCCTTGTCGGAGAATGGATCGAAGGGTGCCGAGACGCCTGCTCTCGATGGTGGATTGCAGGTTCGCCTATCGCTGATGATGTTTCTTCAGTACGCCATCTGGGGCGCCTGGTTACCGCTGCTGTGGGATCTGCTGATGAACGCCAAGGGTTTCAGTGAAACCGAGGTCGGCAACATCTTTGCGGTCGGGGCGGTGGGAGCGATCTTTGGTCCCTTCATCGCTGGCCAGGTTGCCGATCGCTGGTTCAGAACCGATAGATTTCTCGCCATCAGTCATCTGATCGGGGGAGGGTTGGCGTTGCAGATGGCATCGCTCGAGGATTACAACACCTTCTTCTGGTACGCACTGATCTACGGCCTGATCTATTCGCCGACGCTGGCGTTGACCAATAGCCTCTCCTTTCATCACATTCCCGATCGCGATCGGGACTTCGGCAAGATCCGGCTGTGGGGAACCATCGGCTGGATCGTTGCGGGAATCGGTATCGGCCAGTGGCTGCTTCACAACTACGCCGGCGGATCCGCCGATAATGCAAAGGATCTGGCAGTCTACAAAGGCATGGCGGATGCCTTCAAACTCAGCGGGATCTGCGGCATCACCATGGGTATCTTCTGCCTGTTTGGATTGCCCAGCACTCCTCCCAGCAAGTCCAAGGATGCCGACAATGCCACGGTGAAGGCGCTGGGAGAGGTCTCTCATCAGCCGCTGCTGACGTTGTTTCTCATCGCTGTCCCTGTTTCCTGTATCCACCAGTTTTACTTCGTGCACACCGGGCCCTTTCTCAATACCTTCCAGAGTCAACTGGGTGATGAGGGTCTGGCGACTGCTCTCAATTCTGTGTTCGGAATTGGCGGTGGTGGATTGATGACGATCGGCCAGATGTCGGAGGTCCTGGTACTGGCGCTGATTCCGCTGCTGGCTCTGACGCTGAGCCGCAAGAAGTTACTGATGATCGGGTTGCTCGCCTATGCCGCACGGATGGCGCTCTTCAGCTACGCTCCGATGCTGGGTGAGTACGGCATGCCCCTGGTGATCCTGGGTGTCGCACTGCACGGATTTTGTTTCGGTTGCTTCATCTTTGTCGCCTTCATGGTCGTTGATGAGGAGTGCTCGGCGGATGTTCGCGCCACCGCCCAGAATCTGTTCAACCTGGTGATCGTTGGTCTCGGCATCATCGTTGGTAGCAAGGTGGCCAGTTCGGTGGCTAAGTGGGCGACGGAACGGGTTTCCGAGGGAGATCCCTGGTACGCAAGGACCACGGAGATGTTCCAGGTACCGATGGCCGCCAGCCTGGTGTGTCTGGTGCTGATGATGTTGATGTATCCCTCCCGGGGGAAGAATGAGGAGGCTCTGTGATCGTTCCTTCCAGTCATCCGTTGCGTCGCCGAGAGTTCCTCGGCGTGATGGCAGTTTCAACTGCCGGAGCCATCGTCGGCCTGACCGGTTGCAATTCAGCTCCGGGTCGGTGGGCCAGTGGCCTGGTCGGGAGGGATCCTGTGAAACTGTTTGATATCTCCCTGGCCGAGTGGTCGCTGCACCGATCTCTGCAGAGTGGACAGATGTCCAATCTCGATTTTCCCCGGGTCACGCGCGAGGTGTATGGCATCGGGGCCGTCGAGTACGTCAACTCCTTCTTCAAGGACAAGGCCAACGACGAGAAGTACCTCTCGACTCTCAACCAGCGCTGTGCAGATCACGACATCCAGAACCTTCTCATCATGTGTGACGGCGAGGGACGACTGGGAGATCCTGACGAGAAAGCGCGCACCCGGGCGGTGCAGAACCATCACCGATGGGTCGATGCGGCGAAGTTCCTCGGTTGCCATTCGATTCGCGTCAATGCGGCCAGTGCCGGCGATTACGACGAGCAGATGAAACTGGCTGCGGATGGTCTGGCATCATTGACCGATTACGGTGCTTCCAGCGGGCTCAATGTGATCGTCGAGAACCATGGAGGGCTCTCATCTAACGGAGCGTGGCTTGCCGGAGTGATGAAACTCGTCGATAATCCACGCTGTGGAACGCTGCCGGATTTCGGCAACTTCAACCTCGGAGGCGGAAAGAGTTACGACCGCTATCAGGGTGTTCAGGAGTTGATGCCGTTCGCCAAGGCGGTCAGTGCCAAGAGCCATGTCTTTGATGAAGATGGCAATGAGACCAAAACTGACTACAGAAAGATGATGAAGATCGTGCTCGATGCAAATTACCACGGCTTCGTCGGTATCGAGTTCGAAGGTGGAGGATCGGAGCAGGACGGTATCCTCGCCACCAAGGCATTACTCGAGAAGGTCCGCGAAGAATTCTCGGCGACCTGAAACGGTAAATAAAACCCCTCGAAGGAGGAATCAGAGATGGATGACAAGAACAAACTGAATCCAGCGAGCACGGATCGCCGAGATTTCCTCAAGGGTGCTGCAGTGGCCGCAGGTGCCATCGCCCTCAGCGGCAACAGCCTGCTCGGATCCGAGCGAATCGGGGCGGTCCCCGGTGCCATCGCCCGCGCCGCGAGTCGCGTTCCGCTCGGCGATGACGGTCTGGTGCGTATCGGTATCATCGGAACCGGTGGTATGGGAGGGGGCCACATCGGCTCATTCCTCCAGTTTGCCACGAGGGGCGAGGAGAAGGTCAAGATCGTGGCGATCTGTGATGTCAATCACAAGCGCCGCGCAGTGGCCGAGAGCAGGATCAACAAGGCCCAGGGTGATGAGTGTGCGATCTACAACGATTACCACAACTTGCTCGCACGCGATGACATTCACGGTGTTCTGATCGCTTCGCCAGAACACTGGCACGCACAGATGGCCGAGGATGCCCTGCTGGCGGGAAAAGATGTCTACCTCGAAAAACCGATGACATTGCGCTTGCCGGAGGCGCTGCGATTGCGCCAGGTCGTGCTCAGCAATCCGGACGTTTTGCTTCAGGTCGGCACCCAGAAGATCATGCTGCCGAAGTACAAGGCGGCTCAGGCGATGGTCGCAGAAGGGGCCATCGGCAAGCCGACCTTCAGCCAGACCTCCTACTGTCGCAACTCCAAGGACGGCGAGTGGAAGTACTACGGGATCGACCCCGATTGGAAGCCCGGTGTCAATATCGACTGGGATCGCTGGTGTGGGCCGGCAGGGGTCCGGGACTGGAACCCGGCGCTGTGTGCTCGCTGGCGCCGCTACAAGGATTTCTCGACCGGCATCGTTGGGGATCTGCTGGTGCACGAGATCACGCCGCTGATGATGGCACTCGATCAGGGCTGGCCGACAAGGGTGGTCGCGACCGGAGGTCACTACATCGACAAGGCGATGGAGAACCACGACCAGGTCAATTTGCAGATCCAGTTCGAGAAGGGGCACACCCTCATCGTGGCGGGATCGACCTGTAACGAGATGGGACTCGAGACGATGATTCGCGGCCACCACGGCACGATTTACCTCGGTGGTGGCAACTGCAAGATGGTACCGCAGCGCCTGTTCGCCGACGATGTCGAGCCACAAGAGGTGATCTGCGAGAGCATCGGCAACGATCAGGATGCACTGCGCCGCAACTGGCTCGATTGCATCCGGTCGCGTCGCCAGCCCGATTCCAATGTCGACCTCGGCACCAAGGTGATCGTCGCGGTCGATCTGGCCACGCGGTCGATGTGGGAGGGAAAGGCGTTCGAGTTCGATCCCGCCTCGATGACCGCGATGAGTATCGGCTAGTCGGCTCGGGAGAATCTGAATGTTGTACAGGGGCGCCTTGCCAGCGATGGGAACTCGTTTCGAGATCGTCGCTGGCGGGGATGACCCGATCCTGATCCAGGCTGCAGTGGAGGAGGCACTCGAAGAGGTCTCCATCGGTCATCATCTCTGGAATGCGTTTTCCCGCCAGAGCTTGCTGGCTCGCATCCATGAAGCCGGTGCTACCCGGGCAGTCCCCGTCGATGCCATCACGCTGGAACTTCTGTGTCACTGTGTTCGCCTTCATCAGCAGACCGGTGGCCATTTCGACCCGGCCATCGGAACCGATCTGGTTCGAGACGCTTCCTGTCGTGGCATGGAGGCGGTCGAGATCGATAGAGGGGCGGCCACGGTTCGGCTGCTCGATCCTCGATGCCGCATCGATCTGGGCGGCATCGCCAAGGGATACGCCTGCGATCTGGCCGCAGAGGTACTGCGGGATGCGGGCATCGAATGCGCCCTGATCCACGGCGGCACCAGCAGCGTGGTCGCCATCGGTGCACCGCCCGGCCGCGAGGACTGGGCGATCGAGATCGTCGGCGGGTCGGGACGGCATGTGTTTCTGCGTGACGAATCCCTGGCAGTGAGTGCTCCGTCAGGAGGCGGGGGGGATGGACACATCGTCGATCCATCGGATGGCCATCGTGTGCCCGCTGAGGGTCCGGGCGTGATGGTGAGGGGACCGTGTGCAACGGACTGCGATGCGTGGGCCACTGCGTTGACCGTTGCTGGCTTTCAGAGCGGCATCGAGCAGAATCTACCCGATCGGTACGAGGCCAGCCCCGTAGAGGCGACAGATGACACGCGCCTCTTGTCGCTCGTCAGCAAGCAGCATATATCTCGGTAGCGGAAACCCCGGCTGCCATGGAAGAGGGATGATGGAAACGGACCGTAGAGAATTTCTGAAACAAGGAGCAGGAGCTCTGGCCGGGATCTCACTGCTCCCGGGGCTGGACGCGCTCGGCTCGGAGGTTCCAGAGGGGTTGCCGGTCGCCATCATCGGCATGGGCCGTCAGGGACGCGCGATCGCTGCCGAGTTGCAAAAACTGGGAGCGACCATCGCTGCGATCTGCGATTCCGATGCGCCCCGCTTGACGAGCGCCAAGCGCAGGGTCCCGGATGCGACCAGTTACTCCGACGCATCGCAATTGCTGGCCAAGGAAGCCTCCGTGGTGGCGGTCTTCATCGCGACTCCTACCCACCTGCACCGGGAACTCGTCGAGGCTGCCCTGGCCGCCGGAAAGCATGTCTATTGCGAGGCACCGCTGGCACACACTCTTGAAGATGCCCGCGCCATCGCAGCAGCGGCACGATCCAGTAGCCAACTGTTCCAGGCAGGATTGCTCGGCCGGTCCAATCCGGTCTATTCACTGGCACGTTCCTTCTATCGTACCGAGGCGTTTCTGAAACTGGTCTCGATGCGGGCGCAGTGTGCACGCAAGACATCATGGCGACAGGCCGCTTCCACAGCCGAGCGACAGGCAAGACTCGACTGGCGCCTCGATCCGTCGACCTCGCTGGGTCTACCCGGGGAGTGGGGTACGCATCAGTTCGATGTCATCCACTGGTTCACCGGCCAGTATCCGGTGCGAATCAGCGGCAAGGGGGGAGTGTTCGTCTGGGAAGACGGACGAACGGTCGCCGACACCGTCAACCTGGTGCTGGAGTTTCCCAGGGGTCAGTGCCTCGAATACCAGGCGACGCTGGGCAATTCCTACGGCGGTCGCTACGAGGTGCTCCACGGTGTCAATTCAGCCTTCAAGCTGGCATGGAGTCACGGTTGGATGTTCAAGGAAGCGGATGCTGCAACCCAGGGCTGGGAAGTTTACGCCAACAGGCAGCGCTTCTTCAATGATGAGGGGATCACTCTCATAGCAGACGCGACCAAGTTGGCCAGCCAGAACAAGTTGAAGGACGGCGTCGGTCTGCCCAACGATTCGCTCCACTATGGTATCGCCGACTTCCTGCGTAGTTGTGGGGATGGCGATCGCATCATATGTGGTGCCAGCGAGGGTTTGAGAGCCACTGTGGTGGGCATCGCAGCTCAGCGCGCGGTCGTCGAGGGAGGGGTCGTCGAGATCTCCCCTGATGATCTGAAAGAGGCCTGATTTGATGGCGGGTAGCCACACCGCGGGCAACGGGCTTCGCACTCAGCAGATCGGGATCCGCATCGGATTGACCGCACTGGTGCTGGTGTTGCTGGGGGGATTGGCGGCGAGTGCATCTCACCTCGCGAATCACTACGCGAACCGCGACGAGCGGCCGGAGCTGTCCCTCGATGACATCAAGGGCGCTTTCCACGGCATCAATACTCCCTCGCTGCTCAAATTGGCGCTCGAGCGAGGGCATCCGGAGCAACTTCCTGCTGCCGAGAAACAGATCCTGCTCGAATGGCTCTCGGGCACCCGGATCGTCGAGGATTACGACAGCCTCGATCTGGAGATTCCGCCTGCCGAGATCATCGCAAGCCGCTGCCTGGAGTGTCATACACGTCAGACGGGAGCGGAGACGGGGACGCCCCTGCCACCCCTCGAGTACTTTGACGACATCAAGTCGATCGCATTTTCGCGCGAGATTCGCGCCACTCCCGACACCGTTCTGACGATGTCGACCCATGCTCACGCCCTCAGCATGTCGATTCAGGGCATCGTGGTGGTGGCTCTTGCATTGCTGACGCGCTGGCCTGTTCGAACCATCTCGCTGCTGGTAGCGGTGATGGGGCTCGGATTGCTGGGGGATATTGGGGGTTGGTGGCTGGCCCGTTTCAGTCCATCCTGGGCGCTGTGCATCGTGATCTCCGGGGCCGCCTACAGCATCGGCCAGGCGATCTTGCTGGCGCTGGTACTGGCCGATCTCTGGTGGCCCAGCAGAGCCGAATCGAAACCGAACTCTGAAGGACAGTCTGACAAGGAGGAACGATGAATGAGCAGGATCCTGGTGCGACCCGCAGAGACTTCTTGAAGGGAGCGGCCGCCGCTTCTGCAGCCACCCTGCTGACATCCTTGCCCGGTTCGGTTCATGCCGATGGTTCGGATATCATCCGCGTCGGGCTGATCGGCTGTGGTGGCCGTGGTTCGGGCGCGGCCAACAACTGCGTGAATTCCTCCCCGGGTGTCAAGATCACCGCCATGGCAGATCTGTTCCGGGACCGTCTCGACTCGAGTCGCAATAACCTCAAGAAACTCGGCGACGGCTTCGATGTTCCTGAAGAACGCTGCTTCGTCGGCTTCGATGCCTACCAGCAATTGCTCACATCCGATGTCGACATGGTGATCCTGGCCACGCCCCCTGGCTTCCGTCCGATCCACTTCGAGGCCGCTGTGGCTGCTGGCAAGAATGTCTTCATGGAGAAACCGGTCGCCACCGATGGGCCCGGGATTCGCAAGGTGCTGGAAGCAGCCAAGGTTGCCAAGCACAAGGGGCTCGCAGTCGTTGCGGGCACCCAGCGCCGGCATCAGAAGGGTTACATCGAGACGATGCAGCAGATTCACGATGGCGCCATCGGAGATCTGGTCGGAGCACAGGTGTACTGGAATCAGGGTGGACTGTGGGTGGCTCGCAAGACGCCCCAGATGTCGGACATGGAGTGGCAGGTCAGGAACTGGCTCTACTTCGCCTGGGCCAGTGGAGACCACATCGTCGAACAACACATCCACAACATCGATGTCATGAACTGGGCCTTCGGAGGGCCGCCTGAAAAGGCCAATGCGATGGGGGGGCGTCAGGTCCGAACCGGAGCTGAGTACGGTCACATCTTCGACCATTTTGCGGTCGAATATGTCTATCCCGGTGGCGTCCGAACCCTCAGTGAATGCCGTCAGATCGATGGTTGCTGGAACCGGGTCTCGGAGAAGATCATCGGGACCAAGGGAGTGGCCAACCCCTCCGGCCGGATCACCGGTGAGACCAACTGGAGCGCCCCCGGTGGTGGAAAGAATGCATATGTCCAGGAACACGCTGACCTGATCGCGAGCATCCGCGCCAACGATCCCCTCAACGAGGCGGAGCGAGTCGCGATGAGTACGCTGACCGCCATCATGGGTCGCATGAGTGCCTACACCGGTAAGGAGGTCACCCTCGACTTCGCCCTCAACTCGCAGTTGAACCTGCTGCCGGAGAGGTGGGAGTTTGGAGATCTTGCCATGCCCGAGGTGGCGGTTCCCGGACGTACTGCACTGGTCTAGGCAGGAGTGCCGAGATGGACCGCAGGACATTTATCACGGCGACGTCGCTGGCGGTGATCGGGAGTTCGCTGGGAAAGGCGATGGAGATGTCGATTCCAGGGTTTCATGGTCGAGCACCCAGGCTCAAGAAGTCCCTCAAGATCGGCATGGCGAAGGTGGGAGACACGCTGCTGGAGAAGTTCCAGATTCTCAAGGGTCTCGGTTTCGACGGCATCGAACTCGATTCTCCGTCGGGTCTCGATTGGCGAGAAGTGCTGAGAGCGAAGGCAGAGAGTGGTCTGGAGATCCCGGGAGTGGTCTGTTCCACACACTGGGGCAAGCCGCTTTCTGCCGCTGACGAAGCGACCCGGCGTGCCGGGATCGAGGGAGTCGAGACCGCCTTACGAGACTGTCGTCTCTTCGGTGGCACCACCGTCCTGCTGGTCCCGGGAACCTGTACCAATGGAGCGGCGACCTACGAAGATGCATGGCAACGTTCGACCGAGTCGATCAAGGAACTGATTCCCCTCGCCGCAGAGTTGAAGGTTCGCATCGCCTTCGAAAATGTCTGGAACGATTTCATCACCGACGCGGATGAAGCGGTCAAGTATGTCGATCAGTTCGAGAGCCCCTGGGTCGGCTGGTATTTCGATACCGGAAACATCGTGCGCTATGGCAGTCCTCCGGAATGGGTCCGGAAACTCGGAAGTCGTACCATCAAGGTCGATATCAAGGATTACTCTCGCGCTCTGATGGAAAAGGACGGCCCCTGGGCAGGGTTCAAGTGCAAGATCGGCGATCCCGAGTCCTCGGTCGAGTGGGCCGAGACGATGAAGGCTCTCGACGAGGTTGGCTACCGCGGCTGGGGCTCTGCAGAGGTCTCTGGAGGCGGCAAGGAGCGTCTTGCAGAGATTTCTCGACGCATGGATGAGGTATCTTCGCGCTAGTGACTCAGGGCCTCATCCCCTATCATCGACGGTGTACAGCGGATTGTATGCTCCCCCCCAAGACCGAAGGGCTCTTGATGAGAACGACTACAATGATGGCAGTATTGGTATCCTTGCTGATCTTCTGTTCAGCACTTTCAGCACAGGTCACCAGTGAATCCTGGATCAACTGGGAAAGCCCACCGGTACATCCGCTGGAACTGGTTTCGGGCAGTGACCTGTTGCTGGCGACCAACACTGCAGATTCCCACCTGGAAATCTACAACATCAGTTCCGGTGTCCCGGAGCCGTTCCTGTCGGTGCCGGTAGGGCTGGATCCTGTATCGGTGCGAGCTCGCAATGCGACCGAGGCGTGGGTGGTGAATCGAATTTCCGACACCATAAGCATCGTCGATCTACAAAATGGCTATGTGCGATGGACATTGATGACAGCGGATGAACCTGCGGATGTGATCTTTGCAGGTACTCCGGAACGGGCTTATGTTTCCTGCTCGGGGACCGATGAGATCATGGTGTTCGATCCATCCGATGTGACAGCCTCCCCCGAGATCATAGCTTTGATCGGTGAGGAGCCTCGGGCACTTGCAAAAAGCCCCGACGGATCGACCGTCTACTGTGCCATCTTTGAATCCGGCAATGGCACCACCGTGCTCGGTGGAGGATTTGACGGCGGAGTCAATGTCATCGCTTTCCCTCCCAACATCGTCAGTGATCCAGCGGGGCCTTATGGTGGCGTCAATCCTCCGCCCAATGCCAATGGCGACTTTGAGCCACCACTGAACCCCAGCATAGGTACACCTCCACCCGTGGCACTGATCGTGAAGAAGATCGACCAGGATGTGTGGGTCGATGACAATGGAAGCGACTGGGGAGATTTCGTCAGCGGGCCACAGGCAGACCTTTCGGGTCGCCAGGTCGGCTGGGATCTGGCAGATCATGATGTCGCGGTCATCGATACCACCGACAACTCGGTCACATACATCCAGTCCCTGATGAACATCTGCATGGCGATCGGTGTTCGTCCGACCGATGGAGCCATCTCGGTGGTCGGAACAGAGGCATTCAATCACATCCGCTACGAACACAATCTCAACGGGCACTTCATCGATGTGCTGCATGCGATGATCACCCCGGGAGGTGCGGCCAGCGCACAGATCGAGGATCTCAATCCTCATCTACCCGCCGGTGGTGTCAGTGTTCCCCCCGATCAGCAGTTACTGAGCATCGGAGATCCGCGTGCCATCGTCTGGAATGCCGCGGGTACCGAGGCTTTTGTCGCCGGTAAGGGATCAGGAAATGTGGTCAGGCTGCAGGCCGACGGAACCCGAAACCTTGTTGCGGACCCCATCGACGTGGGCGCGGGAGCGACCGGTCTCGCCCTCGATGAATCGAGGGGGAAACTCTATGTGCTGGAGCACTTCGATGCATCCGTGGCTTCCATCGATATACAGACCGGCACCATCAGTGGTCGAGTCACATTTCACGATCCGACCGGTGAAGTGGTACGCGCGGGCCAAAAGTTCCTCTACGACACACACCTCACCTCCGGAATGGGCCAGGTCTCCTGTGCTTCTTGCCATGTCGATGCCAGGACCGACCGCCTGGCATGGGATCTGGGAGATCCTGCGGGAGAGGAGGCTCCATTCGTCGATGTCTGCAACATGGGTCTGCCGCTTCCGGGAGTACCTCCGTGTGATGATTTCCATCCGATGAAGGGACCGATGTTGACGCAGACATTGCAGGACATCATCGGCAAGGAACCTCATCACTGGCGTGGAGATAAATTTGGTATCGAGGCCTTTGGTGGCGCATTCATGTCGATCAATGGAGATGATCTCCCGCTTGGAGGCAATTCGATGCAGGATTTCGAGGCGTTCCTCGCCAGCATCTATTTTCCTCCCAATCCGTTCCGCGGCCTCAGGAATGAACTGCCGACGGCATTGCCACTCGATGGGCATTACACGACCGGTCGCTTCGGGTCTGAAGGTGAATCACTGGGACCAGGAAACGCAGTGACTGGGCTGGATCTGTACCGCAATGCTGGCCTCGATGGAGGTCTGCAGTGTGTGACCTGCCACGCGTTGCCCATCGGAATCGGACCCAACTCGGTATTCAGTGCTGGCTTTGTCATGGAAGAGATTCCGGACGGTCCGATGGGGGAAAAGCACCACGGCATGGTCAGTGTCGACGGTTCCGCCCAGAGGAACTTAAAAATTCCTCAGTTGCGAAACGTCTACAAGCGCTCCGGCTTCAATACGACTCAACTGCTCAACACCACCGGATTCGGATTCCTGCACGACGGGTCGGTGGATTCTGTCGAGCGCTTCATCAGTGAACCTGCCTTCTCGGTGATCAATGATCAGCAGATTGCTGATCTGACCGCCTTCATGCTCGCGTTCTCTGGATCCGACCTACCTGAAGGCAGTAACCAGACACCGTTCGAACCACTCGGTTCGCCAAGCCAGGATTCGCACGCTGCAGTGGGTATGCAGATCACCTTCGACGAGACCAATAGAGATGACCCTCAGGTGCTCGCAGATGCGCAGATCATCCTCGAGGAGGCGAGCCTGGGCAGGGTCGGTGTGATCGCCAAGGCATGGCAAGGCGGTTTCCTTCGTGGCTGGGTACTGGTGGGTGCCGGCACCGGCGTATTCCAGTCCGACATCCTCACTGAAGGCACCACCTTCACTGAACTTCTCAACTCTGCAGAAGCGGGTGCGGAAGTGACCTTCACCGTGGTCCCCACCGAATCGGCCCTACGGATGGGCATCGATCGTGATCTCGACGGCCACTTTGATGGGGACGAGCG
>JYMV01017708.1_pt1 | contig 12171 bp, 11 predicted proteins | sample 338911 | NCBI WGS metagenome assembly JYMV01 (sample SAMN03354496, study PRJNA234377) | hydrothermal vent metagenome | biome: Deep sea; feature: Hydrothermal plumes at the Eastern Lau Spreading Center, Western Pacific Ocean; material: Seawater | place: Tonga | collected 2009 | depth 2000 m m | reverse complement strand
ACGCGGAGGAGTTTGCCGCCAATATCGAAATCGCGCGCCGGCTGATTGCCGAGGGCGACCCGGAAGGCGTATTTAGAGTCGAGCACCCCATCCCCCAATTGTTCAGCGCCGCTTCGTTTCTGGATAAACACGGGCCCGAGGAGAAATACAATCTGATTAACCACGCCCACGGAATCCGGGTGCCGATGCTGACCTTGAACGGGTCTCGGGAGACCCATAGCCGGCTGCGGGACATGGCCCAGGACCTGGCCGCGGCAGCAGTCAATAGCCCGAAGGCCGAGACCTTGATGGTGGAGGAAGGAGAGCATTCCCTGGTGAACCGGACCACAGAAGCTTCGGATGCCGTGCTTAAGTGGCTGGCTGCGCTCACGCCCGAAAAGGCCCGGGTCTAGCCCCTCTGGCCCGGGTGCTGTCGGTAAACGCCTTCATCTACCATAGCTTGCTGCCTCAGGAAATGAAGGCGAGGGGCCAGCTGGAGTTCCCTGTTTAGGAGGAAGAGACGTGGTATCAAATGAGAGCAGAGAGCAGCAAGCTGCCCAGTTTCTATTCCAGGCGCATGCTGCCCGAGAGCCTTATCATCCGATTCCGGAGCAATTCGCTCCCAGGACCATCACGGAAGCCTATGACGTGCAGGATGCCTATCATGGATTTATAACGAGCAGCCGGGGACCCATCGTCGGCTACAAAGTTGCTCTGACCACACCGGTTATGCAGCGAATGGTCGGATTCAATGAGCCCTGCGCAGGCGCAGTCTTTGCCAACGGTGTCCACCAATCGCCCGCGTCCATTAGAGGTGCCGCCTATGTCCACCTAGGTGCGGAGTGCGAGGTTGCGGTGCTCTTAAACCGGGACATGCCAGCCGGATCGGCTCCCTATGACCGTGCAAGTGCAGGCGAGGCAATAGGGGCCTTGATGCCAGCTTTCGAGTTGGTGGATGATAGGAGCGCAGATTATTCGGACCTATTTTTCTTAGGGGTTGTGGCTGACAACACCTGGAACGCGGGCGTGGTGCTGGGGCCCCAGGTCACTGCCTGGCGCAATATCGACCTCGCAGCAACTCGTGGTGCAATGATCATCAACGGCCAGCGGGCAGGTGAAGGGAAAGGTGGTGATGTGATGGGACATCCCTTGGAGGCGCTGGCATGGCTGGCCAACACGCTGGCGGCCCGGGGAAAGAGCCTGTCACAGGGAATGATCGTGATGACCGGCAGCATCGTCAGCACCAAATTCCTTAATACCGGTGATACCGCTACCGTTTCGATTGATGGCTTGGGAGAAGCCAGGCTGGCAGTGACGTAGGCGCTACACAATCAGCATCGTGCCCCCACCGAATATGGACCCGGTGCCACCGCGCCGTAGCACCGGTCCGTGGGTCCCATACCGGTAGGGGTACTGGTGGTAGCCGGAGCATGACCATTCCCAGGTCACTAACCCTAAACGCGTAGTGGCAAGGTGCCTGATCTAATCCTGGGTTTTTACCGATTGAACGTCTACCAGGACTTCAGAACCGGCAGCACTTCCTTAGCGAAGAGCTTCAGGCCCCGCTCCGATATATGGTAAGGAGTGCCACCAAATCGGAAGGAGACGTTCAACTCGAAATTGCCGAGCAGTTTTCGGCGTTCCTCGAGCCCCCGCAAAATCTTGTCCGGTGTGCCCCAGCTAGCCGCTTGCATGAACCCGTCTACTGCTCCGTCTAGACCAGCGGAACGTGCGATTTCGGCCTTCTGCTGATAAGAGTCGTAACCCTTCACCGATTTAAAATGATCGCCCAGAAATTCGTAGTGATGAAAATTACTCTCGACAAATTTACCCTGATATTCGCGCGCTTCTACCTCACACTGGGCAATATCAGTGCCGCAGACGACAAATTCGGTGAGCATTACGTCTGGTGGCTCCGTACCGTGATATTCACGGTGCAAGGCACGACCACGCTCAATCCCGGGCAGCCGCATTTCCCAGGGACGATCCGCGAACATTATGATATGTGCGCCTAGTTTAGCTGCGGATACAACAGACTCCTCGCTGGATGCTACGGCGTAGATACGACCGTCGAAGGAATGTTGCGGCCGGGGTCTAATTTCCGTGCGGGGCTGCTTGTAGTAAACCCCGTTGCCCTCAATAAACCCCGTCTTAAGAGCCTCGACAATCATCGGCGCAGACTCGTCGAAACGCTCCCGAGATTCGTCCATAGTGAGGCCGAAGGCCTCGAATTCACGCCGAGCAAGACCACGCCCGAACCCGAGCCGGAGCCGACCATTACTTAATAAATCGAGAACGGCAGCATTTTCCGCGACACGTAGTGGGTCATGCCATGGAAGGATTACGGCGGCAGTTCCCACATAGATATCCTGATACTTTGCTGCAAGGTGGGTCATCAAATGGATATTGTCCGGAACGAAGGAATAGTCGTTGAAATGATGTTCTGCCGACCAGAGGCAATCGAACCCCGCATCGGCGGCGATCTCCCCGAGGCGTAGTTCTTCTTCCCACATCTGGCCGTCTGACCCTTCCTCCCAGCCGTAACTCGAGAAGATCATCATCATTCCAACATCCATGGGAACACTCCTTAGTTCTATATTCAAAGGTGGTGATCAGTCCATCATACCAGCACGAAATCCTTCAGGCGGTGATGGCAATCTCCATGGCACCACACGGATTAATTAGGAATATTGGCGACATGGGATCCCGGTGGTTCTATCAGGCCGGCAGTACTGGCCGGGTGGATGGGGTGTTAACTAAATAATCCAGCTGACATCAGCTAAATCCTCAGCTGCGAACCTGATCCGAACGCACCGCAACCACTGCACCGTCGTCCAGCACGACGTGGTAACTGGGCGCGTACTCATCCGGTGATACACGGTGCGCTGGAACACGGCGCTGTCCACGGTCCCTGTGCATCCCTGGAAGCTGCCAGTAGTGATGTTCTACCCGGCCCCCACACTTGAAGTGTTAGTAGTCCATGTCTGGGACGGTAGGTGACGGCAACACGGGCAGCAAGGGACATGTGTCAGCAGGTTGTAGCTCTGGCACAAGGTAAAGTGGGCGAATTTGCGTCGGCGCTGCCCAAGGGCGAAGAGATGACAAGTGGCGCGGACCGCGCCGTTTACAAACTTAACTACTCGTGTGAAAATTCACCGGAGCGGGCGTTACACTTGATTCCTCTCGCAGAGACGGTACCTTGCTACCAGTCGAGTCTCGGAGTGGCCTTAGGTCTACCGAACTTGCCCGGGAGACTGAGGTATTTCATATATCGCTTACGGCCTATATCCACCGCCTATAGCAACCGGAGGAGATTTAATGGTAGAAGATAGGGGCACCTTTGAAGCGCTGCTACAAGAAGACCGGACCTTTCCACCTACCGATGAGTTCTGTAAACAGGCCAATATCTCCGACCCTGACATCTACGAAAAAGCCCTGGCTAACCCGGAAGGGTTCTGGTCCGATTTCGCTAATGAACTGCACTGGTTCCAAAAATGGAACCAGGTCCTGGATTGGCAGCCTCCCCACGCCCAGTGGTTCTTGGGCGGGAAAACCAACATGTCCTACAACTGCTTGGACAGGCACCTGACCTCGGAAAGGCGCAACAAAGCGGCCATCATTTGGGAAGGGGAGCCTGGAGACTGGAAGGTCTACACCTACTGGGATCTTCACCGGGAAGTGTGTCGATTCGCCAATGGCCTTAAGAGCCTCGGAGTCCAGAAGGGTGACCGCATCACCATATACCTGCCCATGGTCCCCGAACTACCCATTGCCATGCTGGCCTGCGCTCGCATCGGTGCGCCGCACAGCGTGATCTTTGGAGGATTCAGCGCTGAGTCCATCCGGGACAGAATAAACGACTCCCAGTCCAAGATAATCATCACGGCCGACGGCGGCTACCGCCGGGGCAACATAGTGCAACTAAAACAGAATGCAGATGAATCCCTAGACGGTTCGCCCAGCATAGAGAAGATGGTGGTGGTGCGGCGCACCGGGCACGCCGACGACAAGATGGTGGAGGGCCGAGACATCTGGTGGCATGACTTGGTGGAGGATCAGGCTTTGACCTGCCCACCGGAGCAGATGGACAGCGAAGACATGCTTTACCTGCTCTACACTAGTGGCACCACCGGCAAACCCAAGGGAATCGTCCATACCACTGGCGGCTACATGGTGGGCACATACGCCACCACCAAATGGGTCTTTGACCTCAAGGAGAACGACGTCTACTGGTGTACCGCCGACATAGGGTGGGTTACCGGCCACAGTTACATCGTCTACGGCCCCTTGGCCAACGGTGCCACGTCGGTGATGTACGAAGGCTCTCCGGACTATCCAGACCGTGACCGCTTCTGGGCCATTGTGGCCAAATATGGCATCACCATTTGCTACACGGCCCCCACCGCCATCAGGACCTTCATGCGGTGGGGTGAGGAATACCCGCAACGACACGACATGTCCACCCTGCGTCTACTAGGATCCGTCGGAGAGCCCATTAACCCCGAGGCTTGGGTCTGGTATTGGCAACACATCGGAGGTGCCCGGTGCCCCGTGGTGGACACCTGGTGGCAGACCGAGACGGGCATGATCCTAATCGCTCCGTTGCCAGGCATAACCACCTTGAAGCCTGGTTCAGCCACCCAGGCCTTTCCCGGAATAGATGCCGAGGTGGTGGACGAAGTCGGCAATCCAGTCGGACCTGGTGCTGGGGGCTACCTAACTATCAAAAAACCTTGGCCGGCCATGCTCCGCACCATCTACGGCGACCCAGACCGATATGTGGACCAATACTGGTCGCGCTATAAAGATGTGTATTTCACCTCCGATGGGGCTAAGCTAGACGAAGACGGCTATTTCTGGCTATTAGGCCGGGTTGACGACGTGATAAATGTCTCGGCTCACCGGATAAGCACCATGGAAGTAGAAAGCGCCCTGGTGGACAACACCAAGGTGGCCGAAGCGGCCTGCATAGGTAAATCCCACGAGGTCAAAGGCCAGGCCATCGTCGGTTTCGTAACCCTCAAGGACGGGATCGACGGGACTGACGACGTTATAACCGAACTCAAGCAACACGTTGCCACCAAGATCGGCTCGATGGCCCGTCCCGATGACATTTATTTCGCCGCCGAGCTTCCCAAGACACGAAGCGGCAAGATCATGAGGCGACTTCTGCGAGACGTGGCCGAAGGCCGAGTGTTAGGGGACACCACCACCCTGGCCGACCCTGACGTGGTTGAGGCCTTGAAAAGCCAATACGGAGATGAGGAGTAAACCAGCCCCGGTTCCCCATTTAATATTTTTGGACAATCAGATAGGGTTCCTACTGCTATGCCTCTATCGATCTTATAGGGTGTTTTTCAATGGAATCCATGATGCGGCAAATCTGGGCCCAATAGGAGAAGGCAGCATGGCGCTAACGCCACTATTCCCCGTAACCACCGTGGGCAGCTGGCCTAGGTCCACGGCTTTGATCCAGGCTCTTCTCAGGAAGCAATCTGGAGAGATAACCTCATCTGAGTTCGGAGCTGTAGCCGACCAGGAAGTCATCGCTGCCTTGAGAGCCCAGGAAGATGCTGGGGTAGACATTGTCACCGACGGCGAGCAGAGACGGGATAATTTCTACTCTTTCGTGGTGGACAAGCTATCGGGGATGCAGTTGATGAAAGTCTCCGAATTGCTCGACTATGCCAAGGACCGAGCGAGAATGGAGGAGGTGCTGCGGGCGCTAGATGTGCCGGCTTTCGCGATCAAGAGCCCCATCGTGGTAGGTAAGCTGCACAAACGTGATGGTTTGGCCTTAGACGAGTTGGCGTTCATGAAAAAGCATACGGACCGCCCCATCAAGATCCCCCTGCCCGGCCCCTACATGCTTACACGATCTAGTTGGTTCGAAGGTCTCTCAGATCAGGTCTACGACTCGTCGGAGGAGTTGGCCAAGGATGTCGTCGGAATCCTAAGGGAAGAGGTAATCGCCCTCCGTGACCAAGGATGTGACTTCGTCCAGTTCGACGAGCCCATCCTCAGCCAGGTAGTGTTCGGGGAAGAATCCACCGAAACTTTCATGTGCGCCTCTCTTCCGCAGAGGCGAGATCCCACGGAAGAACTGGAGTTCGCTGTGCGCTTGATGAACGAGACTGTGGAAGGTATCTCTGGGATCAAGACAGGGGTTCACGTGTGCCGCGGCAACTGGAGCCGTCGGGAAGACGTCTTGCTATCGGGCAATTACGGCCCTATGCTCCCATTCTTGATGCAAATGAACATCGATCAATTGGTGCTGGAATGTGCTACACCTAGGGCAGGGGAGATGGAAGTCTTCAAGGAATACCGCAATGAGAAAGAAATCGGCCTAGGTGTGGTCAACCCCAGGACCGACGTGATCGAGTCCCCGGACGAGGTCGTGACCAAGGTCAAAGAGATACTGAAGTTTTTTGATCCCGATAAGGTCTACCTGAATCCTGACTGCGGCTTTGGCACCTTCGCCGAACGCAATGTCAACACTCCGGAGACTGCCAAGAAAAAGCTGTTGGTAATGGCCCAGGCGGCGGCTAAGCTCAGGGCCGAATACGGCTGATTAGTGGCCTAGATCGAATCAATTTCAATGGTCACCGAGACAAAACTAACCATGGGAGGAAAGCACCATGACGCAGGAAGAGAACTTGAATGGGCTGCCCCGCGAAAAACTTATTGAGGTACTTGAATCGTTCAAAGACCCCGAAGTGTTCAATGCTGTCACCGGACCCTGGAAGTCCCGGGTGGTGTGGCAGGGTGGAATGCGGGCCAAGTCCTACATGAGAAACCACGTTGTGGAGATGGATGAGCCTGGTGACTTGACTGCCACCGACGTGGCGGCCAGCGCTCACGAGCAAGTCCTGTCGGCGATGGGAAGTTGCATGACCGTGGGTTTCATCGTTAACGCTACCAAGCGGGGCGTCAAGGTCCAGGACCTTGAGATCACCGTCGAAGGCTACTTCGATAACATCCGGAAGTGGGCCGGTGTGGAAGACTCCGGGAATCCGGGTTATGGCAGAATCAGCGCTAAGGCCTTTGTCAGAGCCGATGCAGACGAGACTACCTTGAGGGATATCTGGCGTCTGGCAGTGGAAGGCTCTCCCGTGACCCAGACCATTCGTCATTCCAACGAGGTTGAAACCGACTTCGAGGTCATTGGTTGATGGCTACCTTCGTGACGGCAGACTGGGTAGCCGAACGGCTGGAAACACCCGAGGTCCTATTGATTGACACTCGGTTTTCTATGCGCTATCTCATGGGGCATCTGAAATCTGCTGTCAACGTCCCGCCGCCCAAGCTGCGAGACTCCCAGGGAAAGATACTCCCACCTGAAAGTCTGGCCGATCTGTACAGTGCATCAGGCCTGGGTGACGAGATTACACCGATACTCTACGATGGCTACGACGGCCGCAATGTCGCCATGGCAGCCTGGGGATTGGAGTACTTGGGCAGGAATGACGTCCACATCATGGACGTCGTATTCGACGAGTGGAAGGAACGGGGCCACGAGATATTCTACCGGCCGGTACGCTTGGAGCCTCGGCCGTTTAGCGTCAAGATCAACCCGGGGATCAGGGTAAACATGGCCGATGTGCGGGACACTACAGATTTCAGATTGGTCGACGTTAGGAGCAGGGAAGAATACAACGGCGATACGGACGTAGATGAAAAGCCCGGCCATATCCCAGGCGCTGTCAACCTTGTTTGGCAGGAACTTGTCGGTCGGCATGGTCGACTTCAGGCGTCCCAAGAAGAGATCCAAAAGGCACTCAACATGGCAAACATCAAACCGAGTGACCGTGTAGTGGCCTACTGCAAGATAGGTGCCAGGGCCTCGGTAGCATATCTTGCCATGAAACGTCTAGGTTACGACGTGAAGCTGTACGTTGAGTCCTATGCAGAATGGGAGTTGAGCGGGCTGCCGGTTGAAAATTGATCCCGGCTTGACGATCTAGAGTGAATCACACAGTATTTTATTGTAGGGGGCTCATTCTCCAAGAATTCGCTGTCGGAGTAGTATTCGTCCAAATCTTTCTGGAACCGTAAATCCCCATGGAGAGTGCCCTTAGACGCACCGTTGAGGTACTACTCCGATGGCTTGGGCCTATCCATTGGCTTCCCACGAGGACGTCGCAAGCCTGTGTCGCATAGACTGGGCCGGTTAACCTGCGAAATGCATGGTCCAGAATATCCGCCAAGTCCATTTGCTCTTGTGTGGTGGTAAATGGCGGTACAGAACGGAACATCGATTCTTGCCTGAGGACGCTCCAAAATAAGTCTCCTCTTTTACCGTGCCATTTGAGGAGCTGGTGGCCTTGGTAGAAAAGCTGGACCGGCTGCAGGTTTAGCTGAGACCTTGGTTACAGCCACCTAGATTGGGGCCTTCTTGTCTCTACTCTCATTCAAGGGACTTTTGCTGTAGTAAGCTGACATCACAGGCTGGAGGAGATTGAGATGGAAGAAATCATCGCACTAGAAAAGCGGCGCATCGAGGCTATGACCAATCAGGATGCCAAGGCGTTGGGTGAGATCCTGGCCGACGATCTGAGTTACACCCACTCAAGCGGCCGGGTAGAAACCAAAGCCGAGTTCATTGCCAATGCTACGTCCGGTGGCAGTAGGTACCGTGCCTTGAGCCAGGAAGACATGAAGGTCCGTCAATATGGCGACACCGCCATAGTCACGGGTCACGGGATCGTTCATGTGGAGTCCAGCCGCGGCGACAATAAGTTTCCGATCAGGTTCATCGATGTCTACGTCAAGCGGGACGATGCGTGGCGTATGGTCGCGTGGCAGTCCACGAAACTCCCGGAATAAACGCGACGACCCGGCCATAAGCTGACGCCAGGGCTCCACGGCAGCCGGTTTGGTTATGGACTGGGAATGGTTATGGTCATCTTATAGTTCGTAGCTGAACCAGCTGCCGGTTTTGCTAACCAACTTCCAGTGAGTAGCCGTGACGATACGGTATGGTAGACACGGATGTCGGGCTGCCGATTCCGCCTCGAGGGTCTAAAACTTAGCTAACGGTACGGGTGGGGAGAAGTAGCATCAGCCTCTAAAACCGGCATGCGGGCGACTGTATCGTTGGTTCGAATCCCACTCTCTCCGCCATAATTAGCTTCAAATCGGTGTAGTGTTGGTTCTTTCAGATCTGGTAGTTATCCCCTTCCATCTCAACGATCCACGGGTTGTCTACGGACTTTTTTTCAAGGCATATTTCTTTGGCCCACATTAGGCTCACGACCGGTGATAACCCCCCAGTAGCGGGAAACAAAATGGAAGCTTAAGTTAGGTGTGGGTTTCTGATGTGGGGGAGCAATGATTGGCTGGTAGGCATGACCCGGGTTAACCGGGAGGCCCAGTCCATGGGATGCCTGGGTTCCCACCCCCACATCGTCACCGTGTTCGACCTGGGCCAACAAGACGGGCAGCCTCATGGTCACCGAACTCATGGGCGGCGGCGATGTGGAGGGTCTGGTAGAAGACTCCCCGGAGAACCGGGTCCCCATGGAACAGGCCATGGAGATATCGCGGGCCGCCTGTCGTGGCCTCGAGTTCGCTCACTCCAGGAACATAGTCCACCGGGACCTCAAACCAGGCAACGTGTGGCTCATCTCCGATGGGATTGCCAAGATAGGTGACTTCGGCCTGGCTGTGGCAACGTCCACCGTCCTTTGTTACGACTGCCAGGAGATCAAAGACGTCGTGACTACCGACGAACCGTAGCTTGCCATATACAAGGGGGTGGGTGCCCACAGAGTTCTACTGCGACAAGGCTAAAGCGCACCATGTTGAGCTATGGAAGCATCCACGTAAATGCCCGAAGTGAGACCGTTCTATGATTGTGGACAAGGACTTTTCACCAATCATGTGGGACTAATGGTGGATAGAACGTTTGGTAAGTAATATCTCTGGAGGTCGAATATGGCAGGATTCAGAGGATTCTTGTATACCCTGGCTAAACTGATGGGGGACTATAACGCTGTCAAAAAGGGCAAGGTAGGGCAACGTGTGAGGCGCCGGGCGGCGGGTAAGGTCACCGGCAAGGCCATGCGGAAGTTGTTCAAGTAACCGAGTGCCACCGCCATTCGTATCAGAGCCAGGCACCAATTCTTGCCGACACACGTTAAGGGACAGGAGGGGATGGCAAGGGCTGTTGTGGGGATAGATTTAAAAGTGTCCTTGTGAGCACGGGTCGGCAACTCGTTGGAGAAATGCCCCAAAAGAGGTACAGTAGAGGCAGATACCGGCTCATCCGGGCTAATTAGCCATGTTGGAACTCCGGGGTCAGTGGAATGTGAAACCCATAATCCGATTGTGCCCACTGGCCATCTCCCGCAGGATCAGCAACGACTCCAGACCACTGGAAGGTTTTCGCCCGAAGTAATACCATGTCGCGATAGGCGGACAACCCAAAGGTTAGAAAGTATATGTCGGTTGATAGCTACAAATGGCTTCCTTATAGTCTAGCATCCTGGATGCAAAAAGCATGGCAGGGCGCCGGTGAACCGGCTACGACCCCGTTTACTCCCCTTGCCAAGCCGTTGGGTCAGACCCGGTTTGCTCTGTTGACCACGGGTGGGCTTTATCTAAAGGACCAACAGCAACCCTTCGACGTTTTGCGTGAGGCTCGAGAACCCGATTGGGGAGACCCAAGTTATCGCGTGATACCGAGGGAAACCTCATTGGGGGAAATCTCAGTCGCCCACACCCACTTCAATCCGGCGGACGCCGAAGAGGACTTTAACATCCTTCTGCCGATTCACCGGTTTCTCGATCTGGAAACAAGGACTGAAATCGGCTCTCTGGCACCCAGTGCCTACTCCGTCATGGGTTTTCAGGGTCATCCAATTCCTGATTACGCTCCATGGCGGGAGAGATATGGTCCCGAAATTCTGGAGCGGATGAAATCTGAGGGAGTGGACGCCGTTTTACTCACTCCAGCTTGACCCGGCTGCTGTAAGGACGTGCTGGTTCTGGCGCGGATGTTTGAAGAGGGGGGCCTGAGCACCATCCTGGTGACCATGATGCCGTCTTGGGCGGAGCAGTACGGTGTCCCTCGAGCAATGGCGGTGGAGTTTCCCTTCGGCCATCCGCTGGGATTGCCCGGGCACCAAGACATGCAGACGATGGTGATAAAAGACGCGTTGAAGGTGCTGGAACAAGCTACTGAACCCAATACCATCGTGCATGCAGAGCACTCCTGGCCCGGAGATGAATCCTACTGGCGGAGGCAGTGGCAGCCCGCCGCGGCATCTCCGTTGGTCGCCAAGTACCTGCACGAGATTCGCGCCATGAGACCGTAGCCCGTCGCCGGGGAGCCTCCGCGGGGTGTTATTTTACCCCTGTACCGCGAAGCTAAATCGGTAGTCCGATTGTGTCCACTGCCCGTGGGTGCAGGCCATAGGTTCCTACATCAAGGACCAAGATTCCAGCCAGTTAGGTTCGGTGATGGAATCTGGCGATGCTACAATAGCCGGACGCCTATCATTCCAAGCTTTCTGGAGGTATCCATGGACTACGGCGCGATGATGTTCTCCACCGACTACTCAATCCGCCCCGACGACCTGGCCCGTTTGTTGGAGGACCGGGGATTCGAGTCCATGTGGGTGCCGGAACACTCCCATATTCCCGCCGACCGCCGCAGCCCTTGGCCCGGGGGCGGCGATCTGCCCCAAGACTATTGGCATACCTACGACCCCTTCGTCGCGCTGACCGCTGCAGCGGCGGTCACCACCGACTTGAAGCTTGGGACCGGTGTTTGCCTGGTAATCGAGCGGGACCCGATCATGATGGCCAAACAAGTCGCTAGCTTGGACCGGTTGTCCGGCGGGAGATTCATCTTCGGCATCGGCGGTGGCTGGAACCGCGAGGAGATGAGGAATCACGGCACCAGGTTCCGCAGCCGCTGGCGGTTGCTTAGAGAGCGAATCCTGGCAATGAAAGAGATTTGGACGAAGGAAGAGCCGGAGTACCATGGCGAGTTCGTCAACTTCGACAAGATGTGGGCCTACCCCAAGCCCGTTCAACGACCCCATCCACCCATACTCATGGGCGGCGACGGGGCGACCACCTTCGACCGGGTCGTCGAATTTTGTGACGGTTGGATGCCCATCAGCGGCCGGCCGACCCAGGGGCCTAGCCTTCAGGAGAAGATCGTTCTACTGCGCCGGCAGGCTG
>JYMV01028631.1_pt1 | contig 12173 bp, 6 predicted proteins | sample 338911 | NCBI WGS metagenome assembly JYMV01 (sample SAMN03354496, study PRJNA234377) | hydrothermal vent metagenome | biome: Deep sea; feature: Hydrothermal plumes at the Eastern Lau Spreading Center, Western Pacific Ocean; material: Seawater | place: Tonga | collected 2009 | depth 2000 m m | reverse complement strand
GGGTGCGCTTGGCCAAGCGGGCGATCCGTTGGCTCAGTGGGGGCAATGGCGCGGGCCGCTGGCCACCGGGGTTGCTCCGAAGGGCAAGCCGCCGCTTGAGTGGAGCGAGACGAAAAACATCCGCTGGAAAGCCAGGCTGCCCGGCCTTGGCCACTCATCGCCGGTGGTTTGGGGTGGCTTGGTGTTTGTCACCACGGCCGAAAAGACAGGCATGAAAAAGCCGTTCACCGGAGTGACCCCGGATGGCGCGCACAACAACATGGATCCGGAGTCCGATTATCAGTTCGCCGTTCTGGGGATCGACCGGCAAACCGGCGCTCTGGTTTGGCGGCGGACGGTCACAACCCTGCAACCGCATGAGAGCACGCACGAGTCGGCGACATGGGCGTCGAACTCGCCGGTGACGGACGGGGAGCATGTCATCGCGTTTTTCGGCTCGAACGGCCTGTACTGCCTCGACACCGGCGGGCGGCTGGTTTGGAAAAAAGATTTTGGCACTATGCAGGTGAAGCATGGCCACGGCGAGGGGGCGTCGCCGGTGTTGCACGGCGGGACGGTGGTGGTGAACTGGGATCACGAGGGGGCGTCGTTCATCGCGGCCCTGGCCAAGCGCACCGGCGAGGAGCTTTGGCGTCGGTCGCGGGACGAGGTGACCTCATGGGCGACGCCGATCGTTGTCACGCACAACGGCCAGGCGCAGGTGGTCGTCAGTGGAACCAAGCGGGTTCGTGCATATGACCTCAAGACGGGGGTGGTAATTTGGGAGGCGGGAGGGTTGCCGGGCAACATTGTGGCCTCGCCGGTTGGCGCCAACGGGATGGTTTTTGCCGCCGGCAGCTATGAGAAGCAGACGTTGCTGGCGATCCGCCTGGCCGGGGCGAAAGGGGAGTTGAGCGGCACGAAGCAGATCGTCTGGCGGAAGAATCGTAGCACGCCGTATGTGCCGTCGCCGTTGCTGTACGGCGGTTGGCTTTATTACTTGCGGCATTATCAGGGCGTGTTGTCCCGCGTGAACGCCCGCACGGGAGACGAGCCGGGCGGGCCGTTTCGCCTTGGGGCGGTTTTCAATATTTACTCATCGCCGGTGGCCGCTGCAGGGCGGATTTACGTGACGGATCGAAACGGAAAAACGCTGGTCATCAGCAACGACACTGAGCCAAAGGCGCTGGCATTAAACGAACTGGAGGATCGGTTCAGCGCGTCGGCTGCGCTGGCGGGTGACGCGATATTTTTGCGCGGCGAAAAATTCCTCTACTGCATCGGTGCATCGAACTGAATCCCGGTTGACGCGGTCAAAGCGGGATTTTTGGGATGGCGTCGTAGATGCGCCCCAAGTCGCGATCCTTCCCGTACACGCCGGTCTGGCCCTGGATCCAGCCTTTCATGTTTGAGATGTCGAGCGTTCTCTGCTCCCGCCATTTCCAGAGTTCGGAGTGCCCGTCGGCGAAGCTGAGCACGCAGCCGTTGTTGTGCCGCGTACCAGCAAAATCGATCCAGCGCCATTCGTGCCGCTGCGTCACGGTGAACCGGGCGTTGTCGATGCTCCCCTCGTGTTCGTCGATGAACACGAACGCCTCGGACGGGGGCGGGGCGACGATCTCCGAATACTTGTGCCAGCTCGTGCGGTCCCTCGGGTCGGGGATGTGATTCATGTGCATGTTCATCGCGACGCTGCGGAAGCGGGGAATCTTGCCCTGGTCGCGAACGGTTGATCGGTCCGAGGGGCACTTGTAAATCTTGACCGAGTCGTTGTACCTGAAGAGGACGCCGACCCGGATGTTTTGGTCGGTGGAATCGGAGTAGGCGTTGCCCTTGATCCACGTCGCCGCGGTGGCGGCCCAACTGCCGCGCGAACTGCCGCTGATGGTGGCGTTGGGTGGCAGGTGGCCGTGGTTGTCATCGATGTACATGTGCCAGCAAACCTGGAGCTGCCGGTAGTTGTTCATGCAGGAGATCTGGTGGGCCTTGGCTTTCGCATTGCCAAGCGCCGGGAGCAGCAGGCTTGCGAGGATGGCGATGATCGCGATGACCACCAGCAGTTCGATCAGGGTGAATCCGGGCCCAGGCAGGCTGCGCAGATTTTTTTTTGGCAACACTTTCATCAGCAAGTCGGTGCGGTGTAAGGGGAAGAATGCCCGATACCCTGAAGGGCATCAATAAATTAATGAATTCTGTGGACAAACAAACTGTTTCATTGAACGGTTTCCCGGGAATGAAGAGCATTGCCCTTAAAACTGCCCCTTTCATCGACGTGCCCCCACTCCCAGCGGGAGAGGGACGGGATGAGGGAGGAGGCAATCGCTTTTTGCAGAGGCTCCAGAAAAGTGTTTACGTCGGTTTGTTGCTGTTTGTGCCGCTTGGCCAAGCGGCGTTCGCCCAGGCCGCCAAGGCCAGGTCGCCTGAAATCCGAAAGGCCATCGAGCGGGGGGCACGCTTTCTCTACGAAAACCAGAATCCAGCCGGCTGGTGGTCCAGTTCCGAGCTGCCGGCACTGACCGCGTTGGCACTGGTCGCGCTGGAGATGGCGGACGTGGGCAATCTCGACGCGAAATACGGCTCCGAGCGGCGACGTGCGCTCGACTTCATCGCCGGTTCGGCCAGGCCGGACGGCTCGATCCATCGCGGTCTGCTTATCAACTATAACACCGCCTGTTCCCTGATGGCGCTGTCGCTGGCTGATGAACCCCGTTTTCGCCCGTTGATCGTCAAGGCCCGCTCCTACATTGCCTCCTCCCAGATTGATCTTGGGGAAAAGGGCAAACTGGACAACCCCCACGACGGGGGAGTCGGCTACAACAGCAAGTACGACCACTCGGACATGAACAACACGCTCATGGCCATCGAGGCGATGCGAATGTCCGAGCTGGCCCTGCGCCATCCGGACAAGCCCGATCAGCCGCTGGGGAGCGACCTCGACTGGAAGGCGCTCGAGAATTTTCTAGCTAGTTGCCAAAACCTGCCCGAGCGCAGCGACAACCTTAACCTTTCACACGCCGCGGCAGATCGTGGCGGTTTTATTTACCATCCCGGCGAGAGCAAGGCGGGTGGGGGTGTTGACGAGCAAACCAAGCCAGTGACCCTGCGCTCTTACGGCTCCATCAGCTACGCCGGAATGATGAGTTTCGCCTATGCCCGGATTGGCCGCGACGACGAACGGGTGAAAGCGGTCATTGAGTGGCTTGGCCGCAACTACACGCTCGAGGAAAATCCAGGGATGGGATCGGAAGGGGTGTACTACTACTATCATCTCATGGCCAAGGCGCTGAGGGCGCAGGGCGTGAAACAACTGGACGGCCCGGGAGACAAAACGATCGAATGGAGAAAGGAACTGGCGGCCAAGCTGATCTCGCTCCAAAGGGAAGACGGCTCGTGGCAAAACCCAACCAGGCGCTGGATGGAAGGCGACCCCAACCTGACCACTTCCTACGTGCTGATCGCCCTGGCCTTGATTGAAAAGGACTAGTTCGGATAGGGTGGATGATGCCCTGTGTACTAAAACAGATAGATGTTGGAGACATCGGAGATCAATTTGTGGACTCGTAATGGATTATTTTGTGAGTTATTGGCTCGTGTGCGATTCTCGACACAGGCATCGATGATGAAAAAAAGTCCCGTGTTCATATCCAGCAAAGCAGGCAGGGAGCCCCTCAACAGAACGGGGCAATTACCGGCCTTGTTTATTTGCTTTGGATTCCTCTTTGCGGCGGCGCCCGCACCAACTCCCGCGCAAGACACGAGCCATCCTTACGAAGTCCGGATTATTCGCGACACTTATGGAGTCCCGCATATCATTGGTAAGACATCCGCTGATGTCGCCTACGCGCTAGGCAAGGTTCAATGTGAGGATCGAGTAGCCGATGTAGTATACAACCTGCATGCAGGGAGCGGCAGACTTGCTGAAGTTAGCGGAGAGAAATACTTGAACAATGACAAGGAGGCCCGCCTGTTGCGCAACGCGCGCCAGGCAAAACGGGACTGGCCCAAGCTGTCACCCCAACTTCGCCGCTTGGTTGAAGCCTATGCTCAAGGTGTAAACGACTGGCTTGCCGCCCATCCGAATGCTGTCCCCGTCAAGGTTAAGCCATTCACGCCAATTGATGTCATCGCCTGGCATCGAAAGGTGATGATGCTCTCAACGGTCACAATCGCCACAGCGGATGGGAACCGCGGGGTAGGGAAACCGCATCCTGGCATTCCGCCGGGTCAATCAAACTCATGGGTGGTTTCGGGAATGAAATCAACGACCGGAAGACCCCTGCTGTTGATCGATCCTCATTGGCCAACCAAGGGGCATTTGCAGCTATACGAAGCTCGTTTGAAGGGAGGGCGCCTGGATGCTTGGGGATTCATGCTCGTGGGCACGCCCTTGGTTGGGCTTGGGGCGACGCCGGCTGCGGCGTGGACCTTTACCGCCGGCGGTGCGGATTCATCCGACGCCTATGCGCTGCGAATCAACCCTGATAATCCGAACCAATACGAATGGGACGGGGAATATGTGCCGATGGAGGTTCGCCAGGAGACCCTTCGTTATCGGGACGGAAAGGAAATTAAGGAAGTCGTTGAAACCTTTCGGTACACGCGGCACGGGCCGGTCGGCACCAATAAACAGGGCGAGCCCTATGCGGCACGCCATGGCAACTGGAATCATGCTCTCACCATGGAACAGTTCTGGCGGATGAACACCGCCCGGAACACCGTGGAATTCAAGGCGGCATTGGCAATGGACCGCCTCAGTTACTTCAATGTCACCTGGGCGACGACCGAGGGCCATATTGGCTATGTGCAGACCGGTGAAGTACCCCGACGTTCCAAGGCTTACGACTGGGAAAAGCGCATTCCCGGATGGACCAGCAAGTCCTTTATTGAGGGCAACATACCATTTGCACAATTACCCCAGGTTGAGAATCCGCCGACCCATTTCCTTCAGAACTGCAACGTCGCCGCCAATGTCATCACACCCGGGTTGGATTTTACAAAGGCGGATTTTCCGCCCGGTGCGCTATATGGCCACTATGGAGCTTACCGCGCCAGGGGACAGCGAGCCACGTTGTTATTGTCCAAGGCGACCAAGTTGGACCTGGGTTCGGCAGGGAAGATCGTGTTCGACACCTATGTTCCTCCCGCTGATATATGGATTCCGATCATCGTCCAGTCGGTTAACGAGACATCCGGCAATACGCAGGAAGTCATTAAAGCAACCCAAATTTTGGAGAAATGGGACCGTTATGCGGATGTGAATTCTGTCGGGGCGACAATTTTTCGCTTCTGGAGAATGGCCTGCGATGATCTAAAGGACACCAGGGTGGGAAGGGATGCGTTCAATGTGAGCAACAATCGCAAACTCAGGGAGAAGTCTTTGATTGCGCTCAACAGGGCCGTTGCGGAGCTGAAGAATCGCTACGGCCGAATCGATGTTCCCTGGGGCCAAATTAAACGTCATCAACGCGGCAATCAGGAGTGGCCATTGAGCGGTGACGGGCTGGGTCGACTGGGACTGGATACATTGAGAGCGACTTCTGGAGTAAAATTCAGTAGTGAAAACACACTGATCAATCGAGGCGGCCAGTCAACCGTGGCTTTGGTCTTCCTCGGCAAGGAACCCAAAATCCATGCCGTCGTGGCTTTCGGGCAGAGCAACGTGCCTGACAGCCCTCATTATTCTGACCAGGCGCCGCTTTTCGTGAATGGACAACTCCGTTCGGTTCAATGGAATACCGAGTAGCAATATGCCCGTTGTCTCACCGGGCGATTTGCCCGTTCTTGACGCTCAAGAATGCCGAAGCTACAGTCTTCCCATGAGATCGCACCACCCCTTTTCATTTATTTTATGCGTTGCCTTGCTGGCATCCTGGAACAGCCCGTCCAACGGGGAGAAGATTCCCGGGGTCACCCGATACGTTCGCTTTGCGCATGATGAGATTGTATCCTATGGAATCCTCGAGAATGACAAGGTCCGGGAGATCAACGGAGACCTGTTTGGAAAATGGGATAAGACTGATAAAATCCATGACTTGGATGAGGTGAAACTGCTCGTGCCTTCGCGGCCCACGCAGATTATCGCCATGGCTGGCAACTACAAAAGTCATCTGGGCGGCGAAAAGGGCGTCACCACGACGATCGTGACGACCATCACGGAAATTACCACGAACACGAAGGGCAACACGACGATTTCCGAACAGGAAATCGCGACTGAAACACGCGTCAGCGGCGAGGTCCCGGAGAAGTTCCGTTTCCCGCAGCCATTCTTTAAGAGCCCCTCCTGTCTGTTGCCGCAAGGAGGAAACATCGTCATTCCACAGGACGCCGGTGTGGTGCATTTCGAGGCGGAAATGGTGATCGTCATCAGCAAAAAGGCGAGAAACGTTTCGAAGGCGAAGGCGCTGGATTTCGTGCTTGGCGTCACCTGCGGCAATGACATCAGTGCGCGCGAATGGCAGAAGAACGATGTGCAGTGGTGGCGTGCAAAGGGCTCTGACACGTTCGGTCCCTGTGGACCCTGCATCGCCTCGGGCCTCGACTACGACAACCTTCAGATGAAGTTGCGCCTCAATGGCAAGGTGATGCAGGATGAAAACACGAGCTATTTGATCAACGACGTGCGAACCACGGTCAGTTTCATCAGTCGCCATGTGACCCTGAATCCCGGCGACCTTATTTTCACCGGCACACCCGGCACGACCTCCGGGATTGAACCCGGCGACACGGTCGAGGTTGAGATCGAGGGCGTTGGTGTGCTGCGCAACAATGTTGTCGCCGGAAAATAAGTCGTTGGATTGTAAGGCGTGTGCGACCGATCGTTGTTTCGTTTGAAATGAAAACCATACCCGACAACATCATCAAGAACTCCTTTATTCGTTTGACCGGAACTGTCTTGGCCGCCACGGCTTTTATCGTGGAGGGAGCGGTTAATTCTCCGCCTGCCAATTCCAATGCAGGCGTCAAGGTGAAAGCGAACAATCTCGTTGAAACCCAGAAGACACGGGATCCGAATGTTAAGGATTGGGATGAGCAACGGGAGAATCATTGGGCGTGGCGGGAATTGACCGATCCCAAGCCACCGCCAGTAGCGGGCGAGAATTGGGTAAGGAATCCCATCGACCGGTTTATCCTCTCGAAACTGGAGGAAAGGGGGTTGTCGCTGAACCCGGAAGCCGATGGCCGGACCTTATCGAGACGTTTGCATTTTGACCTTATCGGACTTCCGGATGTGTGGGACTTCAAGCCTAAGACCTTTGAGGTCATTATGGACGAACTGCTCCATTCCCCTCATTTTGGAGAGCGCTGGGCCCGTCACTGGCTGGATGTGGCCCGTTTCGCTGAGAGCCACGGTTTTGAGCAGGACTACGACCGACCTCATGCCTACCACTACCGCGATTTTGTCATCAAGGCATTCAACCAGGACATGCCATTCGACCAATTCGTTCGGTGGCAGGTGGCGGGGGACGAAATCGCTCCTGGCGAACCGCTTGCTCTCATGGCTACTGGGTTCCTCGGAGCGGGCGTTTTCCCAACCCAACTCACTGAGAAGGAATTCGAGACAGCCCGTTATGATGAACTGGACGACATGGTCGATACCACCGGCCTGTCCTTTCTCGCACTGACCATCGGATGCGCCCGCTGCCACGAACACAGATATGACCCCATCGAAACCGAGGACTATTACCGTCTCGTCTCCACATTTGGCCATACCATCCGGAGCGAAATCGACGTTGCACTTGATTCCACCAAACACGAGAAAGCCCTGGAAAACTGGGAAAGAGAACGGGCTACTCTCGTCGTTGCCCGTGACAAGTTCGAACAGGAAGAATTGCCTGGGCGTTTCGCAGAATGGTTACTCGACCCCCCTGGGTCTCTGCCTGCTTCCTCGCCGTGGTCGATGCTGGACAACGTGGAGTCGAAGTCCCTTGACGGGGCCACCATTATGAGCTTGAAGGACGGTTCCCTTCTCCTCTCGGGCAAGAATCCCAAGGACGACCGTTGGGTCGTCACGGCGAAAGTGAATCTGCCGAAGGTGACCGCGCTGCGGATCGAGGCGCTCACCCACAAGTCAATGAAACGCAACGGGCCGGGCCGCGCCAACAACGGCAACTTCGCCCTCAGTGACATCCGCGTCTTTGCCAAGAGCGCCGGGGAGACGGGCAGGGGAGAGCCAGTAAAACTGATAACCCCCCGGGCCGACCACCAACAGAACTCGGGCAACCTCTCGATTGCCTCCTCCATTGACGGTGACAAACGAAAGACCGGTTGGGCAGTGGACGGCCAAATTGGGAAGGATCATGTTTGCGTGTTCCAATTCGCCGAACCGGTCGAGCACGAGAACGGCTGCGTGTTAACATTGGAATTAGATTACTTCGTAAACACCAGCCATGTCATCGGGCGTCCACGTTTCTCGGTTTCCTCGGAGTCGGCACCTCCTCTCAAGGGGAAGGGTCAAAGCCAAGTGTTGGCGGGCTTGCTGACGGCAGTCAACAGACCGGGCGGAATCGAGACTCTCGACGAAAAACAACGCGCCTCCCTCCTTGAAGCTTACCGGGCTATCGACAAAAAATGGATGGAACTCAACACCAAGGTAACAACCCACGAGGCAATAAAACCACAACCAAAAACTGTCAAGGTGATGGTCTCCAGCGAGGGCCAAAAGCCGATAAAACACCACGCGGACGGGCGTGGCTACCCCCACTTCTACAAGGAGACCTACGTCCTTTCACGCGGCAACCCCAACCGTAAGGGAAAGGTTGCCACCCAGGCATTCCTCCCGCTCTTGATGCGCAACGGCAAGGACTCGATGCACTGGCAAGTCGAGCCCCGAGAAGGCGCCCGAAGCACCCACCGCCGGCAGGCCTTGGCCAACTGGCTCACCGACGTTGAGAACGGAGCGGGCTACGTCGCCGCCCGCGTAATTGTGAATCGCCTCTGGCAGCATCACTTCGGTCATGGGCTTGTGGCCACGCCGAACGATTTCGGCACCCAGTCCGAACCGCCCACGCATCCCGAACTGCTCGACTGGTTGGCCTCCCGCCTGCTCGAGAACGGTTGGCGCCTCAAGCCCATTCACAGGCTCATTCTCTCCAGCGCCACTTGGCGTCAAAGCTCCAGCTATGTTTCCGCAAAGGCGGCCAAGGACTTGGGCAACCAGCTTCTCTGGCGATTCACCCCGAGACGACTGGAAGGGGAGGTTATCCGCGACAGTCTACTCGCGGTCAGCGGGCAACTCGACAAGACCATGTTCGGCAGGGGTACCCTTGATGAGCGGAGTCGGCGCCGTAGCGTCTACTTTATGATCAAGCGCAGTAAACTGATCCCCACCATGCAGCTTTTCGACGCGCCTGAACCCCTGGTGAGCCAAGGTCGCCGGGCCAGCACGACCATCGCACCTCAGGCCCTCATGTTCATGAACAGCCCTCACATTCGCCAATATGCACTTTCCCTTGCCCAACGCCTGGCCAGGGAGGGGGGCGATGACGCTGAAAAGACCGTTGCCTCAGGCTACCTTGCCGCCCTTGGGCGCCACCCCGACCCTGACGAGCGTTCCGCCACCCTTGCTTTCCTCCGGAAACAGGAAACCTCCTACCGCGAAGCAGAACAAAGGAACCCTCGTCACCTTGCGTTGGTTGACTTCGCCCAAACTCTCTTCGCGCTTAATGAATTCAGTTACCTACGCTGACGCCATGAAAGATTTCGCCAATAACGACATTCTTTCGCATCCGATTTCCAGGCGTGCCATGCTTGCCCGTTGCGGTATGGGCTTGGGATCCCTGGGGCTTTTGACGCTCCTGCAGGACGAGGGCCTGCTCGGCGCGGTCAACCCCTTGGCACCCAAGCAAACGCACTTCGCGGGAAAAGCCAAGGCTGTCATCTGGATTTTTGTCAACGGCGGACCCAGCCATGTCGATACATGGGACTACAAGCCCGCCCTTGAAAAAATGGATGGAAAGACTCTTGAGGGGTTCGATCGTTTCACCGGTTTCTTCGCCGACGCTGTCGGCGGCATCATGAAGAGCCCCTTCCAGTTCACACCTCGGGGTCAAAGCGGAAAATATGTTTCCGAAATTTTCCCGCATCTTGGCGAGCACGTAGACAAGATGACTTTCATTCATTCCGGCTACACAGAGTCGAACAACCACAGTCCGGCCCTCTTTATGATGAATTGCGGTCAACCCCGCATGGGTTTCCCCTGCGTGGGATCTTGGGTCACCTACGGTTTAGGCTCGACCGGTCGCGATCTTCCTGCCTTCGTTGTCATGAGCGATCCCCTTGGTCGCGGCCTACCGAAAGGGCACGCAGCCAACTGGGGTGCCGGCTTCCTTCCCAGCGTGTATCAGGGTACCCACTTTCGACCCAAGGGAGATCCCATCGATAATTTGCATCGCCCCAAGGAACAGGATGCCTCCCGCCAGCGTCGCCAACTCGACCTTCTCGCCCAACTAAACCGCAGAGATCTGGAGAAACATCCCCACGAGGAGGAGTTGGAGGCCCGTATCGAGAGTTTTGAACTGGCCTATCGCATGCAGACATCTGCTCCTGAGGTCCTCAACCTCTCCAGGGAACCCGAACACTTGAAGAACCTTTACGGGCTGAACATCGACAAATCCAGGCACTTCGCTGCCCAATGCATGATGGCCCGGCGACTCGTGGAGCAGGGCACTCGTTTTGTTCAGATTTACTCGGGCGGCATGGAGAACCAGCGAAGTTGGGACGGTCACAACGACATCAAGGGCAACCACACTGGGTTCGCCCAGGAAACCGATCAACCCATCGCGGGCCTGCTCACCGACCTCGACCAGCGGGGCCTGCTGGACGAGACCCTCGTCATTTGGGGAGGGGAGTTCGGGCGTTTGCCTGTCGCCCAGAAAGCCGCCAAACCCGGCCGGGACCACAACCCGCATTGCTTCACTGCATGGCTGGCTGGCGGCGGCGTGAAGGCTGGTGTCACCCACGGGGAGTCCGACGAGATCGGACACAAGGCCGCCGTCGACAAGGTTCATGTCAACGACTTCCACGCCACAATCCTGCACCTGCTCGGCTTCGACCATAAGCGCCTCACCTACTACCATAATGGCCTTGAGCGTCGCCTTACCGTCGTTGCTGGCGAAGTCATCCGACCCATCCTCGCCTGAGCGCAACATCTTTTAAACCTGCCAGTCAACTAGACGCAAACCGAATGAGTCGTTTACGTTGGCATCGAACTTGTGGGCTCAGGGTAGATGCATAAAGACCAGCTGGATTAAAGACGGCGACACGGTCGAGGTTGAGATCGAGAGCGTTGGCGTGCTGCGCAACAAGGTCGTCGCTGGGGAATAACCTCTTGGCTCCGATTGACTTGTCCCTGGCCTAGAAGAGCTGGTCAGTTAACTTTTTATCTTCTTTGGCTGAAGTTTCCTGGCTCTTGAAGGCATGGAGTCAAGCGCGCCCCGGAGAAGTGTTCGTGCTGCATCAGCTTCTTTGTCCCCGCCCGGCTTGATCGGCGTTCCTTCACGGCGGTCACTTGTGGCGTAAAGTGCCCCATCCCGGTACAGCTTGAAGTGTTGATTTTGGGCCCAGATAATTTCCAATCCATTGATGCCCTGGCCGTGATTCTTGGCAGCTAAAGCGTACTTTGGATAATAATATTGAAAAATCCACTCCCTAGGATTGCCCGCTTGGCCGAGGCACTGTGGCCAGAAGCTGCGTCCATCCAATTCGATATCGGGCAATTTGGCCCCGGTAATCCCAGCAATCGTCGGCATTATGTCTGAAAAATCAACCAAGTCATCACTCACAACGCCAGTAGGAACAGTGCCCGGGCAGTTTATGATCAAAGGTGCATGAGACCCGCCGTCGGTGGCGAAAGCCTTTTCTCCGGTGCGTTGCTCCTTTCTAAAAGGATAGGTGAGGCTGCGGTGAGTGCCATTGTCGGTAGTAAAAATGACAACCGTATTTTCCCGTAGACCATGGCTCTCAAGCGCATCAATGATTTTACCAACGAGCTTGTCGGCGTACAGGGTCATGCCTCTGAAGTTCTCTAGCGCTTCACCTTTTGCTTGTGCGGTTTTGCCATCGGTGCCGACATTATGGGGTGTCTTCGGGAAGGGGGAGTGCACGAGTACCATCGGGTAGTAGGCAAAGAAAGGTTTGTTCTTGTTCCTCCCTATAAAGTTGATAATGAAATTGGTAAATATGTCGGGACCGTAGTC
>JYMV01012661.1_pt1 | contig 12174 bp, 6 predicted proteins | sample 338911 | NCBI WGS metagenome assembly JYMV01 (sample SAMN03354496, study PRJNA234377) | hydrothermal vent metagenome | biome: Deep sea; feature: Hydrothermal plumes at the Eastern Lau Spreading Center, Western Pacific Ocean; material: Seawater | place: Tonga | collected 2009 | depth 2000 m m | reverse complement strand
CTTACCATAGAAGCTGGCGCAACTGCTTATGCTGAACTTTGTTTAGTCGATGGCTCATACTTAGTAACGTGTGGCGAAGGCGCGTGGCAATCTGAAGTCTCTTGGGTGATGTATGACGCTGCGGGGGATACTCTTCTCGCAGGTGGCGCACCCTATTCCGGCGTACTTCAGCTTGGTGAAACAACCGATATTCTTGGCTGTATGGATGCTGATGCTTTGAATTATGATGAAAATGCCACAGTGGATGATGGTTCCTGTTATTATGCTGGAGATAGTTGCTCAATTGCTCTAGCCGCAGTTGCTGGTGCAAACGACGCCAGTGGCGCAGAACAGTGGTTTAGCTACACAGCCACCTTAGACGGATTTATCACAGCTACCACCTGTTACGAAGGTCAAATGGAAGACACGGACGTGGATGTTTATGATGCATGTGATGGTAATATGATTGCGAGCAACGATGATGCCTTTTGCGGAGACGTAACGGGTGGAAACTCCTATGCTTCACACGTTGAGTTTCCAGTTGTAACTGGCGAAACATATTATTTTTTCTGGGATGACACATGGAGTCCCGGAGCCAACACATGGTATCTTTACGAAGCACTTCCTCCAACAAACCCCGAAAACCTGACAGCAGCAGCTGGGGTGGAATCAGTATTTTTAGAATGGGATGGCGTAATGCCGGCATCTAACAGAAGTTCGGCTAGCAACAACAGGGGCATAAGCATTGAAGATGCTAATGCAACACACCTGGCTAAAATGAACGATTTAAAAGGAAACGAACCAACGGAAATTCACAGATTTGGTGTTGTTAACCCAGACTATGCTTCCAACTCAAGATCTACGGATGTTATCATTGAGTGTGATGGCGGAACCTGGCAGTCAGAAGTTTCCTGGGAAATCCTAGATGCTGCAGGTGATACTGTTGCATCCGGCGGTGCCCCCAGTGGTCAGCTAACAGCATCACTAGACAACGGCGTATATACCGTCAATGGCTATGATGCCTATGGAGACGGCTGGAATGGAAACGTATTAACAGTGACCGGCGCTACAGACAATTACCCGTGGCTTAACTTTACCCTAACTGTTGATGATGCCGATTTTGCAACCACTACGTTTACTATGAGCGACACACCTCCAGAATATGCAAACCTAAACATGAGTAATTTGCACTATGATGTAGAAAATGATGCCGTTATGCTTACATTAAATAACACGGGTGGCTCAACCGCATATGCGTTTTATATAACTTACTATGGCAGCAATGAAACATCTGGCGAGTGTGAAAACGGCGACTATGACGATTGGGGTTATGCTGACTATCTGGAAGCCGACTCATCATGGACCTATGCAGTTATTGAAGATGCATCATACTGGATGGGTTATGGGTCTTTCGACATAGGTGCCTTTATAGACTGGGGATGTACGGTACCCGAGACTGACGAAACCGATAATACGATTACAACAACGGTTAATATCATTGATCCTTTTGACGGTGTTACCTGGAACGTTTATCGCTCTGATGCAGGTGCAGAATTTGCATCTCTAGGCGTAGCGGAATCCATGGACTATACTGATGAAGGCTTAACGGGCGACGTTGAATATTGTTATTATGTTACGCAGGTAGACACAGAAGGCGCAGCAGAGTCTGATTCTTCTAACCATGCGTGCGCAACACCGATTGCGCCCATGGATCTACCGATTCCTACAGACCTTACTGCCGAAGCAGACGGCTGGAACGTTACAGTTAACTGGATGGCTCCAGACCTAACTGAATATGATCCACCGACGTCGTACACGCCATCATCTGGAGAAAAAGAAGATGATGTTTCTACGTATATTGCATACGACCCATCTGATTACCCGTCTCCAGTGAGGCAGGGTGGCGATGATCTGGCGACAGCAGTGGCCATTGATGCGTTTCCCTATAGCAATACTGGAACAACAGTTGGGTACACAGACGATTACGACGAAACTTGTCCCTACTCTGGTAGCACGTCTCCAGACGTTGTGTATTCATTTACACCAACAGCGTCTACCGCTTTAGACATAAGTCTATGCGGTGAAGGCACAAACTACGACACGAAAGTCTATGTATATGAAAACGAAGCAGGCGCGCTTGCTGCAACCATAGATGGTGGTGAAGCAACAGCCTGTAATGATGATGAGTGTCAAAACTCAACAACAAATTATCTCAGCTTCTTACCAGGCGTTCTATGTGAACAGGGCAACACTTACTATATTGTTGTTGATGGTTACGGTGGTGCATCCGGTGACTATGAGATTGCAATTGCGGATCTGGATACATTCCCAGACCCACCAAGCCCAGTATTGGGTTACAATGTGTATCGCGGTGGTGAGATTGTTGGTTCCACAGACCATGTGGACTCAACATCATTTGCTGAGTTTGTTACAGTAGAAGGAGACCACATATACTACGCAACGGCAATGTACGAAGTTTACGGTGAATCAGACCCGAGTAATTCTGATACGGTTACCGTAGAAGCACCCGCTCCGCTTTGTAATGCACCACAAAACCTAATGGCTGAATCTCTAGGGAATGACGTAAGTCTTTCTTGGGACGCACCAGAAGGTGGAGCAGGTTGGTTTGGCCATAATGATGGAGTGCTTGTTACGGCAATAGGGACAGGTGGCGCAGCGCAGTTTGCTGTTGCGGCCCGCTTTGGCCAAGAGGACCTAGCAGATTACAATGGCATGGCTTTATCGAAAGTCCGGTTTGTTCATAATGAACCCACGGCTTCCTACCAGGTTGCTGTTTGGACGGCAGAACCAGACGGTTCCCCAGTGCTCGTTGATACGAGCGATTGGATGTCCGGCGCAGATATTCCTGCGGGAGAGTGGTATGATGTTGAACTTGATGAAAGTATTACCATAGACTGGACACAAGAGCTCTGGTTTGGTTATAATATCGATACACCGGCTGGATATCCTGCTGGTTGTGATGGCGGACCCGCCGTTACTGGGTATGGCGATCTCTTGACCTTTGCTGATGAATTTATTTCGATGAACTCCGCTTATGGTTTGAACTACAACTGGATGCTTGATGGTTTTGCAGACTATTCCGATGGTCGCAGTATTTCATCAATGGCACCGATAGCAGTTGAATATCAAAACCCAAATACTACCAGTGAACTTGTAGAACACAGGCTCCCAACACCAATTGCGATCAACACACCCAGCGATCGTGATATGATAAACTATATTGTTTATCGCGATGGTGAAGCGGAAGACACTTTGGGGATTGGTGAAACCGCGTATAACGACATAGATGTAGAATGGGGCGATCATAATTACTTCGTGACAGCGTTGTACAACAACAGCGAAGAATGTGGTGAATCTGAGCCTTCAAATACAGTTGATGTTTCGTTGGTTAACCATCCACCACCACCTGTAATGTTATTACAGCCCGATGATGGAACCACTATTGTCGTTACTGAGTCTAATACGGGAGATGATTTCCCATTTATTTGGACAGCGGTAAATGACGAAGACAACGACCCTGTAACATATGTTGTTTCGGCAACAGACGAAACAGGCGCAGTGCACGATACGGCTATGGCCGTAGCTGGCTGGTTCCCAACAATTGGGGAACTTGCTGCACCTCTACTTGAAGACTCGGTTTCTGTTATGATCTACTCCTGGAATGTCTATGCAAGCGACCCCTGGGATTCTACTGCTTCATCGAATGGCCCAAGGAGCCTGACAATAGATGTGTCTGGACTCTTGGCATTAGATGGCATAGGTTTACCAGAAGTGTTTGCGTTGCATAACAACTATCCAAACCCGTTTAACCCTGTAACAAATATCAGTTATGATATTCCTGAAGTAGCCCAAGTAACCCTTGAGATCTACAATGTTTCAGGACAAAAAGTTCGTACCCTGGCCCAAGGTCAGCACGAACCGGGACGGTACAGGATCCAGTGGAACGCAACAAACGACTATGGTAACCCGCTTTCATCTGGTATGTACATATACCGGATTCGCGCAGGTGACTTTGTCAGTGTGAAGAAACTTATTTTGATGAAATAGGAACTCTTCCACAAACAGCCTTAAAGAAAAGGGCTCGGTTATCCGGGCCCTTTTTTATTGTTATTGAACGCCGCTCTGAAATCTCTATTTGATTGATGATTTAAATTTTATAATCTGTTTTTATATAGTGATTTTCAGGGTTAAATAAATTATTTATTAATAAAACTTGCGTCAAATTATTTTTTGTAGTAAATAATACGTGCGTAGGTTGAATCCTATGCCTTGTCAATTGTAACAATCAAAACTATGGAGTTGAATTATGCAAAAGAACAGTGTCAATAAAGTGATCCTGATTGGAAACCTGGGTCAAGACCCCGAAAGCCGCTTTACCCCTCAAGGTACAGCTGTCACGAGTTTTAGTGTCGCAACCAATGAATCATGGAAGAGTCAAAGTGGTGAGATAAAAGAACATACCGAGTGGCACAGAATTGAGATGTTTGGGAAAAGAGCTGAAACCGCAAATGAATACATGAGAAAAGGAAATACGGTCTATATTGAAGGACGACTCAAAACCGATGAGTGGGAGGATAAAGAAACCGGACAAAAACGCAGAGCAACAAAAATTCAGTGTGATAATTTCACAATGTTGGGACGCCGTGGAGATAACCAGAGCCAGGGCGGAGGCCAGCCAAGTGCGCCTGCGTCAAACGAAGACGACGATCTTCCGTTTTAAATAATCAATAAGCAGGGAGATGTTTCCATCTCCCTGCTTACTTAAAACAAATCATTTTCAAATTATGGCCGGCCCAGAAGCTTTAAAACATTTTTCACCCAGACCGTCATGGATTAGAAAAAAACTTGGATATCCAGCTCTTTTAATTGGAAGTACTATTGCAAAAATCACAGTGAGGGGGCGGTGGCACCTCCCAAAAAAAGGACCATTCATTGTAGCGGCGAACCATTTCAGCTATATTGATCCACCTTTTTTTAAATATGCGATCCGAAAACCAATAAATTTTTTGGGGGCCAGCGATCAAAATATAGACTGGTATTTTATGTGGGCACCCATACTTTATGGCTTTATTCCCATCGACAGAACGAATCTTGCCCCGTCAACGATAAAAAAGGCAAAAAAAGCTTTAAAAAGGGGTGAAATACTGGGCATCTTCCCGGAAGGCACATCTACGTCTGATTCCTTAAGAAAGGCGAAAAATGGAGCCGTATTCCTCTCAACAGTGGAAAGGGCCCCAATTGTGCCTATGGCGATTTATGGAGCCGAAACCGCATGGGGCGACCTATTTCGCGGTATTCGCCCTCGCGTTAATATTAATATTGGTAAACCATTTGGGCCTTTTGAAATCAGGGGCAACAAAGAAAAAAAATCAAATCAGATTACACAAATTGGTGAAGAGCTGATCTGCAGAATTGGTGCACTTTTACCAGACGAAAGGCACGGGGTTTGTGCTGGAGATAAGAGAATACCTGAATTCCGGAAGATAAATGGTCTTTCCCCAAAACAGGTTGGTTTGAAATGAGAATGTATCTTATAATAAAAAATAATTATTTTAATATAGTTCAAAAAATTACGGCGCAACTAATCGCTCGCAGAAACAGCTTGGTTATTTATAATAATATAAACACCGATCAAAACGACGGGCCCACCCAAAAGAGCACCAATGGGAATAGTTTCCCCAAACAATAATAATGCAAATATTGATGCGATTATTGGCTCGCCCAGGGGTACAGAAGACACAGCTGTTGGCGTTATATATTTCACGGCATAATTCAACAAATTGTGTCCAAAAATGGACGGGACTAATCCAAGAAACAAAAACCAGGGTATATCTCCTACCGTGAAGTTCAAGACCGAATCACCGGTTGTTGTTGCAATAAATAAAACCGTAATTGATGCCACAAAAAAAAGAGATCGGCCATAAACAACGTTGGCCGTCTCTTGACGAATTTCTTTTGCCAGGACAAATGTGATGGCCAAAAACAGAGCACTTAAAAGAGCAATCGAATTTCCAAATAAGTTAGCACTGTTTAAAGAAATGTCTCCCGACTGGACAATCCCGCCTCCAATGATAGCGACAATAAGTCCAACATATGTCATTTTATTCATTTTCTTTTTCTGGAATATTGAAATAAAAACAGTGAAAATAGGTGCCATACACCCAAGGAGCGTTGCGTTTGCAATAGACGTATTTCGAATGCCGAGAAAAAAACAGGCAAAATGACATCCCAGAAAAATTCCTGCAAATATGATTCGTTTTTTGTTAATGGGTGATAGCTTACCCGCGGGACGAATAACACTATAGCTCCACAACATTCCACTAGCTGTAAACATACGCCAAAAAGCCAGCACCAGCGCCGGAACGGTTGCAACAGAGCGAACAACCAACGATGTAGAGCTGACAGAAACCATGGCCAGCAATAATATAAGGCCGATGCGGACCGTCATTTATTTATTGTGGATAATCGTTTAATATAGATGCGACGCAAGCAGTGAGTTTCTTTGCATAAGGCACATGTAAAAATTCATTCGGACCGTGCGCATTTGAGCTGGGACCAAGCACGCCGGTAATTACAAATTGTGCCTTTGGGAATTGTTCTCCCAACATGGCCATAAATGGAATTGTGCCTCCTTCTCCAAGCGAGCAAGACGATTCTCCGAAGTGGGTTTCAGACGCATTGTTCATTGCGCCGGACAACCATTCTTCCGTTTCGGGGGCATTCCATCCAGCCGCAGCTTCTTCAAAATGAACAGTTACCCTCGCGTTATAAGGAGGATTTTCAAGCAATGCTTTTTCAAGAGCATCCTGTGCTTCTTTTGGATCAACCATAGGTGGGATTCGCATAGATAGCTGAAGCTGAGTATAGGGGCGAAGTACATTTCCCGCATTGTCAGATGGCGGCAACCCATCAGCGCCAACAATAGAAAGCGCTGGCATCCAGGTTCGCCTTAAAACGCCTTCCACTTTATCATCGGTGGATGGTTCCATATGAGCATCCCACGGAAATTCTTCCACAACTTCATTCCCCAGTATAGAAACATAATTTTTAGTTTCTTGAATTCGATAATCAGGAATATCCGTCTTTAATTCATCTAATAATACTTCTCCGGTATCAATGTTTTCCAATCGGGAAAGCAGTTGTCTGGCAACGCGGAAAGAAGACGGCACATAACCGCTGGCGCTTCCTGAGTGGACCCCTTCTGTGAGCACATCAACCCGGAGAGTTCCGCCGATCAAACCGCGCAAAGATGTAGTTGTCCAAAAGCGTTTATAGTCACCAGCACCAGAATCTAAACAGATTACCAGGTCGGGAGAACCAATCATATCAGCGCATAGATTCATATAATGCGGCAGGTCAGGCGAACCACTTTCCTCACAAAACTCAATCAAGATCAATATCCGCGGCAGAGAAGCATTCTGTTCTTTAAGGGCATTAACTGCACAAAGAGATGCAAATAAAGCGTAGCCGTCATCGGCGGCACCGCGTCCATAAAGTTTTTCATCTTTCATGACAGGGTTCCATGGATCCAGCCCATCGTCCCAGCCATCCATCTCAGGCTGTTTATCCAAATGACCATACATGAGTATATTGCCTTTTCTATCACCGGGAATATCTATCAGGATCAATGGTGTTCGCCCATCAGATTCTTTGACGGTCAGTTCGGCACCATCTGGCAAATGTGTCCTGGTCCACTCAGTCGCCAAATTTAAAACCCGATCCATGTGGCCATTGGCTTTCCACTCCGGATCAAAAGATGGAGACTTATTTGGGATTTTAATATATTCAAAAAGAGCGGGAATAATGTGGTCTTCCCAATAGGTGTTAATTGTTGCCTGAAGCTTGTTTGTATTCATAAAAATATTGTGGTTTATTAGGGCAGAAAAATAAGAAGAAAAAGGAACCTATTCAGACTTTTGCATAATAGCCGATAAATAAATTAAAGAGCCATTTATAAATGAATCATGCACCTTGCTTCCCTTTACGCCGGCATAAGATTCAAAAACTTTACGGATAAATTTTGGCACATTTTCTTTTATGCCGGCCCTTCGCCCATCAGACATTTTTTCTAAGGCAATTATTATGTTGTCTGTTATGTTGTTTATTTGAATTAATGCCATTCCAGATTCAGCAAACTGAGTATTTAATTTTTCTAGAATATTAATAGGTCGAAGATCACACCAAAGAAAGTGTCCTCCCGGTTTTAAAACTCGTTTTACTTCCGCCACAAATTTATCCATGTCCCCATAGCAATGGGACGATTCCACATTCAGAACTACATCAAATTCACTATCATCGAATGGAATATTTTCGGAATCCCCTTCTTGAAATGAAAGGCTGTCCAAACGGTGAGTTTCATTGCAGAGCTCCACAGCTGATTCGGAAATATCAATTCCAATATAGGACCCCGGGTTTAAATACCTCGTCACATAGGATGCGCCACCTCCCCGCCCTGAACCAAGTTCCAAAACGGTTTTACCGGTTAGGTCTACTTGAGCAGCCACGTGGTGATAAAGGTGAATGGGATATCTTTCCTTTTCATCGGATTCCTCGAGCGGAGGATTAAAACCTTCTGCGTGGTACCCATAATTCATGAATTTGAAATCGGAGCCCTGGGTCCTTTTGGCAAATGTATTATACCACCATTTCCAAAACTGTCGTTTTGTTTTTGGATTAATATGAATAAAAAAGGCTATGAGTTTTTGAAGCATTGAAAATATTATGAATATGGTTGCACAGTAACAAGTGTGGATTTAAAACTAGGGGTTCGAGATTGTGGATCAACCTCTTGACTGACAAGGGAATTCACCTCCGGATAATACATGAGTACCGCACCTTTTTTAATGTCAAAGGGCCGAGCTAAAATATTATCCAGTACACCCGTTTTGCTTTTTACTATAACTCGATCATCTTTTATAAACCCCAGTCGATCCATGTCGTTTTTGTTCATCAGCACCACGTTGCGGCGATCTTGCCCGCGGTAAAGATCTTCATCTTCGTAAACCACCGTGTTGAATTGTCCTTCAGAACGAACGCTGAGCAATTGGAGCTCGTCTTCTTTTAATGGTTTTAAATTGGGAATGGAATGATAGATAAATTTTGCTTTTCCCGATTCAGTTGGAAAAGTTGGAGTATGTAAAATTCTTCCGGGAATATGGAATTCGTCCTTTGTTGTTCCAATATTTTTTATGTGCTCATACCCGGGAATAATTCTTGAAATAATTTTTCGAATGCTGTTGTGGTCTTCCAATTCACCCCAGTTAAAAAGTTTATCATTCCCCAAAACACGACTGGCAATTGCTGAAATGACTTCCACTTCAGATTTAAGGCTTTGGTGTCGATTGATTCCCCCGTCGCTCAGTCGCACAAAGCTGAACATAGATTCCTGGGTGGTGCTTTGCTTTTCTTCGTCTCGGGCCAGGACGGGAAGAATAATTGTTTCTTTTCCTGTGCCCCAGGCGTGCCCCGTATTTAAGGTGGTACTGGCATAGACAACTGTATCAATTTTAGAAAACGCAGCAGCTGTTGCTGACGAATCTGGATTAGAGCCGTAAAGGTTTCCACCCAAACAAAACGCAAAATCCATATCACTGTTTTGTGCGGCCTGGATGCAGGCCAACGTATCGTAGCCCTTCGTAGTGGGGACAGAAACACCTTCATCTGTCATTCGGTCAAACACCGCTTTTTTCAGTGTTGGCGTTACGGCCATAGAGCCCATGCCCTGAACATTGGAATGACCACGAATAGGGAGCAGGCCGGCAAACTTTTTACCAACCATGCCACGAAGCAGAGCCAGATTAACAATAGACTGAACACTGGCCGTTCCGTGAGCGTGATGGGTGATACCCATACACCAGCCAAAAACCACATTTTGAGCCCCTATATATTGTTGACCAATGGATTCAATTTCTTGTCGTGATATCCCCGAACCCAACTCAATATCATTCCAACTCAATTCTTGAATATTTTTCTTAAAATGTTCAAACCCTTCAGTAGCAGATTCAATAAAGTCGGAATTGATTTGACCTTTATCCAAAATAGTTTTTGCCAATCCACTAAAAAGAGCAAGGTCGCCACCGGGGCGAACTTGTATATAGTCTGATGCAATTTTGGAACCAAACAACAGGCTCATGGGATCCGATGGAACCCGAAACTCAACCAGCCCCTTTTCAACCACGGGATTAATAACAATCACTTTGCCGCCGCGCTTGCGGATATTTTTAAGTTTAGTCAAAAGGCGTGGATGGTTGGAGCTTGGATTGGCACCGATCAGGAAAAACAGATCACAATGGTCCAGGCTTTCCAGTTCGACGGTGGCTGTTCCTGTGCCCAAAGAGCCCGTGAGCCCTACACCACTGGCCTGGTGGCAATAAAAAGAGCAATTATTGATATGATTGGTTCCGTATATGCGGGCAAAGAGCTGGAGCAGAAATCCCGCTTCGTTTGAAGAGCGCCCGCTAAAATAAAAGAAAGATCGATCGGGGTCGGTCCTTTTGAGCTTTGATTCTATGCGGCTGAATGCATCATCCCAGCTCACAGGTTTGTAATGCGTATCGCCCCGTTCAAGAAGGAGCGGAGTTGTAATACGACCCGCATGTTCCATCTCCCGTGGAGAAAATTGTCGGAGTTGATCAATGGAAAAACGCTTGAAGAATTCTGGCTGAATAGCGCCCTGCATATCTGCCGCCATGGCCTGGATGGATTTTTTACATACTTCCGGCCAATGGTTCTGCTCATTGCGCATGCCGCCAACCTGACCGCCCATTCCCAGGGCACAGGTTTTACAGGTGTTTTTCGAAGAGAGCGCTTTCCACATTTTGCGGAAACCTACTTTCCGGCCCATCTTTAGGGTGTACCAAATGGCGGGCCAACCACCGCCATGTTTAATCAAACCACAGCCCCAGCAATATTTTTCTTTAGCTCATTATAAATATTAGTAAGATATAAATATTGGTTCATGTATTTCATTTTTTCTGGTAATAGAATTAGTTTGATTAATAGTGCTTCTAAATATTTCCAGCATGCGATTGTTTGTTTTTTCGTCCTTAACAGCCATCCGCATTGCACGGCGCCCAACTTCCGACCCCATGCCAGCCACATTGCGTAGAAAGAGCCCCTGGTCGCGGCATGTCTTTACAATAGATTCCGCTGTATCCAGGGTTTCAGGCAGGTGAAACATTACAAAATTGGCAATCCCTGGAATAATTTCTGTAATACTCATGGTATATAGTTCCTGCACAAGTTTTTCCCGGAGTTCTTTTGTTTCCCAGTATCGCATGGCATAATAATCCTTTGCGTGGAGCGCGTATGTGGCGGCTATCTGTGCCGGCAGACTGACAGACCATGGTGGAGTAATAGCCTTTAGCTCTTCTAATTGGTGTGGTGATGCGCAAAGATAGGCAGCGCGCAATCCGCTGAGCCCATAGACCTTGGACATAGATTTACAGACAATAACGTTTTCACTTTGCACAGCAAATGATTCCAGGGAATGCTCCGCACCAGCATACTCTATATAGGTTTCATCAATCCAAACTCGTTTGCAGGTAGACGATTCTCTCAGCACTGCTTCAACATCAGATTTAGAAACATGTAATCCGGTGGGGCTGTTTGGGTTGACCCAGACAAAAAGATCAAATTCTTCAGCAAGTTTCTTTTTTAGAGACTCTATATTTAATTTATAGCCCGCACTTCTTTTCAGAGAGAATCTTTCAACCTTACATTTTACTACCTTCTCTAATACGTGTAAATATTCACCATAGGTTGGGTCCAAAACCAACACCCGGGATGAGGGATTTAACCACTGGCGAAATGCAAGAAAAATGAGCGCCGATGACCCTCCGCCAGTCAGGATACAGTCGTCTCTGACTCCGCGTACTTCAGCAATCGACTTAACCAAACCATCAGAGCGTGTGGGTGGAGATGTGCGCATAACAAAGCCCATGTGATCTGTTAATACCTTCCGGGCCAATGGCGCAGGGGGGAACCAGGCGTCCAAAACATCTGCGCTAATAATGTTTTTACGTCTACCGAGGTCGTCGAATTGATCACCAATTGCATCAAAAAAGGCGCCCCCGTGATAGCATTCTGTGGGAGAATGAAAAGCAATCCCCAGCTGCCAGTCCATATATTTTTCAATCCGCTTAAGCCGAGACTGGAATGATGATTTAATGCGAT
>JYMV01027300.1_pt1 | contig 12180 bp, 13 predicted proteins | sample 338911 | NCBI WGS metagenome assembly JYMV01 (sample SAMN03354496, study PRJNA234377) | hydrothermal vent metagenome | biome: Deep sea; feature: Hydrothermal plumes at the Eastern Lau Spreading Center, Western Pacific Ocean; material: Seawater | place: Tonga | collected 2009 | depth 2000 m m | reverse complement strand
TTATAGTTAAAACTATATTTTATTAGGTTTATTTATGACATATAGTTTGCATTTTTACATTATCGATGTATAATACACACCAAGGAAAACCACTAGAGGAAAACCCCTAGATAGTTTCCACTAATAAAAAACTAAACAATCGAGGAAATAAAATGAAAAATTCAAATACAAAAACTTTACTTGCAGCATCAGTTGCATCATTAATCAGTATCAATACATTTGCTGTTGATGCAGATACGCAGAAAACACTAACTGTTACGTTTGACCACCCACAATCAATCGCAATTGACGATGGAGAAACCAATGTTTCAACTGCAACAGTATCTTCGGCAACAGGTGGTACAACTGCAACAACATGGAAAGTGACATCAAATAATGCAGTAACGATACAATTCACAGGCTCTTCTTACGACATAGCAGGCAATACTATTACAACACCGATTCTTGCAAAGCAAGAAGTTAATGCGTCAGATGAATTCATAACTAGTCAATATGACCAACTAACAACAAAATATGGTGTACAACTAAATGGTCACTCAAGTGTTGCAACCGACACTTCAGCATGGGGTGGTGGCGCAGTTCCAACAGGCCTTCCTACTACACTAGTTTCTAACGAACTTTCGGAAGCATCTGTTACCAACGTATTTGGTGCGGTTATGCCTTCTGATGAAGGCGTATTTACCTATACTTTATACACTGCTGGAACAGGTGACACGTCTGCAACACAGTCTGGTGACTATCAGGCTACTGTTGTAACGGTAATTACTGCTGATGAAAAAGACGGCATTCAATAATCAACAACAAAAAACTATCAAATATAACCATACATAGGAAAAAAAATGAAAAATTTAAAAATTGCAATTGCAAGTGTACTTACATCAAGCGTACTATTCTCTGGCCCGGTATTAGCAGAATTAGGTGTAGTTGATGAGCTTGGTAATATTACTAACATTAATATTAATGAAAATGATGAGGTAACTCTTGGTTTTAACCACCCACAGTCATTATCTGTATCTTCACCAAACAACGTAACTGAAAGAGCAACGAACGGTATTATCAATAGAACATGGCATGTTGTTTCTAACAACGCTGTAACAATTGAAATGACTGGCGATTCTCCAAATGCTACAGGTGGCCTTACAGGCTCACCAACCTTTTATAAGGCTGAAGTTGACTCACAGGGTGCTGTTATTGGCAGTAGATTTGATCACCTAGTAACCACTTTCGGTGCTACTATTGAGGGATATAACGACAATACTGGTACAAATATTTTTGGTTCTGGTGCGGTTGCTGATGCTGATGCAGTTGGCACAAGTGTACAAGTAGATGGTCAAAATGCTACTGCTGATTACGCTTCAGTATTAACTGGCACACCTTCGGAGTTAATCACTGACTTAGGATTTGGAACTATCATGCCAGCAGACAATGGAAGATTTAAAATGATATTGAGTGCTAAAGGTATTGGTGATGTTGCAACAACTCAATCAGGTGACTACCAAGTTACTGTTGTCGCTCAGTTTATGGCTAACGAACAAGGTACTAGAACAGTTTCTGCTGCAACAGCAGAAACAGGCTTCCTTACAGAGACTCTTTTCTATGGTTCTCTTACTGCTGATAACGAGCAAAATACTCAGTGGAACGTAGATAGCTCAACATCTACTGATACTACTGGCACAACTTATGAGCAATCTGCACAGATTATCTCTGATACTGCTAGTGACACTGATGCTACTCTTGCGAGTGTTGATGCATACGCTATTGCTGACGAGTTATAATTAGCAAGCTAAAAGCTTAAACAATATAAAAAGCGCTAACCAGTGATGGTTAGCGCTTTTTTTTGCGTTTAACACTTTTAAAAAAAATAGATGAGTAATTTAATTCTAATCAGAAATCATTTAAAATACATTATGGCTTTAGTTAAACTACAAAAATTATTATTAGCAGGACTTATTTCTGTCACGAGTAGTGGTAGTTTTGCAGATAGCGAACAGATCACTCTCAATTCACAACATTTGCAAACTCTAACTGTAGAACTAGCTAGCAGTGATAACGACCTTTCCATGATAAATACCATACTTAAAACAACAACATGGAAAATCAGATCTAACAACGCAATTACTATTGATTTTTCTGGCGTTTCTCCTGAGGAGAGTGAACGTGAAATTTCAGAGATTCCTCGTTTTTATAAACAAGATGTTGATGCAAAAGATAACTATATTGTTGGTCAATATGATTATTTAGATACTAAGTTTGGTATCAAGATTGCCAATTTTGACAGTACCGCAACTATGAGGGGCGACATTTGGGGGGGTGGAAGCTTGCCATCTGGTTCGCCAGAATTGTTAACTGAACAATCAAATAACTTGAGTCCGAATGGTTACTGGGGTCCTATTATGCCAAGCGATACGGGAGATTTTAACTTAACACTTTATTCTAAAGGATCTGTTGTTGATAGCGCTCAATCTGGTAGATACACCATGAACGTAACACTTCATGTTGCTGCTAACGAACAGCTAAATCAATGAATTGTTTTACAACATACAACTATCAGTCAAACCCAAGTCAGCAATTGTTTACTGATGATTTAGGTAAAGCCATTTAATTATACAATGTTAACTATAAAAATATTTTTCCTACTAATACTCTCAACGTTAAGTTTTAATACTTTAGCTTACATCTGTCAGCCATCGGATGCATACGGCTTTGAAGGCTACCCAACTGACGTCTTGACTGATGGATATGTTGCGTACAATTACGCAAACAATGGCTATACATCCTATCAAATTGTCCAAAATACTCCTGGAGATTTTCAAAAGGAGTATTGGTGCATATATGAATCCGAAGCACTAGAGTTAAACCATATGCAAAGTTGTGATAATAAAACCAGCTCTAGAGCTATTTGTCCAGTGCAGATAGGCGGTTTTATTAATGGCTTAACAAATTATAAAACCTACCTTGAGCCACTAGGCGAATGCAGCTCTTCAGGTCTTTGCATAGATATTCCACAGACTCTCACAATTGGCATTGGTGGTGATAGTGCATACGATGCTAATACAGGAATTAGCATGGGTTATTTTAATGTTGAAAGTAACGGCTGGGTTGATTTTGAATTTATAGGTCAATCATACACTCAGGAGGGGGTACCAACCACCACGCCTTATTTCTACAAACAAGAGGTTAATGCTGCAGGCGACGAAATACCTGGACGTTATGATCATCTCATCACAACCCTGGGTGTTAGAGTTAGTGATGCTGATCTACTTAAGCAACTTACTAGTAGCACTCCTTCGTATAATAGTTGGAATCTTGGATCTGACCATTATGGAGCAGAAGCCATCCAGCCTATGGGTACTCCAGAAAATTTTATTTTACCAAAAAGCAATCCTAGCAGCCCTGGGGCAACTATCGGTTCATTTTCACCAACTATAGGCGGTGGCTGGGTTGACGGCATACAACAAAACAATATAGCCCAAGTTAAAATTTATGCACTAAGTAGTGGAAACTATACTGCACAATCTGGAAACTATAAACTAACAGTGTATCTAACTGTCACAGCGCGTGAATCGCAACTCTAGCATTGGAGTTAAACTTTACTAATTTAAAAACTTAAAGTGTCTTGTCTTCTATACTTCTATACTTCTATACTAAAAACAATAGAAGCTTTATAACACCTGTTTATTTAATTGTAAATCTCATTTTCTTAGTGGCACGACCTCCAGAATAAGAAAATCTTGCTTCTGCCTGTAGTTTTTTATTAGAATACTTTGCAAACTTATCCCAAGTAGCAACAAAATACCTCTCTCCACTTGGAAAAACTAAACCACTACCTGATTCTAACTTTACACGCCCTACAACCTTTTTATTATGGCGGATCAGCACATCTCCCACGACATTAGCATGAGTTGTGCCATTATTCTTTAATAAAAATCGAAATTTAAAAGGATTATCCTGCGTATAAGGTGCTTTATTAATTGCACCCTTAAGAACTTTCATCTTACGAGTGCCCGTTCTAGATATTTCACCGATAAACAAAGCTGGAATCTGACCGCCAATCGTCATTGTGTTTATTGATTTTTTACCACCGCCCTTTGATTTAGGCACGCTAGTATTAAAAACAACTGCAAAGTAACCACCCCCATATCCACCCCTAGGGGTTTTCAATGTAACATTTAATTTTTTAGATTGTTTAGCATTAAGTTTAAATGAATTATTATTAAGTTCAACAAACCTAGCCCACTGTCCATTTTTTTTAGACATTTTCGAGATAACTGGGACGCCATTAGCATCTAATTTTAAATCCATTACTTTTACATCGACCTTAAGTGCATTGTCACCTTGATTTAAAAAATTTAAATCGAAAGACTTGAGGCTACCTTGTACAGTTTCAAACTTTATAATTCCAGGGGATACACTAAAACTCATCATCCCCGAATATACAGAGAGTGGTAGAAATAAGATGAACAATAAGATTTTCATGGTAATGTGTTGTTAATAAATTTAAAGTTAGCTAGATAATAGCCTGGCTTATGATGAGGCTGGATTTTCACTATAAATAATAACACATGTGTTTTTAACAAACCACGATCCTGGGGGTCTAAGATTAAAAGATCGTTTTTAGCAGATATAGGATTTTTACCATTATGCGAGACATAGATTGAATCAACTTGAATTTTGTCTATTTTATTAGTAGAGACAAGGCTATCTACATGTAAAAAAACATTGCGATTTTTATCATTCGTTTGTAATTCAACATGCAACCCATAAGGCAATATCATCCAGGAATCATCTAGTCTTAACTTAGATTTTGCTTGTTGATAGAGCTCATCTTCCAAGGTGAGCCTATGCCACAGCATTTGCATACTAGAATGTACTTCTGCTTGGACTTCAACATTCACACTATTAGAGTCAAATGCGCTTACTAGATTAGGAAATACTAGTAACACCCATAAAATTACTTTCGTATTTAACACAATATCCTTACGGGTTGTTAAGAAAAGAAATTGTTACTCGACCCTTGTATATACCAGGTGTATCTTTCCAAGTTGTTGTTAATTGAAAACGCAAGTTCACTGGCTTGGCCTCTTTGTTAATTGTGCCACGTAAAAACAAGATACTATTACTTAACGGTTTAAACTCTCCATTATCAACTGAAAACGATAAGCGTTCTGCTGGCAATGGTGGAATACCATGCTTGACATGTATTAGATCTGATGACTTAGCATAAACACCCCATGCTGATTGATTGGACTCTACGGACAATTCGACAATATCTGATGATGTATATGTCCCGGGTGTACCTAGCACACTAAACGATAATTCATTTGTTGAAACGGTAACTGCTGTGTAAGGAGGTACTGAAGCATTAACACTAAGTGACGCAAGCTCTTTCAACTGATCCGATGCAATTATAGTAGGGCTAATTACTACCGCTAACATTAAAAACCAAAGAATTGATTTAGTTTGTAAAATAATTCTCTTCATATTGTTAATTATTATTTACCAAAAATTTAATTTGTCCTAAATAATCACCTGTTTTTTCAAGCTTGTTTGCATTAACAAAAAATTCCAGTGTTGCTATTTTAGTGGGATGGGTTGCATATCCAGAAATTAACTTGGTTGGTTTATTAAGTGCCAACCATGATCGTGTTTTTGAATCATTTTTAATGCGTACAAAAACCTTATCCTTGTTAATTCTATCACCCGTATGATTAATTAAATCCTCGGCAGACACGTACAATTCCCATCTAGGGCTATTACTACTAAATACAACATCAACCTCTTTAATTGTTGGAAGGTCCGTATTCGAGGTTGTAATTTTAAAATTTTCTGGATCAATAGACAATGTGGTTATCGAGTTGACCGTCATTTTGATTGGAATATCTGGACTATTACTATCTGAAGTTAATAGCCCTGTGTACGTTCCAGGAATATCAGACCAAGAAGGATTAAACTTAAATATCGATGTAACAGGATTAGAATCCTCTTTACCTGAAAGAACCAAACGATAACGATCCAAAGATTCAAACTTGCTTGTATACAAATTCTTAACTGTTAGTTTTGACTTTTCAACATCATACCCATTTGTTCGAAAAGTTGCCAGACGGTAATGGACTGATGTTACTTGTTCTTTATCTGGCTTGAATTGCAATGAGGCCTGTGTTGAGAACCCAGGTGATGCGTCAAGACTTAATCCTGTAGTTGGATAGACAAGTACTTTAGCTAATACTTGGGTTGAAAATAAAACAAGAGTAATAGATAAAATATTACGGATATTAGAAGTCATCCTCTTGAGCATCCTCTTCACCTTCTCCATCTCCATCTTCATTAGCATTAGCATTAGCCTTGTTACCAGCTTTAAGTTCTTCTAATAATCTTTGATTTTTTTCTGCTAAAGCAAGTGCATTTTCTGCCATTTCTCTTGCCAAACGTGCCGTATCAAGTGTCTCACTCAACCCTTGAATGATTGCCTGATTCATACCATCAAGACGCCCTGAAATAATCGAAACTTGCTTTAAATACTTAGAGCTTAGTACCGCCTCTTTCTGCATAATTATCTTTTCAGTTGTATTTTTTTGCGCTATTTCGTTTGCAGTACACCCTGATAGGCTGATAACCACCATTAAACCAATAATTAAATTTTTATTTATCATAGAAAACTCTCCACTTTTTTGAAATCTGAATGTTCTTGCAGTAATGTTGGTGTAATAAATATCACCAAATCCCTAGTCTCTCTTGTTTGTTTTTCAGTGCCTAATAATGGCCCCGCCCCTTTCATGCCTGGGAAGTTTTTCCCTTGATCGCCATGCTGTATATCAAGCAAACCACCAATAATCAGCGTCTCTTGATTATTAAGAGAAACGTTTGTACTTATAGTTCGCTTCGTTAAAACTGGTAGACGATCACCTGTCGACTGCCTTTCGCCCGTAAATGCTAATGTTGAAACTTGTATTTGTTGAATGTCTAAATTGATTTGTCCTTTGCTAGATATGCGTGGCAATATTTTCATGCCTACACCAGAATCATATGTTTTAGTTGTTACCTGTAGGAAATCACTCGGGCCTGAAACAATAGGTATGATTTGCTGAGTTGTAATATCAATAAGTGCTACCTTGCCATCTGTAGCAACTACACTAGGTGTTGCCCACACACGCGCCTCACCAGTATCTTCCATAGCGTTAAAAACACCTTTAAAATATCTTAATATTGATGCACCAGGCGGCAAGCTTACCCCTAACGTAGCCAGGGTTGCTTGATCAATTAAATTAACATTTTCTTGACCAACAATATTGAAAGTAAATCCTGAATCTGTTGAAGACTGTAGATCAAACGGGGTGCCGCCTATGGTTCCCATTCCACTAGCCTTATCATTCCAAAAATCACGGCCAATTTTACGTTTAGCGCTGGTTGTGATGTCAGCAATCAAAACCTCAAGTTTCATTTGTGCTGGACGTTGATCAATAATAGAAATATCCTCTACAATTCGCTTTAACATGTCTGGCTGCGCTGTAATCACTATTGAATTGTTAATGTCACTAAATTTTACAAAATCTCTGTAATCAGGTGATAACAAGCTTTCTATTTGCGTAGCTGCCATATACACTGGGTGAATAATTTTTGTTTTACTTAGGCGTTTAAATATAGGACTTGATGACTGAGGGAAGCCAATCAAAATATATTTCTCATTTTCTATATAGTCAAATCCTCCCGTTACTAATAACATTTCAAGGGCCTGATCTAAGGGTGTGTTGTCTAACTTAACTGTGATAGTGCCTTGTATAGATTCATCCATTAAAAATGGAATGTTAACTTGTTGTGAAACTTCGTTAAGAGCATCACGTAGATTTGTTTCAAAAAATGAGTTAGTTACTCGTTTATAATCAGTAATACTTTTAATACTTCTAGGCCTTTTTGAGTAATTAACATAGCCTCTATCCTTTAAATTTTTTTTGATTTGAGTGCGTAAATCTTTATATGTATCTTTAGCCGCTCTATCCGAAAAAATTGCATTTATAGGTATTACTCTTTGTGCATTATCAACATACTGACCCTGACCTTGGTATCTCTTTAAATACTTCAGAGCAGCTTCATTTTTAGATTTACTCGCGTAGATTTTATGTTTAAGATCTTTAACATTGAACATTTTTTTTAACAGGAATTGATACTGCCTATCTTGGTTCACCTTTTGAATATCTTTGGAGGTAGATACCATGCTAGTTAAAAACCCCTGCTCTTCTGAATATGCCAATTGAGAATGAAGAATAAAGCTGAAAGTGAGCGCAATAAAGGCGCTATTTTTTATTTTAATCATTTGTAACTAACTTAATTTTTTGTGCAATATCGCGGTTAACAACCATATTAACTTTTTTACCAATAGAGAGTCCACCCTCTTCACTACCTACTTCAAGCAATACAGCATAAACACCGTCATCTAGCTTGTCAAAATCAAGACCACCCTTGAACTTAACTGATGTGCCCGGCAATAGATGCTCATTAGACAATGAGCCATTTTCATGGAAAACCAATATACCACTTTCAATATCTGTCAAGCTTAAAGTAGAAGTTAAATACAACGCTTCTTTTCCTTTTTTTCCACTGATTGCTGTTGCTGAAAATTGAATACGAGAGTCACTAGCTGTTAATACAGCCTTAAGATTACTAATTTTAGCTTGATACTTCTGCTTAAGACCCTCTGGCACTAACACTACTGGAATTGAAGCGGGTGACGCGCCTTTGGACTTTCTTGTTGAAAACTCAATAAAACCAAATATTGGCGCTTTTTTATCTTTCGATTTAAATTCAATCGATACTCTCTTAGATGAACCAGCTGACAATTTAAATTTCTTTGGTTTAAAAATGACCTTTACACGATTATCGTTAGTCAGATTAAACTTAGAAGAAATTCTAACTTTTTTAGATGTTGGGTTGACGACCTCGACAACCATTTTACGAATCTTGCCGCCAAAAATCTCTTGTTGTATCATATTTGGAGACAGTAATAGTGGTGTTGTTATTTGATCACCGCCACCAACAGTTCCACGACCAGAAATTTGCTGAGCTAGTAGTTGGTTAATTTTTAATTTTTGACGCTTGTTGATTGTAATTTTATTTCTAGTGCCTTTAATTAGTGCCTTAATCTCACTTTGAATACGGTAATTACCTCTTGGTAAGGGGGAGTCAAAATTACAATCAATTCTTGCTGTGACCTTAGGCTGTATTATCAGTTTTTGGTCAAACTTGGTTTGCATTAATTTTTTGGTACCTTTTTTATTAAGGATTGCACAAGTACCATTCACTAAAATATCAAACTTTGATTTATTTTTTAGCTTTGCTACCAACGTCATTGCTTTAGCCTTGCTCAAAGAAGGAGTGGCATTAAACTTTCCAAGACTAACTTCTCTACTTTTAAGTTTAACTTTTTGCCCAGGTTTTAGCGCCCTTATTACTACGGGAACATTAATCTTAACCAAGGCCTTAATATGTGTTTTGAACTCTGGCAACCTTGTTGCTGTCTTGCCGAGTTGCATGACTCCTACTTTACTTTGTACTTTTCTTTTTTTAATTTTAAGATTGTATTTTTTAGGATCTTGAAGAATTGATAAATACACTCTGTAATCCCCTGTATAACCTTTTGGCACCTTAACAGTCATCCTTATTTTCTCAGACTCACCAGGGCCAATTGTTATATTTTTAGGCTTAACAGTAGTCCATTTTATTATTTTAGATGCTGGGACACCATTAATAAGCTTAGAAGGGCTCTCGACAGAAATTTTAAAATATTCGGTTTTCTTTGCCGATTGATTGGTGACAGTAACCGGAATAATATATTTCTTTCCTTGCATTGCTGCATCCATCCGAATAAATGCTGGTGTAATAGAAACGCCTGCTATCACCTTGCCGATTGGAAATGATAATAACGCGAGTAAAAATAGGGCTTTAATTGTTGTACGATTCATAATTGATCTTCCGGTTAATTAGGTCGCTATAAGAAGGTGTAATCTTGTATCAAATAAGTGTTTCATTATAATGCATATTATTTAAATAAATTGATAAAAGCCATTAGAGTTAACCATAAAAAACAGCTCTTTATGGAGCTGTTTTATCTTTAAATAGTGTTGTTATCATTTAGAATACAACTTAACTAAATAAGGGGGCTTTCTTTACTTGAGAGTGTGGTTATATACTGTTGCTAACGCTGCACTTGAAATGGCCACTTGTGTTGAAAATGCAATCCAGGTAGAGGCAGCAAATGCTACTAGACCTTGAGGCTGTGGAATATAAAAGTATGAGGTGATGCCAGTAACAAGGGCGTCGATACTAATATACATATTACCATCTAACTGCAAACCTTTTGCAAATACTGCCTTTAAGTTTGCATCAACATCCATTACTTCAAGTTCTTGCTTTAAATGAATTTTATCCCAGTTTTTATTTTCTAGATTTTGCACTGTATCATTTAAATCTTTACCGGTTGATAGATAAATATATAAATGTGTTAATTGTTTAATATAAAGCTGCTCAATTGATCCTACAGATTCTAATTGAGAAGCGTCAGATTTAATCCATTTGGTTAAATAAACTTTTGTGAATTCTTGGTTAATATACAACTCAGTAGGAACTGTGCCAATCGTACACATATTTTCAAAAGTGAAATGCTTTAATGCTTGAGCCAATGACTTCCAAATTTTGGCACCATATTCTTTACGTTCAGAGTCATTAATATCGCTCAACAAACGCATATTATTAACTTCATCTAACATGCCGACATGTAGTTGATCTGGCTGTAAATCCTTATTTAAGTCAGCAAGTTCTACAACAATTGACTTTCCCTTAATGCGAATACCATGAAGCAATAATTCATCTTCTGATGAACTTTTTACTATGTAATCTATTAAATTTTTTGTGTTGTTTTTTTGCATATCAATTAACTTTATTTAATCCTGTCGCTGTAAATTAGCTTTTTTTTTAGAATATTTATTTATGGACTTATTATACCTGTTTCTTGATTCTTGAATATTATGGTTTACCATAATATAGTAGCTTATTATGAACTACTATAAATTTTTAGCTAATTATGACAGTAATCCAATTAAACTGCGTTAGTTAACATAGGTTTTAGACATTCCTACAGAAATATTCTCACTCTTATTAAAAAATAAATGTCTAAATTTATATCCTTTTTTTCTTCCTTTAGTCTCTAGAGTAGATGCAATAGAAAACCCACCTGGATAAATCAAAAGTGAAATGTTGTATTGTTTTGATGGATATTTTTTAAAAATTTTATTTAACTCTGCTTTACGAGTTATTTGGTCATATGTCATCCAACCTTTACCGTCTGTTGTTGGTCTAATTGATTTGTATCTATTTTTAATAATGACTTTAAAATTTTCATTTCCAGCCTTTTGATTTTTTTTAGTTATCATTGCACACTTTCTATCTTCACATACAATATTAATCATTTCTCTTGGATCGTCACCTTTAACACCTAGGTAAGCCTCTCTAACAATCTTAGTTTCTAAACTTTGTAGTGCGGCGAATGCTACAATCAAAACGAGAATACCAATAACATTAAAAAGTACGTCAAGGAACGCATCCATTCCATCGTCACCTTTGTATTTTGCCTAGTTAACACTTTCGTATCAGATGGCAAATAAACAAGTGTCCAGTCTGCTACCCAATTATCATTTGAATTGGGAAATTTAACTTCATCAAACGTCATTGCATTTCTTCGATTAAGGATATCGCTCATTAAAGAGTATTCTGTTATTCCAGTTTCACGCAACAATAACGTAACGAAATGAGTTTTATTTTTGTTTTTAGCCAAATCATTAAGGAAATCTAGAAAAGGCGTCCCCTTCCATCCTGCAGGTCTTTCATAAGAAAAATTAGAATAAACTTTTTCAATATTACTCCATTCTTCCTTAGCATCAAACTCCATATCCTTAAACTCAACAAGTTCAAAATCTGTAGCCCTTAGAAATACTTTACCATCAAGAAATTCAACAATAACATTGATACGCTTAAAAAAAGTTTCCTCATCTTCGCTGTACTCAATTGGTGATTCAAGAACTAACGGAGGCTTAACAGAGGTAACTGTTAGGGTTAATACGATGAAAATTAGTACGCCAATCAAGGCGATTAGTACACTCACAAAAGCGAAAAACGAAGGGGATGTTTTGTTTC
>JYMV01025636.1_pt1 | contig 12186 bp, 6 predicted proteins | sample 338911 | NCBI WGS metagenome assembly JYMV01 (sample SAMN03354496, study PRJNA234377) | hydrothermal vent metagenome | biome: Deep sea; feature: Hydrothermal plumes at the Eastern Lau Spreading Center, Western Pacific Ocean; material: Seawater | place: Tonga | collected 2009 | depth 2000 m m | reverse complement strand
TCATTTTACAATAAGTTAGTCCATGGCTTTGCATTTCGAAGCATGCTACGGATGGTTCATGCACTAACTTGTCCTGATTGAGTGCGCATTGGAATAATATTCATCGGGTACGCCCATTGTCAAGTTGGAAAACAAATTGATGTAGAAATTATTTTGGCGTAGAACACGGATTGGCACAAATCGGAGGGGCAATGTCTACTGATGTTAACTAAGTAGGCGGAAGTTGAACCTTAGTCTTAAAAATAATTATATTGTAAAATATTTAAGAATTGCAATTTTCAGTAATATAATGAAAAACAAAAAAAAATACCACACCGTCGGAACAATTCCAAAATCAAATCGTAGAAAGAGGCAAAATCGCTTTGTTGGCTTGGTAATAATGATTTGTGTTGGTTTCTACATACAAAAGAGAACCTGTTAGTATACATAAATGTTATTAATGATGGTCAGTACCATCGACATTATATTTCTTAACAAACATTAAGCGTACTTAAAGCCATTAATTATCTTTGTTTTGTTATTTTTCTTACTGACCATAATGATGTATTAATCACTACAGATTTATTACTTACTACTAAGTAATCGATCACGATCACTACAGATTTATTACTTACTACTAAGTAATTGATCACAATCAGGACGTTTTTCTACAAAATGCAGACAATTATCGGAGTTATTGTTGAGTCGTATCAGCGGATGTCAGCACAAAACAATTCATTTTACTAGCACTCTCCGTGTTGTTTTCAGCAGTGATGGCAGCACGTTCATTAAGTAATGAACAATTGCAAAGATTGACCAATCAGATTGCACAGTTCTTATATTTAATAACACGTGGTGTAGATGCCTCAATAACCGTTTGAAACATAAACTATATATCACTTCAATGTACGTTTCTTTTAAAGTAATACATTGGCTTAATCCAACAAATGAAACGGACCTACGACCTACGACCCAGTAAGGAAAGAGGGTAAACCCCGACGCTGTCTATCTTTACTAAATTGAAAGGTTAAGAGCCATATGCTGTAAATCTCTAGCATTTTCCCCAATTAGTCTTTTTAGCATTTACCGTTGCAGCACGGTATGCGGTCAAATTCAATGTCACATCCCAGATCTTCACCTTTCACTCATTATCTGAATAGTGTGTAAACAACAATAGGAGCAGAAAAAGGTAGTCGGTGGAAAAAAAATCCACGGTTTTCTCAACTGAATGTTGAATCAGCGAAGGTGGAATCATCGAAGGTCGAATCATCTATATTGTATCCTTGAAAATAGACAAAAGGTCAATGTACAGGTCATGACCTAGATGTTGTTTTTAAGCTTGCTACCATTCTTACTCGGAAACTCTAAAAAATAGAGACAATTATTCCGTATTACATGTATGGGATATCATACATATACTTTGCTAAGTATCTATCGATGAGTTTGTCTACTCTTTGAGTTACCCAGTGGTTCAAACTGACTACAAACCATGTCTATCTCCTCAATAGCTTTAAACATTTGACATTTCTACATGCACAACTATTCATCACTCTACACTAAAACGAATTAAACGAATTACATTGAATTTAATTCAAAGAATGTCCAGCATGAGTAGGAAACCTGTTCCCAACAGAGAGTAGTGTGGGTAAAATCTATATAATGATAGTCGCAGATTCACGGGACTTCCCGAGTTGCACTAATAGTCATCATGCTCGTTATGTATTTCTCTTCTTTAAATATGAGAAGTGTGGAGATTTTCATTTTCAAGCCATTTGTTTAAACTCTGTCATAAAAGAGTGATTGATTCGTCCTGAACACACATACGCCTAATTGGCAGGAATTGTCTCTCTCAAAGTATGTCCTATTTCGTATAACCGTATGGTTTCCCTCCGAGTGCTCCATTGATATTTTTAGTATTGTAAGAAAATGCTAAAGACAATACAATTGTAAGTACAATATTCAGAATGCATTGCGTGTTACGGGTATCAATTTTGTTACTTTCTACAATTTTCTTATTGACTTTCGGAACTGTTCCGACAGTCTGGTACGTTTTGCTTTTTCATTGTATTACTGTATAGTTGATGTATGCAGAATAGAAATGAACCCAACGACCTACTATACAGAGTGAAAGAGTATGCACATATATGTAGATTAAAGTAATATGTGTACCACTTTACCTATAAGCAATGAACAAAATAGAAATGTAGATTTAATAGAACACTGATATTAGTTTGTGACAACTGAATGGTTTTATGAATGGTGATATTTTATTTCTGCAATATCAGTAATCAATGCTAGTTCAGCATGCACTACTACATGTACTGTACAAATTGATAACAATCAAGAAACACTCTCTTTTATTGCTACAATGTTTTTTTTATTGTCATTTTATTTCCTTTTATCGCCTAATCAAAAAATATATAATAAAAGTAGCGCATATCAATATGAGTTCACTAAGAGTTCAAATCCAGCAGATATCCACATAAGGTCATGGAACAAATCACATGGTATATAATGCTCTCTCGGAGATCTGGATTTACGTCATACAAGACAATTTAGGTTTGTTTTACGGTACTTATACAAAATCTATAGTATTATGTTGTACGTTGTAAAGTAGTATCAAAAGTAAATGAATAATTGCTTCAGTGACCAACATCCTAGCTCTATGTATGTCGATAAGAAATTTACAAACAATACATAATGTAAGTAAAACAGTGGCATACAAATTGACCTAATGGCGATGTTAATATTGTCACAAAAATAAAATATAATGAATGGCGTCGAAGACATTTGTCTTGCCACAGACCACCAAGAACCACTTATGTTTATGTTGTTTATTTGATACTTTTAATGAAATTATGTCAATCACATTTTAACAAGGTAATCTAAAATGTCATTATTGAGGTAAATTAAGAGTTTGCTATTTGCAGCGCCATCATTAACGGAAAAATAATCATGATATATATGGATTCTGATTACCTCTTTGGTATCTTCAAGCTGTTCTTCAATTGTGTCATCTTTCCGTAACATGACATTGATATGCTGATACGTATTCCAATTACATAACATAAAGGTTATCAGAATTTTAATCCCATTCACAAAAACATTAAGTTATTAACTTAAAAATATTTTGCAGAATGAAATCGTGTCATATCATTATGAATACTGTTTAAATGTTGTTATTTGAACGCATTGAGAAGAGTTTGAAGATACCAAAGGTACTGGGTTGAAGTTGAATGACATCTAATATGTCTTTGATGCATGCTTCCTAAGATATAGTGAATAAAGATAGAGAACATCGAAGTGGCCATCAATAATGAACAATCCAGAGACCCAAGCAACACTTAACACATTACACAATAAAATACAAAGACATTTGTAATGTAACACGACATCATGTGGAACGAACCGAACATGAATGAAAATACATATAACAGTGCTTGTATTGTTGTTCTGTCGAGTCTGGCATGTAAGATTGTTTTAATTACAATATGATGTTCTATACTTCATTACGACTTATTGTGCTTGCTTTGTACTATGTTCCATCTTCAAATTAATACATAATTTAGGGCAACAATATGATAAAGTCACAGAAATATTAGACCTACACGTTAATATTTTAACATGGAACATATACCACGAAGTGAACATAGCACGTCATATTAGAGCCTCACTAAGCTGAGCAGCACAAACTGATGACGTTACAATACGATTTGTAGAAAATTCGTCATATATTCTTCTATGACGTCATCCATATGCAACGCGAATACATTTGTTTTCTTCATTCCAATGTGGTATTCCATATTCAGCACCACAAAATCTTGTAATTATGTCTACTTTAGTCAACGTTTCATTCATCAGTAGCAATATACCAGCAGCACCAGTGTACGGACTTTATATTTAACAACTCGTACAGTTTGTGTATAGTACAGTAAATATCTTGCAGAATGCAGCTATTGGTGCAAACGCTACTCAATCAAGGCTATATTGTTCCTATGTTGAAGTCATCGCTATGACCTTTCTATGATCGTCATTACGATCTGGTTGCTGTTAATATCCAGTTCTCAAGTGGCAATGGATCGTTTCCTATTTACGTAGAGTTATATCTATGACTATGAGTAGAATGTCTGATGTCCCATAAGAAACAGGAATTGCTTACCCGTCATGAGCACATAAGTTCACCCAGTTTGTGCTTTAGGTGGGATCCGTGGTGCTTAACTTATTCCGTGTTGTGGTTTTTGTTTTGTTTGTCCTCGTTCTGTGACTTGTACTTAATGTTACCTGTGTCTCTGAATTTTCCATTTTTGATTTCTCTTTCATTTTTTCTCTAGCGTTAATTTTGGAATTTTTTTTAACGAACTACAATGTATAAGGTCATTAAAAGAGTCAACAACGTGTTTTCTTAATCAAGTCCAGTATTAACCACATAACATTTATGTAACAAAAACGTACTTTTAGTCATTCATTTCATCTAACATTATATACGCGTTCCTTTAAAATTAACGATAGTAACCTGTCAGAAACAAGGTCTCTGATACAAGATGTTGTATCACCATTCTGTGGTGATAAAAGAATGATGCGACGTTGCATGAGACGTTCTCTGCTGAAATATTTTGTCATGAAGTCATATCATTGGAATGTGAGAGAAAACACAGTAACGTGGCATCGTTGAATGAACGGCAGATATAACGTGACGTCATGCACGAAATGTAGTCTTCCTCAGAGTATTGTACACATTTTAATTTAGCCCTTGTTATTTGCTTAAAATTCGTTTTTATAGAAATGTTAGATGAGCGTATTACATACATAGTGTGTATGTAATGGGTATATATTTGTTTTGTTATTGTTCTGACTGACCATGAGCTCTTATTGTTCACTACAGATTTATTACTTACTAAATAATCGATGACGATCAAGTTGTTTGTTCCTAAGATGGAGACAATTATCGATGTTATTATCGAATCGTACCAGCTGACGTCAGCACAAAAACACTTTACTTGTCAATATGGCTGAAATATCACTCTCCGTGTGAATTTCGTCTGTAGATTATTTCTGTAACTTTTTATCGCAAATATGTTGTTACTCACGCGCTATAACGGTCAAATTGCTTTAAACTGAAGCAGTGTTTTACCTTGATCAATAAGGGTACACATATCATTTTTATGACATCTGATACGCATGCCTCAGTAGATGTTTGAAATCATATCACGTAATATCCAATACCTATCCCCCTCTCATATGAGTAACTAACAAAACGGACAAAACAAATCTCAAACCAGAGTAACTAAAGAGATAGAGTAAACTTTAAATGGTGAGGAGTAACAAACATGATTGGTGTAACACGATGGCTCGCTAGGCCTCTTTAAACTATATTATGAAGGATTTCCTGATATACAAGCAACTCATTCCACATTAGGTAAAAAAAAGAAATATTTGAAGATACCAAATTAATAATCAGAAGCAGTAAATGGAAGACAATCATAGAGTACACTGGCTATCAGAAACAGGAGAAATAATGATCTGCAAAACACTACACAGAAAACTGACGATCGAGCAAAACGACACGAATCTAAATAAAAGCGAGGGTGAACTCAGGTGATCCGGAAGAGTCAAAATAATTTAAAACGATTTGCGAATACAACACTAATTAAAGATTACAGGAAAATCAGATTTTATTATGCCTTCTTCCTATCTTGCATATTCATGCTCATGTATATATTTAGTTCCTTCAATGACCCATACCCGACACACCTCAAAGATGGCAACGCACTTTTTTGTCGTTTTCCGTAATGCAATCCTATATTTTTTAATTAATTTTCTGTAATCATCTAATATCCATTCACTCAGAATATTAATAGACATATTTAATACTATTTTAATAAATGGTTGCTTGATTGACTTAAACGAAATTCATGGCTCAAAATTATTAAATGTAGTATCATCCTGAATATGCATGAACTATTTGATACTGGACTTAAAGCAACAAATAACCAAGCCATAACAACGTCCTAAGACAACACATCAGGTTGTAGATAAACTAACATTTCGATTAAAATGTAAACGTAGATATCAAATTTAGTGCACACGACGTGTTTCTGGAATAACCTTCATCAGGTACAATCAATATCGAAATATTGGAAAGCCAAATAATTCTAAAATCTTGGCAGCAAGAAAACAAAAGAGCTAATCAGGACAGTTAAAATCGGATTAGGTCATCTATATCTGAGAGAGGAGTACCTTAGTTTTAACTTAATAATAATTACATGATTTAGGAACAGTAAATTTGTATAACAAATATATATCTAATAAACCATGTCATTGCCGAAGTATAAGTGTGTTATGTTACCAATTTTCAGTCAATTCAAAACGCTTGTCATGCAATCACATGCTTTTCCGTTTCCTCTACGTGTAAAGGATATGTTGTTTATAGACATACCTATTTGCATACGCATGAAGATGAAGACAAAACACTTTAAAGGTTAAAAAAAGAATTGTAATGGATATTTTGTTCTTTTATTGTTGTTGTGTTATTTGTAATCCCTATGTTTCACTGCTGACGCTTTGCCTTGAATTGACATTTACCTGAGCTCTATAGTTGTTTTATTGTGATGTAATATATATATTTTGTTCTTTTACTGTTGTTGTGTTATCTGAAATCCCATGTTTCACTGCTGACGCTTTGCCTTGAATTGACATTTAACTGAGCTCTATAGCTGTTTAATTGTGATGTAATATATATATTTTGTTTTGTTTTCTCTTGTACCTTGCATTGTGTATACGTGATGAATTGATTAATATGATGTTTACAGTAAACAAGATACAAATGATGCATTCTCAATAGACGTCAAACTAAAAGCAAAAATGAAGAAAAACATGTTTATTTTATGCTTAGAATACAACAATAAGAGAAACATATTTCGCAACATGTCTTTGTAAATATTTAAAACATCAATAGTCAAGACTGATTTCAGAATACCTGGAGTTTACTACTTTACAAATGGTTACACATTGAATAATAATGTATTTTGTTTACCTACTCTTATGACAGCACCATTGATCAATATATTAGTGGCTGCATGCAAACCCACCACTTTTTATTGAAGTGAAGCCAGAGAATGGAGTGGTCATGTATATGTATCCTAGTGGTATCAGTTTTACCTCTTTCTGTAATTTCCCTATTAAATTTTGGATTTATTCCGACAGGGGTATTTTTATCATTTTTCATTTAATTTTAACGCTATCACCTAAACCACACTTCTTACTTCACAACAGGAATGTATTCTGAAATGTATTTGATATATGAGCAAATTAGTATATCACATAGCGCAGCATGAACATTTGAATGGAGGATATTTCTATTCATTTATTTTGAAATTGTGCATGTACAAATTGTTTCAATGAATGGTTGTTGCAAACGATGCCTAAGTACCCCATTAAATGGCTTTTTTTAGTTAATGAGATGTTATTCTGCATATCTATACCTTAAAATAACTTCCTTATTTTTATTTAGCTTTTCATTTTATTTTGCCATTTGATTAACATTGCTAAATTATTTCCCAAATAATTCATAAAGCGTTGGATTTGATGGAAGAGGATAATTTATTTTTGTTTTGTTTTTCGTCGTGCTGCGTCTTGTGTGTCCAGTGTTGTCTGTGTCTCTTAATTGTCCATTCTTCATACCCTCTACGGTGTTCCCATATGCTTATGCGCACTACATTACTAAGAAATATACGTTTTCATGTGTGATAGCGAATCATTGAAATCAAACACAAAAGTTGTTGCACAACTGTCAAATGTTTAATTATCCAATTCAGTATAAAATGAATTTTACGCTTGATTCCATTCAGTTAAATAACATTTTTATTTTCTTCTATAAAAGACGCTATAATGACGAAAAGTAACTTTTACATTCAGATTAAACACTTCCCGGTCCTTTCCTGATTCTTGACTTATCACCGGGTTTGTAACTAGATAAACACGACTGGTGCCACTAGTGGAGCAGGAACTTCCGGAGCACCTGGGTTCAGGGTCGTGTTATGGACATAGTCTTAATAGAACCACTGACATTAGCTTGTAATTACTGATGTTTTATGAATGGTGATATTTTATTATTTCTACAATATCAGTATTCAAGACAAGTTCATCATGTATTACTGCATGTACTGTACAAATCATTAACCAATCAAGAAACACTTTATTTTACTGTAACATCGGTTTTATTATTGTCATTGTATTTCCTTTTATCGGCTAATAAAACACAAACTGATAATAAAAGTCACGCACATGAATGCGAGTTCACTAAGAGTTCAAATCTAGCAGAAGGTCAGGAAACAAATCACATGACATTCAATGTTCTGTCAGTGATCTGAATTGACGTCATGATATTGTAGTGGGGTTCGTGCTGCTCGATCTTATGTTTTATGTGTATGTTTTGTAGATCATTGTTCGTCCTTTTGTCCTTTTTCCTTTGGCCATTGTGTTGTCTGTGCTTATTCGATTTACGGATTCTGATTACCACTTTGGTATCTCCAAACTCTTCTTCATGTTCATTTGGATAGATAGGATGCAGATAATGTTTGTATATATCACGTTCCAGTAGAACAAACATGACATCTCACAGGAGTGGTGACCATAATATTTTAAATGTCATTAGTATTCTTTTCTTTTGTCCTTTTTCTTTTGGCCATTACGTTGTCTGTCTTTCTTCGATTTACGGATTCTGATTACTCCTTTGGTATCTTCAGACTCTTCTTTTCTTCTTCGTCATGTAACAACCACATGTAAATATATTAGGGGGTCATACAATATTAGAGGAAAAATCCTACATGAAATACTTCAGGATGGCCAATTAAAAATAACAAATCAATTTAGGCACATTTACTGAGAGGAAGTCAATGTCCTCCTCCAACTTAAAAGGTATGCATATACAATGAATGATAGAAACAGTTGTTTTATGTATATGGCTTAATTTTGTTGTTATGTAATTACATCACATGTATGGTAAGTGATGTTAACACTAACACCTCGACCTATTATTGTATATATCAACAATACTCGAAAAGAAATCCACTCATGATCCTTATGTGAATCTTATTCATAAGGTAGTTGTTCTTCAAATTCGAACCGTATCGGTTCTGTAATGCTTTGCGGTAGATGGTGGGTTCGAACATATATAGGGTGAAACCAAAGACTATAAAATTGGCATTTGCTGCTTCTCCACTATACACACAACTTACGGAGTAAGGACAAAGACTGGGTGGCTTGGAATCAGGATAATTCGTCCGGGAGGAGCAACATGTCTACCCTCGGATGGTTGCTTAAGTAAGGTAGCACTATACAGATCCAGTTAAGGGTATTGACCTAGTACAATGCGGTCATCATCATCATTTCATTGAATATAACGTAACTTGTCCAAGTCGTAATGTAGATGAAAAATCGCTCTCACTCGACAAATTCGTCTTTCCATTACTTTCTAGATTAAACCGAAATCGTTTTTCTCAATCTGAGAATGTAAGTTCAATTGGGTATAGAATCGACATATGCCGATGATAATCTACTGACATGTCAATTACTGGCCGTTACTTGTCAAAGGTACCGACTGTATATTATTAGGAGAGAATTAATGTGATTGATATCCTAATCGTTCCTAAAATAATTTAGTTGTGGTAATACTGTTTAGTGTTACAGATGTCATGATACTGATCTACATGTCAATATGCGTTAACAAAAGTACAATATTATCAGCAATCTTACGTCATGACATGTATTTCAGTATAATGTTTGTCATTTTTGTTAGATTGGCTTTGACTTAATAACACATTATATTTTACATTATATAATACAGTCGTAGTAACACGAATAAGTCGTTCCCTCCTATATCCTCAAGTAAACGTTAGCTTAGCTTAATTTATTCTGCATACCTCGAATAGTCGGATATTTAAAACTATATTCATGAAAATAAAACGTTTACAAATAAAATGTACGGATGTATGGATGGGCCTGTGAATGTAAATAAACTTTAGAAAATACCGAAGGAACCATCAGAAAGGGTCAATCCAGGGAAACAGGCAACATTGGGTACACAACACGATGAAAAACAAAACAAAAGCACAACACAATATGCGTCGGACACCACTATACGCAAACAAACACAAATAACTTAAATTAGACACGAGACCTCCTACAAACTGGAGGAAAAGACGAATCGAACATCTTTTCTATGCGGAATGACCATCACAACACGGAACTCAGAACGTGAAGACACATAATAAGACAACACAAAAAACTAAAAAGATGAACAACACGGATCTCATCAAAACACCGGGGGTGAACACAGGAGATTATGATTTCCACTAGCATATGTAATAGGTATGAGTTTTTTAATTGGGCTTTCCATTGGCAACAACGGGTATTTGTCAAAGTCAACGCAGATCATTGTATTCAAACCACGAGAGAATCCGCGGAAGAAAATCTGAATAGTTACTGAAGTGTAAAGTGAAATCATAGTTACTAAAGTGTAAAGTGAAACCATCCTTACATGGATGTATAATAGGTGTGCGGGACTATTCAAATACACAACACGCACATGTGTTCGGAAAACAGCAAATTACCTCTACATAAAACTGTAGTGTCCGGTAGCTCTTATATCACTGTTTAAAAGTTGTGTTATGAAGCAAGCGTCAAGTTAACTGCTGACCTGTCTCAAAAGCACATGGGTTCACCCTCTTTTTTTCCATGTCTCTGCTTTTAAGTTTCATGTTGTGATGTACACTATGATTTCCGCAGTGATCCATGTTCTGTTCGTCTTTTCTCCTATTTGCTTTGTCGGGAGTTCATCTTTTTTTAAATTGTATTTCTATTTCTTTACCTATACATGTGTCCTACAATATGTTCATGTCACATTATGTTCGTATCGCTTAACAGTAATTCGATAGGTGTCACCAGTGGAGCAGGAAGTGCCTATTCTTCTGGAGAACCTGAGGTCACCTCCGGCTTTTAGTGGGGTTTGTTGTTGTTCAATCAATACGTTTCTCGATAGTAGATCATTGTTTGTTCTTTTATCTTGTTTGACCATTTTATTTTCTGTCCTTCTTCAATTTACAACTTCTGATTACCTCTTTGGTATCTTCAAGCTTTTCTTAAGCAGCAATCAAGCTATTGTAAATCATACAATCGTCGTGCTGGTGGAAAAACCATTAAAGCAGTTGAGCGATAAGTCTGAATTACATATATTGTACTAGATACCGTCCATGTCGTTTGGTATTATAAAGCACCTGCTCACATTTATAATTAATTATACAAAAAAGTTCTTATGCTAGGTAAACATGTTTCCACCACAATTGCCCTTGACAATCCTAGCAAATTATAAATACTATGCCACCATTACTGGACAGTTAATTCATTTAGTATATATATAAATATGATTTATACGTTACGTGTGATGTGTATTATCTATTTTGCCATTAAACTCATCTGTAGTAAAGTACCATTATTTTTATTTTGTCTTTATACTCTCTTATTTCAAACATTAGTTTTCTCATTTTCACAAACACGGAATGATTGTCATCTATTAAACTAATTCTGAATGGAAATAATTGTTTATTATTCGAAGCTTATGTTACGTGAAATTAAATACAACGTTTCGTGCGTTTGTTTTAATCAAGTTTTGAAAGGTGTGTTTAAATCAATAATTAAATGTGTTTCTGCATATCATCGGAAACTGTTGATGGTAAACACTACATCACTGCAAATTAATGTCCTATACTTTTGTATGTTAATGGTTTTTCGTCATCGTTGACTCCTTTTTCATCAATTTTTTGAATTATCATTAAAATTTAAATATTATATGATTTATTGCTAATTAATTCTATGTTGTATAGCGATCGTGTGGTAATGTTACAATAATTTCACAAACAAGAATTATCATTAGTAAAGAGCCGAAAAATAGTAACAACAATTCGTGTCAAATCGCAACAATAAAATTTAACACAATGATGAAATGTATTTGTCTACATACAAAATAATCAAACCAAAGTGAAATATAACCATTTGTCCTAAATAAAACAGTATATGACTAATGAATTCTCACATGCGTGCCGTCTACACATCCAATGACACCAGGAAACCCTCCACTTTCGTAAAAACCTTGCTTAATTTCTCTTTTCCGTTGATTGGATGGCCATTTAATAAATTGGTCTGTCTTCGCAG
>JYMV01004046.1_pt1 | contig 12189 bp, 2 predicted proteins | sample 338911 | NCBI WGS metagenome assembly JYMV01 (sample SAMN03354496, study PRJNA234377) | hydrothermal vent metagenome | biome: Deep sea; feature: Hydrothermal plumes at the Eastern Lau Spreading Center, Western Pacific Ocean; material: Seawater | place: Tonga | collected 2009 | depth 2000 m m | reverse complement strand
TCCATTCCTGGATCCCCTGGGCATTGATCGTAACAGCGTCATCCAGGGTGGTACCGTCATAGGCAGCAGTTACCTGGGCTTGGGTAGGACCTTGATTAATGGTTGCAGCGGCATTGGTAAAGGTTACCGTTGTTTGGGCAAGGGCTATAGCCGGCAGCAGGACTCCAGCCAAGATGATGAAGAAATAGTTTTTGAATATATTATTCATAAGGCAGCTTTATTCCGCAACGACCTCACTTGTCCCATAGCCCAGGATCTCGATCGAATTATCCAGGGGATCCACGAATTCACTTGCATCGGTAAAAGCAACAATAGAAACCCCGGCAGAAATTGTGGTAAACACCATGCTGGCCAACTGCCCCGTACCGGAAACAAACGCCGAATCCACACCCAGAAACCCGGAATAGATATCAATCAGGCCTAGATCTGTATCATCCTCGTAGTAAAACAGCATTTCCGGGGCACCATCATAGAAAGATCCCTGGCTTAAACTCAATAATGAAAGCTTCGTTTTATTATAGCTCACCTGGATGTGCGAACCGGCAATACTGTCTACATCCATGGCATGTATATCCAGCGTCACACCACTGCCGACGCTGGTGCTTGCCGTGGCCGGGAAAAACACCACTGCTGGTGTCAGGAACCCTATCTCTGCTGCCGTTTCAGGGTCTAACGGGTTGGTAAATACACCTGTAGTGCCGGCCACATCTTTCGTGCAGGACGTGAATAGGATCGTACAAGTGATAGCGAGATAAAGAAGCGGCCGCATTACAGGTCAAATTCCCATTTTAGTATGGTTCGCGCAGAAGTGGGATCATAAGCAATACTGATTGGCAGTGCGGCGGACCGGTCGTCTGACCGGGCTTCCACATCCTCAGGCCCGGTTAAATAGGCATGCACTATATTCCCGATCCACATCACTGTCGTCAAACTGGAAAACAGCAGTAAGTTATTGTTTCTTTTTACCATTTCTTGATCAGCCTCTTCCACCAGCGCCCGGTAACTGGCGATCTCATCCTGCGTGCTGGCCGCGTTATACGAGACCAGGTTACTGTTATAATCTGATTGGGCAGCATTAAAGGCTGAATAATTGCTCAGGGTCATTCCGAGCAGGATCACTTCCAGGCCTATAAAGGCATATCCTTCTATTTTTTTGTCGTTGTAGAGCTGACCCAAACCCGGAAAAGCAGCGGAGCGCATTAAGGCCCCCTGCTTCGTCTTGACGGCTGCAAAGGCCTGGCTTTCCAGGTAAGCGCGGGTACCCATTTGTCTCTTTTTGATCAAATCCTGGGGAATAGTAAGATCCAGAATATCCCAGGCCAGGATTTCCATTTCGGTGATTAAGCCATCGACCTCACCCTGGTACGAAATATTTTTCATACTTTCGGCCGCACCGGTAGCCACAGAGAACATCTTGCAGTCAATCGTATAGGTATTTCCAATCTTGCCAATGGATCCGTTGATCATGAACTCGACCCCCAGCGCGGCGCCTACTTCTGCAGCACATTCCTCACTCGTGCATTCGCCAGAGGAGAATCCCTGTTCCACTAACACATCAGTCATCGTCCGCCGATCCACCATCCTGACCCGGTCGGTGTAGTTCATTTCAGTAGTGAACCTGTCGGTTAATGTCTGTGCTTCTAAGACAGATATGCCGCGGCCGTCAAAATCGATCACGGCCATGGTTGGTTTTTCGGTTTCACCGGCACGCTGCAGTTTCAGTCTTGGCGGTACCTGCAGACCAACTATTTCCCAGGACAGGATCTGCATTTCCAGCAGTAATCCCTCTATCTCACCTTCATAGGTGGTATTTACAGCCTGGACGGTTTCCCCTGTTTCGACAGAGAACATTTTGGCGTCAATGGTGTAACTGTCGCCCATTTTGCCAAGCACACCATTGATCATGTACTGTACACCCAGAAGCTGCCCAACCTCGGCGGCACATTCATCGGTGACGCAGCCCGATTGCGCCAAACCCTGTTCGGCCATGATATTTTCAATCGCCTTACGCTCGATCAGCCGTACGGCCTTGGTGTTGCCAATTTCGGTACGCATGCGTTCGGTAAGTGTCTGTACTTCCTGCAGGTTGATACCCTTGCCCTCAAAGTCCAGAATAGCTACCGTGCGCAGGGCCCCTGGGGTATCATCGACCTCAGCAACGGTAATGCCTGTCTCTGGCGGTATATAATTAACCATAAATCCATCACCGCTACGTGTCTCGGATTTGTTCCCGACCCGGTCGATGGCATAGGCACTGACGAAATACTGCACATCAGACTGCAGTGCCAATCCAGTCAGTAACGTATCGCGGATACTTTTTGTTTTCGCCCAGGGCACTACATCCGCTGCACCTGGTGACGTACCAAGGGCAAAATAGAACTGCCCTATGCCGGATAAAGGATCACTACCAGCCATACCCAGGTACAATGAGTCCGTGGTCAGAATATTATCTCTGTCTTGGGCGAAGCTGCCTTCATAAAGATGACTGATAACTGGTGCTGAGTTATCATAAATAACCTGGGAACCATCGGTGGTTTCGCTATACGAACCACGTGGATCCCCATTCAGATCTTCGGGTGTAAAGTTAAACAGCACCACGCCTTCAGAATCGCTCGGTGCCATGGTCTTGGTCGCAAACCAGTTATCCCCAAACCCGACCACATCAGCAGTATTTCCAGCAATCATAACAACCGGTCTCTTGATTTGTTCTTTGGTACGAAAAATAAGTGATATAACATCTCCTGCTTTGGCTCCCTGGGTGAATGATCTGTTACTGGAGGCGATGGCAATATTTTCTATAATGGTTTCCGTTTCATCAATTTGCAACGGTACCATAAATCCATCACCGCTAAGCGTCTCAGACTTGTTCCCGACCCGGTCGATGGCATAGGCACTGGCGAAATACTGCACACCGGGCTGCAGTGCCAATCCGGTCAGTAACGTATCGGCGATACTCTTGGTATAAGCCCAGGGCACTACATCCGCTGCGCCTGGTGACGTCCCCAGGGCGAAATAGAACCGCGCTATACCGGATAAAGAGTCACCGCCAGCCATACCGAGATGTAACGAGTCGGTACTCAGAATATTATCTTTGTCTTCGGCGAAGCTGCCTTCATAAAGATGGTTGATAACCGGTGCTGTGTTATCATAAATGACTTGAGAGCCATCAGTGGTTTCGGTATAAGAACCACGTGGATTCCCATTCTGATCCTGTGGCGAAAAGTTAAACTGCACCACACCTTCAGAATCGCTGGCTGCCATGGTCTTGGTAGCAAACCAGTTAGCCCCAAAACCGACCACAGCAGCAGTATCTCCAGCGATCAGGACAACAGGGTTCTGGATTTGTTCGCTGGTACGAAAAATAAGCGATATAACATCTCCTGCTTTGGCTCCCCGGGTAAAGGATTTGTTACTGGAGGCGATGGCAATATTTTCTATAATGCTTTCCATTTGATTAATTTGCAGCTGATTATTGCTGGCCGCGCCAATCCGCGCATATCCTGCAAAATCATTCATTCGTGCCGTAAATAGCGCCGTTGCACCGGCAGCAAAGTATTGGGCCTTCTCAAACTCGTCCCGGCTAAGCGTCATTACAATTGAATTACCAATATTCGCCTCGGCAAGCGCCATAGCAGATCCAATTTCAAGCGTGTCACTGCCATCAAAACTGACTAACACCTGTACCCCGCCGCCAATTAAACTCGAATCGTTATCGATCGGTACAGTTACCAGCACATTCTGGTTACTGGCGTTCCACTGGTTTTCCACAACGGTGCCACCGGCACTGCTTACCTGTCCTACAGTGAAATCCGCTGGCGGTGCCTGATCAAAAACGACATAGGAATTATTGGTAGTGCTTTTACTAGTGGTACTGTTACCTACCAGATCTATGGCAGTAATGTTGAATCCTACTCGTCCCTCCCGGTCATTATCTGTTAAGACATAACTGGCCCGGTAGGTATCCTGGCCCAGGACCGTAATGGTTTGGGGCGGTTTATTCATAATAGTTAGCGCACTGGAATCAAACCGGGCATCCTGGATACGAAAGGTGAGCTGGATCGCATCATTCACACCGGCTATGGTCGGATCGGCACCGGTAGCTGCGATCGCGACCTCCGGAAAAATGGGCCGGGTCCCGTAAAAGCGAACATAGCTGCTGTCTGTAACTGCTGTTATATTATCGTAAGGAATGGCATCCTGGTCCGTATAGTCAATGGCAAACTGGGCCAGGCCGACCTGATCCTGATCTGCAACAACAATAGAGAAAAGATATCTGTTATCACCCATCTCATTTACGGCAGCTGTCTGGCCGCTAATAGTGACCGTGTTTAATACCAGGGGCGAATCCGTTTTAATTTCAACATTGATTGCATCTCCGGGCTTGGCCAGGGTATCACCATAGCTGCTACTGGATGTTATCCTAGTAAGCAATATCGATAATCCCGCTGGACTGAATTCAACCCGGCTGCCATCAAAAACGGTTGACGTGGGAGCGGTCATATTGCGGGCCGTATCTCCCCCGGCAAGCGTAAAGGGCAGAACACCTTCTGTATCAGCACCGGTCATGCGGCGCCAGACCCGCGACGTAAAATCGCGCACATGTTCATAGCCATCAATCGGTTGCCCGCCAATGGTTGCGTCTACGGTATCAATTCCTTCGCTGGCGGTAAATTCAACAAAGACGGTATCGCCTAACCCGGCCTTGGTGGGATCCGCTTTACTCGAATAGATTCGTTTATTGCCGATTCTAGGTACTGTTTGATCCACACGGATACTGAAACCGGTTTCCTCACTGGTGGTGGTGTTGCCGACCACATCGGCCATCCGGCCATAAAATGTAATCCTGCTGCCTTCACCAAACGTACTCAGATCACTATTATTCTGCGCCGCCACTGTCTTATCCCGTCCAATATCATTATCGGCAATTTCATAGGTACCCAGTGAACCGGCATCCTTGCCGTTTACTTTTACAAATATTTCAAACGAACTATTAATGATCGAGGCATCGTTACCGATGGGTACAGTAATAGCAATCCCTTTATTGGTTTTATTGAAAAAATTTGGCGTAACAATACCGCCGGTGGCGGTAACCTTGCTGATTATCATCGTCGGGGCCGTACGGTCAAACGTAACGGTGCTCGCATTGGTAACTGTACTAACGGGGGATCCTTCATTACCGGCAGGATCGCTGTAGTTTGAAATCCTGAAACCGATTACCCCTTCTGCATCACCAGCACCCATAACAATATACTTACTGAATGTTTGGTTGCCTTCATTACGATACAGCGCTGCCTCTTGGTTACTAATTTTGACATTTACTGCTGTGGGATCAATTGGCTCATCTGCTGAAAAATTCACCCATACCGTATCGCCAACCTGCGCATAACCAGTATTGGCATTACTGGATATAATGAAAACTATAGTCAGCTGCGGTGCAGACCAATCATCTACAACTTCGCCAGCATCCACAGCTGGGCTGGTGTCCTGGGCATAGAGAACACCCTCAGCTACGAGGAATAAAAAACAAATTAACAGACTGTAGCGCCTCATCAGGTCAAATTTTCTCATCCTTTCTTGACACAGTTATAAACCTGCAAATTTACCAAGCCAATTTTATAAGAGAAATAAGTTCCTTTTCAGTGTGATCCTGCTCACAAATAGATAATTGCTGGGGTGGACGTAAAATTGATGGAATTTTTCTATGATTGTGGCGCATCTAGAAAATGTACTGGAAAATACTAAAATTTAGTTATATAAAACCCGATGAATTTAAGCCACTCGCTTTCTAAATTTTTTTATCACAATTAGTGATAAAATTCTGCATCACATCACATGAAATGAATCCAGATATTTGGCGATGACCCAGAAGTCATGGGTCAGGCGGCGCGGTTGGCTGCTTATTTGACCAGCAGCATCTTGCGCACCTTGACAGCCCGACCATTGGTCAGGACGGCAAAATAGACACCATTACTCACCTGCTGTCCCAGGTCATTCATACCAGACCAGCGATATTCGTAGAAACCCATATCCTGCCACCCGCTAAATACCGTAGCCACTTCCTGACCCAGAATATTAATGATCTTTAGCTCGATATTGCTGGGCTGGGGCAAGCCAAAACGCAAGGTCGTAGTTGGGTTGAAGGGGTTGGGGTAGTTCTGGTAGAGTGTAAATTGTTCTGGAATGGCAGCTAGCAGTTCTATCAAAGCGGCTTGTACCAGTTCCATCGGACCAGCCACAATGTGGATTTTCCGTGGGAAACGCCCGCTGACGATACCCAGCTCGAGCTGCTGTCCTTCATCCATGGCCATGGTTTCCCGGTTCATATCATCCAGCAGGATGATTTCCGTATTGGCTTCCGCTGGCTGTGGGAAAGACCAGTTCAATATTACTGACGCGTCAAGCGCCTGACCGGTAACATGTACTTCCCAAACCTGTAATTCCTGCTCAAAACTGCGCATATCGGATGTGAATTTTCCATTATTGCCATCTTGGACAAAGGTGATGCTCAGGTATGCTTCCGGCGCTACAATTTCCGGGTTATCATGATGATCAACACCATCTTCCGCTGTGGTCAATTGACCAAATTTGTTATGCCTATCGGAAAAATCACCTGCATATGCTTCCAGGTTTCCAAACCAACCTTCAGTAAGCGCTTCTTGTCGGGCCAGCATGCCCGTAGTAGATCCGATTGGATCAATGACCAAAGTCTGGTCACCGGTGGTGCGGTTATAAAGTGCATAACCGGACCAGGGACGCAGTTCCACCGTTACTTCAGACCAACTCTCACCACTTAAACCATAGGCCACAGGACCATAAAACTGATTCTGATCCACAACCAGGTCAACCGGGAATGAATAAGGCGAACCGATCAGGTTCCAACCCGGTTTAATGGTCAGGCTGGTGCCGTTCATGCTGCCTGTTTCTCCTGCCGGGGTAGAAATAAGCAAATTATCTTCTACTCGCTGGTAGAGCCAGTACGATTCACCGCTCGAAAAATTGTTGGGATTATCTCTGTAGCTCAAACTCACATCATCCCACTCAAATAACCTCCAGGTACTATTGGTCTGACTACCCAGTTCATCGCCGATTACATTGCCAACCTGATAATCATCCAGTTTTGCCGGAATACTGATCAGGCGCCACTTATCAAGGGGAAAACCTGTGGAATAGGCACTACTCAGGGCCGAACTGGTACTCAGATCACCCGCGCTGAAATTCACCGCCACACCCACTGTATCCGATATGGCCACAAATCCAAGGTCATCTTCCGCCTGGATAAAATAGATCAGACCGTTGCGGGTCACGTCTGACGATGGAATTGTGGCGGAATAGGAACTACCGCTGGCAACACTTAATACCAAGTTGGTAAACGCCTGACTGCCACCCTGGGTATAATACAGGTTGGCGCTGGTAATACCAGTTTCATCATTGATGGTTACGGTCACTGTTACTTCTTCCAGGACACCGGGATCGCTGGGTGAAAGCACAGCAGACTGAATTGTGGGCGCAGATACGTCTATAAAGCTGTTTTCTCCCGTATTGGATAGTAGTGCCCACTGACTGAATCCACTCTGGTTCTGAGCGTAAACAATGCTGTTATCCGTATCTAAATCAGTGGCGGAAGTCGAGATAATATTCCATTCCTCGGAAACACCCGCATTGAGTGACCGTTTGGCAATACGCAGCTTGCTGGCATCCTGGACGCCGGGGATGGTACTGTAGTCAAATCCGATATCAACGGCATAACTACCGCTAAAGGTGGCGCTGATCTCAAAATATACCTGGGCAAAATAGGGATCGGTGATACCGCTGGATGGATCATCCAATGGTGTACTTGCACTGGTCGGCGGTGTAGCATCGATCCGGGTCACGTTCACCGTACCACCCTGGGAATTGAGGAAATCCAGCACCAGGCCAAGGGGATTGCCTTCACTATCCAGCAATGTGATTGGTTCCGCGTTCCCCGCAGGTACGTCAACACTATCTTGTGTGATCTGGGAATTGTCTTCCAACAGGTTCATATATACTTCCACTGTATCTGTGCGCACCACCAGGTTCGGGTCTGATCCTGCATTGGTATTAAAATATAAGTAACCTGTATATCCGCCTGGGTCCAGGTCGCCTGTACTGGCAGTGTTTACCGTCAGAGCAGCATTGCTGTACGGGTTCACCGTACCGCTGGACTGAGGCACTGTCAGCCAGTCAAAACCCACCCAGTTAGCGGAAACTTCCACTTCATATTCCAGGGCAAAACCACCCGTATTATCAATATTAACATAAAAAGGTATATCATTACCCTTGTAGGTCACCACCGACATGGTATTCACCACCTGCATCTCGGGCTTGGTCGCGTGGGCAGTAAGGCTTACAGAAAGATTATCATTCCCCAGGGGATCATCACTGGTAATATGCAGGTCGGTGTTAAAGACGCCAGCATCCGCGCTTACGAAAGTCAATGTTAAGACCAAGCTGTCACCCGGCAATACAGTTTCATCCAGGACAGTTGACTTGATCAGGCTGACAGTGGATCGATTATCCAAGTCGCGAACATCTTCCGCGCCGGTTATGTCTTTGTCCGGGACTGTTTCCGCTACGCGGCCTACTAAAGCAGGCGCTGTATGCAGCCGCTTGCCAGCATTAGGACTCGACCCCACGGTTATTAGTCCACCTGTGCTGATCGTATAATGCTCTGGATCATCCACATAAATATTGCTTAAGGTTAGATCGCTCAGGCCCGTATTGTAGACCACTACATTCTGGTCCGCCGTATTAGTAATCGGCACATCACCATAATCAACCGAAGTTATAGAAAGTCCAATAATAGGCCAGATGCTCTGTCCACTTAAAGTAATACTTAAATTTGGTAAATATAGGTCATCACTAATAAGGCTGATCGTATCGTACACCGTTTCGGACGTGAGCTCCGGATTGAAGGTGACCGTAATCGTATCTGCTGTCCCAGGATCGATCTCGGCGCTGGACAAGGATAATGTAAAATAGGATGTGACTGTTGCTATATTGCCTACACTGAGGACACCGTTACCGCTGTTGGTCAAGATCAGGTTCCAAGTCCCGGTCTGGTCATGGACCACCTGTCCAAACGCATGGGCCGTATCGGCCAGGACCAGCGTCCCGCCTGCGGGAACCACGCTGACAGTGTCAGAAGAAGCACCCATAAGACCGGCCGTATCTACCGAGGTTACATAATAATAATAGGTTGTACCGTTTTGCAAGTAATCATCAACACCACTGTCTATATAACTGGTATCGACTGCCGGTATCGTATCCCTCAGCATAAGGCTGTCTACTACCGTGCCGCTGTGGAGCATATAGCTTACTATATCACCATTTTCATTTCCCCGGGGATCCAGCGGGATGAACCAGGATACAGTTGCCTGGCCATTACCCGCTGCTGCTGCTACATTGCGAGGTATATCTGGTGGCTGAATAGATTGATTGTAAGGCAAGGCACCCATATCGGCTGTAGTGCTATCAGGATCATATCCTAAAGGATTGCCCGCATCAATGGCCGGACTGGCCCACTGCAGGCTGTAATTACCCCCTTGAGCGTCTATAAATAATGGATCTACACCAAGGTTGCCCCCCACTACATACGAACTGTCTGACACTGTTGAATAGGTTACAGTTGCGCTGCCGCTATTGGCAGTGGAAATCTCTGTATTTGCCCCGGTCCAAAGTATAGAATTATTTATAGTAACACTGGCATTGTCAATTGTAAAACTATGCCCGCCGCCTGTGGTGGAACTTTTGACCACGGTGACGTGGTTCATGGTAGCGCTTACGCCGCTGGTCATTTCTCCCGCTACTGCATCGGCGCCAAGGACAAACAGAATATGGTTAAATTGTGGAAGATAATCATCGCTGGCCAGAAAACCCTTCTGACTGGCTGCAACATTAACAGTCATATCTTCCAGGATGGAGGTATAAGGATCACCAGTAGTAGGAAAGGTGATCACTGTCGTATCCGACTCCAGAATAGTCGCACCCGCCCCGGAACCACGGACAACGAGATTATGGTCCGGGAAAGTGATCGATTCTGTATACGTACCGGCGCCAACTACCACTGTGTCACTCATTACCGAAGCGTCAATGGCGGCCTGCACCGAATTATATTCAATAGGCACATAATGAGTCAGGTACAGCGCACCCGTTCCACTCAAGGCGACCTCATAAGTTCCTTCATCGGCGTCAGTGCTAGTGAAGGTCAAGGTGGCGTTGTAGACCCCGGTACTTGGCGGATTAAACAGCACCGGCACAGCAATGGTATCATAGAGAGCGATACCCGAATAATTATTCACTTCAGTAGAAAAGGCGTTATCGCCCCCACTGATAGTAATATCTTCCACGTCCAAAAGTGTATTACCGATATTGGCAATCTGAAAAACTTGCGTACGGGGAAAACCGACACGGGTTGATAGAAACTCGTAGCTGGAAATACTGTCATCACCCGCAACGTAGATGACAATATCTGCAGCGGAACTAATACCCAGTCCGTACAGGGTAATAGACATCAACGGATTACTGTTATCCTGACTGAAGACCTCTAAGGTATCATATTTAGGTCCTGGGCTAGACGGTGCAAAGCGCAATAGCAGCTGCAGCGAGTCTCCCACCAAAATATTGCCGCTGGTGGGTGTAATAATAAAATCGCTCAAACCATTGGCCATGGAATCCACCGCCAATGAACGTAACCCCGTATTGTAAATGTAAACTGTATTACTGGTTTCATTTCCTTCAATGATGCCTCCGAAATCAAAGGCATAATCGGATGCACTAATATGGCCGGAATAGGCATTATTTCTGGCGCCAGGGGTACCGTGATCCCCGGAAGCATAAGCCACTGCTGAATTTGCCCAGCTGGATCCAACAGTATTATCATAATATGGTGCATATAATTCCATGGAAAACCCGGAAGAATCAGGAAAGGTAACCCCATCATCATAGGCGACCCGGTTAACCAAGGAATCATTGCCATCGTAAATGGATATTTCATCATCCGCGTTGCTCAAGGAAAAATTGGATGTAGCATAGGAATAATCACTTTCAACGCCCCCATTCTGCTCTGCATTACTGTTTTTGGTAAATACGCTGTAATCGCCGGGATCAATGGGCACATCAAAGGTAATGTTGATAAATTGCCCATCATCGTCTTCAATAGTGAAATTTTTGAGATTTAAGGGTACTACACCACGGTTATATAGCTCAAACCATTCCCCATCAAATTCATTCACACCTTCCGCATCAGGATCCTTCAATATCTCATTTACAATGAGCACCACATCTGGTCCGGCTAGTATCGGTATTCCATCTGACCAGGAAAATATACCATCATAATGCAAGTGATTCCCGTTGCTGCTGGCATCATATGTAGCAATTTGCCCAGCGAAGGCAGCATCGGTACGGTTTTCATTAAAACGGTACAGGCCAATAGTCTGGTCATCCGCATCATAAACCATTGCTGGAATGAAATTTCCGCCATAACGCACCCCTTGGGATACCAGGGCATTATCAAATTGCACACTAAAGCCATCTATGGAATCAGCACCAAAAGCAAAAAAGGAAGCGTTGGTTGCGGTAACTGACTGACCACTGGCATTGTATTTACGGGTACCATCCAGGAATATTTTTGCTGTATTTCCATCAGCATCATAAGTGATAGCAACATGGTGCCAGCCACTTCCCTCACTGAAACTGCCCATATCGGTGCCACTACCCAGAAAGGAATCATTTTTCTTAAACTTCAAGGCCACATCGCCGCTTCCATCCGCCACTAGGCCTGCACTAAATGCACCTGCTTCAACTAAAGAATAAAAATCTGTTGTACTATTGGATGCCGTAATTAATCGGAAAAAAGTTTCAATTGTAAAGGAAGAGTCTCCATGAAACCAGGTTTCATCATCAGTAAGTCCATAATAAAGCTGTCCGTCTGTCTGAACGGCCGCGGTGTCACTTTCCATTTGCGCGGTAGCAAAATCACCGTTTAATCCTTCCCCGCTGGCATTCACCCCAGAAACCACATAATAATAGATCGAATCAGGCTCTACAGCACCATCCGTATAACTGGTTCCGGAAACAGTGGCTAGTTCTGTAGCAGCAGAATAATCCAGCAGTTTATTACTCTCGCTATCCAATACACCCGATCCATAGCTACGGTAGATCTTATAACTT
>JYMV01007578.1_pt1 | contig 12193 bp, 13 predicted proteins | sample 338911 | NCBI WGS metagenome assembly JYMV01 (sample SAMN03354496, study PRJNA234377) | hydrothermal vent metagenome | biome: Deep sea; feature: Hydrothermal plumes at the Eastern Lau Spreading Center, Western Pacific Ocean; material: Seawater | place: Tonga | collected 2009 | depth 2000 m m | reverse complement strand
ACATGGTTCTTGAAGAATTGTTGAAACAGAACGACAAAGGTGAGTATTTTGAAGAGGATTCTGAAATTCGTGATAGTGCTGCTAAGGCTCTCAAAGCCATTAAACAAAGACAGGTATTTGTTGATCAAATCGCAAACTTATTTTATGGATTGAGTCTCGGCAGTATATTACTTCTCGCAGCCTTGGGCTTGGCGATTACGTTTGGACTTATGGGAGTAATTAACATGGCGCATGGCGAGATGTTGATGATAGGCGCCTATGCAACTTTTGTTGTTCAAAATTTATTTATAGAGTATTTACCTAGTTTTTTTGACTGGTATTTAATTATTGCTATCCCAGTCTCTTTTTTGGCTAGCGCTATCGTGGGTATTATTTTAGAGAGAACTGTCATCAGGCACCTTTATGGTCGTCCCCTGGAAACCCTTCTTGCTACCTGGGGGATCAGCTTGGTGTTGATTCAAACTGTAAGGCTGACTTTTGGTGCGCAAAACGTGGAAGTGGCCAACCCTTTCTATCTTTCTGGCGGTGTTGAAGTTTTTAACGGGGTTGTTTTTCCGTACAGTAGGATCGCGATTATTGTGTTCGTGGTTTTTGTAGTAACCGCTATCTGGGCGCTATTGCAAAAAACATCCCTTGGACTTCAAGTTCGTGCTGTAACTCAAAATAGGGGGATGGCTGCCTGCATGGGAATACCAACCCAAAAAGTTGATATGTGGACTTTCGGGTTGGGGTCTGGCGTGGCAGGTCTTGGAGGACTCGCTCTTTCCCAGATAGGAAACGTGGGACCAGAACTGGGACGAATGTATATTGTTGATTCTTTTATGGTCGTTGTTTTAGGTGGTGTGGGTAAAATTGCAGGTACCGTAGCAGGTGCTCTTGGAATTGGAGTGGTCAATAAATTTTTAGAGCCTATTTCCGGGGCTGTGCTGGGGAAAATAATAGTTCTGGTTCTTATTATCGTTTTAATTCAAAAAAGACCGCAAGGTTTGTTCGCCCTTAAGGGGCGATCCGTCGACAACTGAGCATCTAGCAGATGATAAAACAAATTGCAACATTACATTCATTTCGAGGTTGGTTGCTTACCTTTGGGTTATTGTTTGCTGCGATAGCTTTAATTCCCATTTTAAATATATTTGTTTCTGAAGAATCTTTTTTACATGTTCCGGATTATATGTTCCCGCTCCTTGGGAAGTATTTGTGTTACGCCATGGTGGCTTTGGCCGTTGACTTGATTTGGGGATATACAGGTATTTTGAGTTTGGGGCATGGAGTGTTTTTTTCAATGGGCGGGTATGCCATGGGTATGTATTTGATGCGGAGTATCGGCAAAGAAGGAGTTTACAAAAGTGATCTGCCCGATTTTATGGTTTTTCTGGATTGGAAGGAACTGCCATGGTACTGGTATGGCTTTGATTCCTTTTCTTTTGCTTTATTGATTATTCTCTTATTGCCCGGATTATTTGCCTTTGTTTTTGGTTATTTTGCTTTTCGCTCTCGTATTAAGGGGGTTTATTTTGCAATTATCACTCAGGCAATGACTTACGCATTGATGCTTTTGTTCTTCCGTAACGATACAGGTTTTGGGGGTAATAATGGCCTTACCGACTTTAAGAGAATTTTAGGGTATTCGTTGCAAGACCCATCCACAAAAATGGGTTTGTTTATGATTACTGCTTTTGTGTTATTTTTGAGTTATATCCTTTCTCGTTATATCGTGAAATCAAAGTTGGGTCGGGTTCTTATCGCGATTCGAGATGTTGAAAGTCGGGTCATGTTTTCCGGTTATAACACTTTGCATTACAAACTTTTTATTTGGACGGTCTCTGCATTTTTGTGCGGTTTGGCTGGCGCACTCTATGTTCCACAAGTGGGTATTATCAATCCAAGTGAAATGCAGCCCGCAAACTCGATTGAGATGGCAATCTGGGTGGCCGTTGGTGGTCGAGGAACATTGGGCGGAGCGCTTCTTGGGGCAGGGTTGGTCAATATAACAAAAAGCTGGTTTACCGTTGCAGCTCCAGACTATTGGCTATACTTCTTAGGGTTTCTTTTTATAGTGATAACTTTATTTTTACCTAAAGGTTTTATTGGTATTTTTGATCGCTTTACTTCAAAGAACAAGGGTGGGGAAGTAATAAATGAGTAGCGAAGAGAACCATGTAAAAGGCGACTCGATTGATACAAGGCATGGTTGTATCTTATACGTGGAGAATGTCACAGTTAGCTTTGACGGATTTAAAGCTCTCGACGATTTAAATCTATATATTGATGATGGAGAGTTACGTTGCATTATAGGGCCAAACGGCGCTGGGAAAACTACCATGATGGATGTGATTACTGGGAAAACACGTCCAGATAAGGGGACCATTTTTTTTGGACAGTCTCTAGACCTAACCCAGATGACGGAGTATGAAATTGCACATGCTGGCATTGGGAGAAAATTTCAAAAGCCGACCGTTTTTAAAAACCACACCGTGTACGAGAATTTAGAACTAGCGCTCCATGCTGATAAAGATATTTGGACATCGCTATTAAAACGTTTAAACACAGATCAAAAAGAAACTATTGAAGGTGCCTTGGAAACCATTGGCTTGGTTAAACAAAAAAACATACGTGCGGGTTTGTTAGCCCATGGTCAAACCCAATGGTTGGAGATAGGGATGCTATTAGTACAAAATCCCAGATTATTATTAATCGATGAGCCAGTTGCAGGGATGACCCATCAAGAAACGGAACAGACTGCAGAACTTTTAAGCTCTTTGGCGGGAAAACATTCCGTGGTCGTGGTTGAGCATGAAATGGATTTTATTCGTTCTATAGCAAATAGGGTTACGGTTTTACATGAAGGGAAAGTATTAGCAGAGGGTTCCATGGAAGATGTGCAAAATGATCCTAAAGTAGTCGAAGTTTACTTAGGGAGTTGATATTTTGTTAAAGGTTGAGAAGTTAAATCAGTTTTATGGAGAAAGTCACACGCTTTGGGATGTGGACTTGAACGTTTTGGCAGGATCCTGTACCTGTTTGATGGGAAGAAATGGAGTCGGTAAGACAACCCTCCTGAAATCCATTATGGGTTTGTTGCCAACTTCATCCGCTTCCATTATATATGACGGCGAGGACCTGACTAAAAAGCCTGCGGAAACCAGGGCATATAGAAGCATTGGTTATGTTCCTCAAGGTAGAGAAATTTTTACTCAACTAAGTGTGGAGGAAAACCTTAGAGTAGGACTCCTTGCTCGCGGTGATGGGTTGCGTGAGATCCCTGAATTCATATTTGAAATTTTTCCTGCATTAAAACAGATGCTTCGTCGGCGTGGAGGAGATCTCTCCGGAGGTCAACAACAGCAATTGGCAATTGGAAGGGCATTGTCGATTGATCCAAAGTTGTTGATTCTAGATGAACCGACGGAAGGTATTCAGCCAAATATCGTTCACGAGATAGGGGATATTATTATTCGCCTCAATCAAGAAAGAGGTATGACCATACTTCTCGTCGAACAAAAACTCCCCTTTGCGCGCCGTGTTGCCCAACATTTTTATATTCTGGATAAGGGACGAAATGTAGCGGCCGATAAAATAGAAAACCTAGAAGAAAAAGTGATAGATCAATATTTGAAGGTATAAAAACATTTACTATGATTTTATTCCGTAGATTTATTTTTTTAATTTTTTGACGTGCTCCTCTAAGGGATTTTATTTTGCAAGCTCAACAAGGTGTTTTAAAACTTCCGAAACAACATACTCTGATACAAATTTATAATTTTGACAGCTTGCCGCTAATTGTTATGAATGTGGCTAGAATTGGTGCGCAGATTCCTGGTATGGCATCTGAATTAAAATCAGAATATAAGGATGAAAATAAGAAAAAAGGAAGTGAAATTAGTGCGGTAGTCGGTTTTGGTCCCATGGTTTGGATTTTAATTACGCCCGATGCTCCAGTTCGCGGTGGTTTTCGCTCTCTAGATGAAACAGAAATAGAGGGTGTGGAGGTGTCAGCTAGTGAGGGTGATGTATTTTTATATTTTTCTTCTGAAAAAGAGGATCTTAACCGGATTCTTGCCGATAAAATCAAGGAGCAGTTTGGCCCAAGTGGTAATCTTATAGAAGAGTTGGTTCTCGAGGGGGGGACTCACTCGGATATTGCTGGCGAAAAAGAAAAAGTACTAATCGATAGATCCCAAAATCTTGATACGATGCAAAGCAGCTTTGTAGTAACCCAAAAATTTAAGACGGATGCCAAGTTTTCTAGTGATCTACCACAGCACAGCTTCCCATGTCGCGTAGACTCGCGCTCGGGTAAATATATTATTACATTTAGCAACGATCCAAAAAAACTGGAAGGTCACGCTGAAAGCGTATCTTATCCACCAGTTTCTCGTGGGTTGTTTTTTCTTCCGTCTCTAGATCTCTTAACTAGTCTCCGAATGGGAGGGATTAGAATGGGTTCGCTTGCAATCCATGCAAAATGGAAAGAATAGCTAAAGAATTAATTGCATATGATGGCGGTAGGGTTTAAACTAGCCACCGTTTTTTTACCAATGTTTGTATTTTTTTTATTAGGATTATCTCTGGATATTATGGGGCTGGACCCTTTGTTGAAAAATTAAAAAGTCTGGAATTAAGTATTAGAAAATTTAAAAGCTGATTGGTTAAGAGAGGACTTACTAATGCCCGAGGAAAAACCCGAAAAGAAGATCCCATCAGAAGACGACTCTCTGGATACCCCTAAAAAAAAGAAAAAAAAGAAGATCCAATCAAAAGACGACCCTCTGGACACCCCTAAAAAAAAGAAAAAAAAGAAAAAAAAGAAAAAAAAGACCGACTCTAAAGGTTCTAGCGCGGGAAGTTCTTCCGCCAAAAAATGGATTATCCGAATACTTATTGCATTGGCTGTGATAGGAGGATTTTATAAGATGCGGCTGTCGAATCAAGCTAAGGCTACTGCCAAAACATACATGATATCTTTGGCGGCTTTGAATAAGTTGCAGATAAGTTGTACAGCTTTATGGAGTGAGGTGGGAATTGATCAAGTATGTAATCAATCTCTAGGGGAGGCGGCTCTAGGCAAATATAGTAAAGACGTAAAACTTACAATTATTGAGGGTCGCAGTCACAAATTTACCGCACAGATACAACATAGGAAAGGTGATAAAATTTTCCAGGTAAACAAAAAAGGAGACTTGTTCTTAAATACCGATGGGTGTCTGAGCCCATTGCGTATTATGAATCCAGATGTGGAACAGATACAAAGAATGGCAAGTTCCTGTAAAACTCCCGCTTCGTAAGTCACCTCATCGTGACCCTCGTTTACCCATTCCACTCTTTTTTAAAAAGCCAAGATTATCCCATGAAAATAATGTAGTATTGCTTCCTTAAAAGTTTTATTTCTTGGAGAAGGTTTGTGCCCAGACGCGGCTGGTTGATTGTTTTTGAGGGTATAGACGGCACTGGAAAGAGCACCCAGTGTAAGGAAATGGAAGTGTATTTGAATAAAATAGGAATCCCTGTTGCTCGCTTTAGGGAACCAACGGATGGTATCTGGGGGCAAAAAATAAGAAAGATATTAACCGTTGGGAGAGGTGATGTGACACGGGAAGAAGAGCTTTCTTGGTTCATTGAAGATCGACGAGAGGATGTAAAAAATAATATCGTTCCTGCATTGAGCTTAAATAAGGTGGTTCTTCTGGATAGATACTATTATTCGACAGCTGCTTATCAAGGGGCGCTGGGACTAGATCCAGACAGTATTCTCCGTGATAATGAAAATTTTGCACCGATTCCAGATAGAGCTTATATTTTTAATGCACCACCTGAAGAATGTTTAGCAAGAATAGAAAGTTCTCGTGAGTCACATAGTTCGTTTGAGAAGTTGGAGTACCTCAAACAGGTCCAAAAAATATTTGATTCATTTCAGGGAACTAATATAAAAAGAATAAAAAGTAGTGCAACAATTGAAGATATTCACACTCAATTATGTGAAGACGTTCATCAGTTAATAGAGTCATGAAATGAAACGATTTATACTCGCAGTCACAGGGGCCAGCGGGGCCTGCTATGCAAAGCGATTATTTGATACCCTTAAAGATCGCTCAGAATTACATGTTGTAATATCTGAAAGAGGGGTCGAATTACTTAAGCTTGAGTTGGGTTTGAAAACTTCTTATTTTTCTGGAGATAATGTAACACTCTACAAAAATTCGAAGATCAATGCTTGTATTGCAAGTGGTTCGTTTTATACCGATGGAATGATTATTGTTCCTGCAAGTATGGGGACAATAGGGCGGATTGCTTCAGGTACTTCTATAACAATGGTAGAAAGAGCTGCTGATGTGATCCTAAAGGAAAAGCGTAAGCTAATTATTGTGCCGAGAGAAACTCCTTTCAGTACCATTCATTTGAAAAATCTTTTGGCTCTTGATCAAGCAGGCGCCCATATATTGCCCGCATCGCCTGGATTTTATTCAGGACAAAAAACTTTTGAAGATCTGGTCGATTTTGTGGTCGCAAGAATTTTGGATCAATTAAATATTGAGCAAGACCTTATGGATCCGTATCAGGGCTGACATTCCACCTCAGCTTACATTTGACATGATATATCTTGATAATGCCGCAACCACTGCTATCTCTCCGGAGGTAATGGATGTGTTGAAGGAATCAATGGACTCGGATTTTGCAAACCCTAGTACCATTTACTCTATTGGACTTGATGCCAAAAAAAAAATAGAACGTGCAAAGCAGGACATTATCGATGCTTTAAATATTCCCTCCACACATAAAATTGTTTTTACTAGTGGGGGTACCGAGGCAAACAATCTTTTTATTAAAGGGCTCTGTTTTCCAGATAAAAAGGTGGCTTACCTTGGGTTGGAACATCCTAGTATACTCGAGCCACTAGCATACCTTGGTTCACTAGGAAACAACCCACTTAGCTTGCTTGAATACCAAACCGAAGGTCGATTAGACCTAAAACAGGCCTCTGTCTTATCCAAAAGCCAATCTCGATTTTTATGCCTTTCTCATGTCAATAATGAACTAGGAACGGTGAATGACCCCGTTTCGGTTTTTGAAGCATTGCATGCAAATTCACCTGGTACTCGGTTGTTTATGGATGGCGTACAGGCTGTCGGCAGTTTGAAGCTTTCTTCTAAAGTGTGGTCTGGGTTGGCTGGTTATTCATTATCAGCCCATAAAATTCACGGGCCTAAAGGTATCGGTCTTTTGATTTATGATTCCAAGCTAGCGATTACCCCTATTATCCATGGTGGCCAACAGCAGGATGGAGTTCGTTCAGGAACCCTTCCTGTCCCATTAATTCGATCAATGGCAAGAGCAATAGTTCGTGCGGTTGAACGAATTGATGAAATGCAGGATCATCTTAGTTATCTTAACAACAGGCTGGTTCAAGGATTGTGCGAATTGAATGATCAACTTCCTAGCTTAAATAGTCGTTTTAATTCGCTGGTAATCGATGACCTAAAAAGACAATCTCCCTCTATTGTCAACTTTAGCTTTCTACCTGTCGAAGGCGAAGTGCTTTTGCATCACCTGGAAGAAAAAAATATCTTTGTGGGCCTAGGAAGTGCTTGTAGCGCAAGTTTAAAAAAACCTTCAAAAATTTTAACTGGAATAGGTTTGTCTGGAGAAGAAGCACGTTGTAGTTTGCGCGTATCCTTTTCTAGGAACAATACAGTTGAAGACGTCGACCTATTCGTCAAAGAATTTTCTAGAGTTTATCAGGGTTTGTATCCAACGTTTCAAGAAAAATATTCTACAAATTAATGAAAACAAAAACTCTTCTTATCCGTTATGACGAGATTGGACTCAAGGGTAGAAACCGAAGGCACTTCGAGAACCAGCTTGTTAGAAATATCCGGTATGTTCTAAGAGATATTAAAAATGTTCAAATCGATAAAATACATGGTCGTATTCTTGGTCGTGTTGCTTTAGCTGAAGCTGAAAAATGTACATCGCGCCTAACACAGATCTCCGGAATAGCTTCGATAAGTATAGGAAATTCGATCGAACCAGATTTTGACAAAATGGCTGAGTTGGGTGTCAGTTTAATTCATGAGAAACTTCAAGCTCAGGGAGAACTTAAATTTTGTGTTAGGACGCGGCGCTCTAATAAAGCTTTTCCTTTTACATCTAAAGAAGTTGATTTTGAAGTTGGGTCTCGAATTATGGAAACTCTTTCCAGAAATGGACTTTCTGTTGATATAAATGGAGCTGAATTCATTCTCGAAATTGAAATTGGACCTCAAGAGACCATAGTTTTTGATAACCGAGTGTCAGGACTTAGTGGTCTCCCGGTTGGCAGTTCTGGCCAGGTGCTCAGCTTGCTTTCAGGAGGAATCGATAGCCCAGTGTCAACATTTAAGCTTATTAACCGAGGATGCCGTGTCCACAGTATTTTTTTTGATAACCGTACTTTTCTTGGTCGAGGGGGATACGATAAAGTTATTCGCTTAGCGCATACCCTCAATCGATTCCAAGGAGGTGGAAAACTATACGTTGTCCCATTTCAAGATATCCAAGTAGCAATACGAGATCACTGCACAGATTCAAACCGAGTTGTACTGTATCGTAGAATGATGTATCGAATTGCCCATGCCTTGGCCGAATTAAAAAATTGCCAAGGATTAGTCACCGGCGAATCGGTAGGGCAGGTTGCTTCTCAAACTTTAAAGAACCTCATGGCGGTGTCTTGTGTTGTGCCAATGAGTGTTTTGCGGCCTTTGATTGGCATGAATAAACAAGAAATAATTACGCAAGCAAAAAAAATAGGAACTTACGATATCAGTATAGAGCCTCAACCTGACTGTTGCTCGGTTTTTATGCCAGATCACCCAAGTACAAACTGTAAAATAAAATACTTAGAAGCTGATGAGAGACTTTACCCGTGGGAAGAACTTAAATCGAGTGCTTTGGATTCTGTGGAAACGATTGATCTCGATGATTTAGATTAGACTTTTTAGTTTTTTAACCACAGTTTCATCTGACGACTCTTGAAGAAGAATTTTGATGGTTTTTTTTAGGGTGGGATGGACGAGGTTTTCTGCAATCTCACTCATAGGGATTAAAACGAACTTTCGTTTTTGAATTTCAGGGTGGGGTAGGGTGAGGCCTTTCTTCCCTAAAATTAGGTTGCCATAGAATAACAGGTCAAGATCAATCAAGCGCGGACCCCACTTTTCTTCCCGGGTTCTCCCCATTACGGATTCTATGTTTAGTAAAGCAGATAGCAGGTGTGTGGGAGACAGGTTGGTTTTAATTTTAATTGCAGAGTTGACGAACCAGTCTTGTTGAACTCCTCCGATTGGTTCGGTTTGGTAAAAAGATGACCTGGATATAATTTTTATGTCTTTAGTGCTGGAAATTTTTTCAATTGCCTCTATGCAATTTTTCCCCGGAGTGCCAAGGTTGGATCCTATTCCAATATAGGCGATGGTATGAGGCATTTGATAGGATGTTTAAAAAACAAAGATGGGGTTTTAAAATATATTTTAGTATTTAAAAACCTTACCACCCCTTATTTATTTTAAAAACTTAAAACTTCCCCCCATTGCTGTCCGGTTAAAACTGAAACTCGACAGATGATAATCTGTTTTTGATTTCATTGATGATGCGTATTTCCTCTTCGATTTCTTTGGCAGCGAAGGTTGCAGAAAAGCGGGTAAAGTGTCCTACATCGTCCCATGGGACGGTGGAGATCATCATTTCTTTGATGAGATATTGAGAAAACTCCTCCCCTGTTTTAAAACGTTGTCCGCCCTTTATTCCCTTGGGAGCTTCGACATAGAGAAAAAAAGATCCACCAGACATATGCGCATCAAATCCGACAGAGTTTAGTGCTTTTACAAGGTTGGTCAATCTGCGACGATACTTATTAAGGATAGCTTCAGTAATATCTGGGTGTTCTAGAGCGTAGATTGCTGCTTTTTGAATAGCGGCAAACTGACCAGAGTCAATGTTGTCTTTCACGTGAGCAACACCTTTTACCACTAATTCATTACCAACTACAAAGGCGATTCTCCATCCGGTCATATTATAGGATTTTGATAGAGAGTGAAGTTCGACCCCTACATCCATGGCCCCTGGGGTAGACAAAAAACTTGTTGGTTTTTCATCAAAATTTAACGCTGCATAAGCGGCATCTTGTATCACCACAACGTCATTTGTTTTAGCGAACTCGACTACCTCTTCATAAAATGAACGAGTTGCGTTTGCGCCTGTTGGATTATTAGGATAGTTGATGTAGAGAAGTTTTGTCCGTTTAGCAATATCTGCTGTGATTGACTTAAGATCCGGTAGAAATTTATTTTCTTTCGTAAGAGGCAAATGTACTACCTCGCCGCTAAGATATTGAGTGTGGGTTCCCATTACTGGGTACCCTGGAACGGTGATTAAGGTAATATCTCCTGGGTTGATGAAGATGGATGGCAGCATAGCAAGCGCGGGTTTTGAACCAATAGTATGATTTACGTGCTTATCTGGATCCAACCCTTGTACACCAAACACATTCTCCATATATTTCACGGCAGCGTCTTTAAATTCCTGAATGCCATTATCGGTATAACCTCTGTTTTCTGGTTTTTCGGCTTCCAATTGGAGAGTTTTAATTACTTCAGGAAAAGCCATTTCATCAGGTTCACCGACACCTAGGTCAAAAAGTTCTTTATCGGGATTCGCTTCCATTGCGGCGCGCTTAGCGCGTTTTATTTTTTCAAATTTATATATCTTGGTATCTTTGCCAAAGTCATTTCCGCCAAGACGTTCTGCAAATAATTGTTGAATATAGTTTTTCTTGCCGGACATATTTACTTACTCCATAAACTGGTTGTTGTTCGAATGATGAAAAATTTGTTAAAGGCCGACCAATCTAGCCAAAAAGGCCTTGACTGTCAATGATTATGATAATGGTGGGAAATTATTCTTCATCGCCATCGTCTGGTTCATCTTCTTCAATAATAATGTCTGCTGCTTTTTGGGAATAACGAAGATACTTGATTATTTCGGCGACTTCGGGGTCTGACACTTTGCCTCGTTGGGAAGACATTTTATCAGAGCCTTCAATTATCTGAGTATACATTTCCTCATCAGAAAAATTTTCAGATAAATACTCTGGGTCGATGAGTCCAGGCGCTCTTGTTTGTTTTCCAAGTGCATCGGCGCCGTGACAATTAGCACATACTCTGTGGTAATAGTTTTGACCGGCTTTAAATTCTGCAGGAACTATTTTGGTGGGTTGGGGAGGAGCACAGGAGGACATAAAAACTACAACAGAGGTGATTAATGTTACTTCAATAGACAGTCTTGTCATAAGAACTCCAGTTATTTGTGTTTGATCATGTCTGGTTTGCCATCGTGATTCCTATCCCATTCGACGCGATCAAGTTTTTCATCTTCATTATAAAATTCCCAGCGGTCAATCTGCCCGTTTAAATTTGTGTCGAATTCGACTTTTTTCAATTTTCCCGATGGATAGAAGTGTTGAAACTGGTCAGGTTTGCTGTTGTTGTCGGTGTCAAACTGGACAGTTATAAGAGTCTCTTTGGAATTAAAAATCTCCCATCGGTCTACCTTTCCGTTGCGGTTCGTATCATATTCGGCGTTCGTTATTTTTCCCTGATCATTAAAGTTTTGCCATCCGTCCATTTTTTCGTCACCATCACTATCGATTTCGATATTTGTTAAAAGGCCGTTAATACTAAAGTTTTCTTTTCGGTTTATTTTTCCTAAAAACTTGGTATCTTTTTCGATTTTCTCAAGTGATCCATCGGTACGATAATACTGAACCTGATCTGTGTTACCGTCGAAATTGCGATCGACTTCTGCTCGAACAGGTGTTTTATTTTTTTCATATATGTCAGTCTGGTCTATTTTCCCGTCTCCATTATTGTCGTATTCAATTTTTATAATCTTATTATCGTCTGACATATGGTGCCACTGATCCATCTTTCCATCAAAATTGTTATCTACTTGTAATACTTCACCATAGGATAGGCAGGCTCCAGATAGAAAGTATAGGAGAAGTAAGATGAATTTAACCCTGAAAAGTATCATTATTTCTCCAGTACATATAAAATTGGAAGGTTGAATGAAATGGAATTTTTACCAAGGGGTTCGGGGATAGGTGGATAGGGAATTCCGCGGCGGATAGTTTCTAGAGCTGCTTTATTGAGCAAATCATAGT
>JYMV01033271.1_pt1 | contig 12194 bp, 11 predicted proteins | sample 338911 | NCBI WGS metagenome assembly JYMV01 (sample SAMN03354496, study PRJNA234377) | hydrothermal vent metagenome | biome: Deep sea; feature: Hydrothermal plumes at the Eastern Lau Spreading Center, Western Pacific Ocean; material: Seawater | place: Tonga | collected 2009 | depth 2000 m m | reverse complement strand
AAGCGGTGGTTTATGTCGGTGAGAAACCCATTAAGAGGATGTCTCCAATTATCGAAACCCCCACCTTGAGGTTTAAATATCGGTTAATAGACCTCAATAAGGTTGATTGTTCTTTGCTCTTAACCTCAAATGAGCCGAGCGATTGGGTTCTCTCTATCCTTTGCAAGATGGAGAATGAAAATAGAACCCTCAAAGAGTTGTTAACAAAATTCCTATCTTTACCCCAACCCAAAAGGGAGAAATATTTAAACTACCTTTTCCACATTGCGGGGCTCAGACCGAAAAGGTTAAATTTACTCCGTAGGGAGGTTGAAAAGATGCCACTTGTAATAGATTTAAGAAAACATCCTCTATATCAAGATGGGCTAAAAGAGGGATTAGAAAAAGGTTTAGAACAAAAAGCGAAAGAGGACACAATTAACCTCTACAAGGAGCTAAAGCTACCGCCCGAAAAGATTGCAAAGGTTTTAAAACTTCCCCTCGGAAAGGTTGTAAAGTGGCTCAAAGAGGAAGGGCTTTTGGAAAATCCTTCATAAAATTTTTTCCCCTACATGGCGTATATAGCCCCCGTTTCCGACCCGCTCAAGCTCGACGTTAAAAACCTAAACTTCTACTACAACGGCTTTAGAGCCCTAAAGGATATAAACCTACCCGTTCCGGAAAAGAGGGTGACCGCCCTAATAGGTCCCTCCGGGTGCGGTAAGACTACCCTCCTTAGATGTTTCAACAGAATGCACGACCTCTATCCCGGAAACCGCTACGAGGGGGAGATTATTCTCTACCCCGATGGGATTAATATTCTCTCACCCGATATAGACCTGATAGAGCTTAGAACCCGTATAGGTATGGTCTTCCAAAAGCCCACCCCCTTCCCGATGTCGATATTCGACAACGTAGCCTTCGGTTTGAGGCTTAGGGGTATAAAGGACAAAAGCGAACTGGAAGCCCGCGTTGAGGACGCCCTTAAAAAGGCGGCGCTCTGGAACGAGGTAAAAGACCGCCTCCACGAAAACGCCTTTTCCCTTTCGGGCGGACAGCAGCAGAGGCTCGTTATAGCCCGCGCCATAGCGGTGGAACCGGAGGTTTTGCTCTTCGACGAACCGACTTCCGCGCTCGACCCGATTTCAACCGCGAAGATTGAGGAACTCGTTTTGGAGCTCAGAGACCAGCTAACCATTATCATCGTCACCCACAACATGCAGCAGGCTTCCAGGGTCTCCGACTACACCGCCTTTATGTATATGGGCGAACTTATAGAGTTTGGACCCACCGAGCAGATATTTACCAACCCCAGGGAGAAATTAACCGAGGACTACATCACCGGTCGTTTCGGTTAATCCCCTTCCCCTTTGGGGAATTGAAATTAAAAGGGACTCAAAGCGGATAGAAACCTCCTAACCCCGTAGAGGAATATCTCTTTAAAGGTCAGTTCCCCCCTCAGGAATTGGAAAAACCTCTCCAAATCCCCCGGTTGGACTTTTTTAAACAGCAACCCCTGAAAGTTGTAAGCCAAGCCGCCGGTTAGGTAGGCGAAGAGAAACTCCCTTTCGAGGGTTTTTAACCTTTTCCCGTAACATCGGCGGGGCTCCCCCAAGCTTTCGGAGAGGCAGTCGGCGAAGATGTGGGCTTGCCTTACGGCGTAGTAGATGCCCTCCCCCAAAACGGCGTCGGTTGCGCCCGAGGCGTCCCCGAGGAAAAAGAGCCTCCCCTCACCCTTGATTAGGCTTCCCTTAGAGGTGGGTATAAACCACCCCTTCAGGGAAAGGATTTTCTTACCCCTCAAAAGGGGGTGGTTTTCTACGTAATCCCTAAGAAGGTTTCGGAGATTTCTCACCTCACCCTTTAGGGACGCCAGTCCCACGCTAACCCTATCCTCCCCGTGGGGAAAGACCCAACCGTAACCCCACTTTACGAGACCTATATCGATAAAGACCTCGTCCATATCCCCTATGCGGGTTTCGACTATCGCCTCCACAACGGGAACCGGTTTTCTATCGTATCCGTAAACCCTTAGGGTTCGACTCAAAGCACCGTCCGCCCCTACGAGGTATTTGGCTTTGTAGCTTCCCCTGTCGGTTTCGACCTCTATACAGTCCCCGTAGAGGTTTCTAAAGTTTAGAAAGGTCTCCCCCTGGTGGATTTTTGCCCCCTCATCCTCCGCCTTTAGGGTTAGGTAAAAGTCGAAATCGGAGCGCCCGACAATCTTTACAACCGGCTCTTTGGAGCGGGCGTTTACGTAGCGCTCCCCCCTCCAGCCGAGGTTTCCGCCATAAATCGTATTCAAAACGGCATTCTCCCAGTCGGGGGGGAGGTATTTGTCAGCCCTCAGCGATACAGCCCCGGCGCAGAGCTTGGGACGGGGTAGCCTTCTTTTTTCTATCAGCAAAACTTTGAAGCCCTTACGGGATAGGAGGCGGGCGGCTGTCGCACCGGCGGGACCCGCCCCCACAACGACGACATCGTAAACCCTCACCGAAGGGAAAGATATAAAACACACCACCGGGCGGTCTCAAAATTGCAAATATCACCTTTCGGGGTCAAGGAAATACCCCTCCCCAAAGGGGCAAAATATAAACCTATTGACCGATGGAGTTTACCTACATAACCGACACCGAAACCCTAAAGGGTGAGCTTAAGAAATTGGAAAATTCCCCTTACCTGTATCTGGATATAGAGACAACCACCCACGAGGATTTTACCAAAACAAAAATCCGACTGGTGCAGTTCGGAGACGACAAAAACACCCTGGTGGTCGACCTCTTCGAGTGTCCCCAATGTGCTAAGCTACTGAAGGAATTTCTCCCCAAAAAGGCTTGGATTGGGCATAACCTCAAGTTCGATATCAAAAACCTCTACTACCACTACGGGATAGAACCCCTCACCACCTTCGACACCTTTATAGCCTCGGTTCTCCTCGGAAACGAGCGCAACAGCCTCCAGGCGGTGGTCGAGAGGTATTTAGGCGAGTATCTCGACAAGAGCGAACAGCTTTCCAACTGGGGCGCCGCCACCCTGACGCAGAGCCAGCTCTCCTATGCGGCTAAGGATGTGGAAATCTTGAGGAGGCTTTTCCCCATACTCCTCAAGGAGCTAAACGCCAGAGCCGACGGGGGAAAGGAATTTCTGAAAAGAACCCGCGTAGCGGAAATTTTCGGTTTGGAAAACCCGGTGGCGATTGTGGAAATGGCGATGGTAAAGGAGACGGGAAAGCTCGAGGCTAACGGCTTTACGGTCGACGTCGAAACCCTCAAGGGGATGCTAAAGAAATTGAAACTGGAACTCCAAAAGGCGCAGATAAATTTCGTCACCCGCTACGGGAAGGTGGATATCTTCTCCCCCAAACAGGTAGCCCAATTTCTTACCCGCCGTTTGGGTCTAAAGCTCCCATCTACCAAAAAGGGGAATGCGGCTACCGACGATAAAACCCTTTCGGAGTATATAGACAACCCCGCCGTAGCGGAGATAGTGAGGATTAGGAAACTCAAAAAGGTCTACGACAAAATTCGCGAGCTGGTGGGTTTCGTCCGCGAGGACGGGAGGGTCTATCCCGAATTCAAACAGATAGGGGCTAAGACCGGTCGTATGGCGGCGAGTTCCCCCAACGTCCAAAACATTCCCCGAGACCTGAGGAAGATATTCCGAGCCCCCGAGGGTAAAAGGCTGGTAATAGCCGACTTTTCGCAGATAGAGCTACGCATCGCCGCCGAGTATGTGAACGAGGAGAGGATGATAGAGGCTTTCAAAAAGGGAGAGGATATGCACGTGATTACCGCCTCGCTGGTTTTGGGAAAGAATAAGGAGGAGGTCACCAAGGAAGAACGGCAACTCGCCAAGGCGATGAACTACGGGCTTATCTACGGGATTTCGGCGAAGGGTCTTATGGAATACGCAAAATTCGGCTACGGAGTCGATATAACCCTCGAAGAGGCTAAGGAGCTTATAAAACGCTTTTTCAAAGCCTTTCCCCGCTTCTACGAGTGGCACAAATCCCTACGCGAAGCCCTCAGGGAAAAGGGAAGGGTGGAGGGGAAAACCCTTTTGGGAAGGCATTACGTCGCCGAAACCTTTCAGGACGCCGCCAACTATCCCATTCAGGGCACCGGCGCCGATATGCTGAAACTGGCGGTAAACATCTTTTCCCATCAGGCGAAGGAGTGGGGTTACGACGCTAGGATAGTCAACCTCGTTCACGACGAGATAGTCTGCGAAGTCCCCGAAGACCAGGCGGAGGACGTCGCCGAACTACTAAAGGAGAGCATGGAATATGCCGGGAGCCTGCTCCTAAAAGAGGTTCCCGTCGAGGCGGACGTCAACATCTCCCAAAATTGGGAAAAGTAAAACACCCCTCCCAAACGGAGTCTTTTTTTTCTCTACAAACCCGTTAAGGAGGAAATAGTTAGACCCTCTCCACTCGGTGGAGACGAGTTTCATCCAGCCCCTTGCGGGTTCCCCTATGCCTCACAACCTCACCCGCGGGTGGCAAAAACTTGAGAACCCTCCCCTTCGGTCGGGGTGTAAAGTCGTAAAGGTCTCCCCTCCGGGGGTGTAAAGATTCTGAAACCCCTAAAGGTTCGATAAGCGGCAACACCAAAAGGAGGGAAAGGAGTTTCAAAAAACCTCTGCGGGTCATACTTTCGCCAATTTATTCCTTTAACGAATATTTATTTAAGATTGTGTATATTCTGTAAACCATATACATCAATATTACAAATAAACTTATGGCACCTATAACAGCAATAAGATTGTATATTTCCATAGTTTCACCCTCCATTATTTAATTTATCAAGCTTCCGTAACAATTTGTTGACCTCAAGGAAGAAATGTGTAACTAAAGTAGCCAAAATAATTTCGGCAAATATACCCAATACAAGGAGAATAACCTTTATGGGATTATCCAATTTGAGTAATAATCCAACAATACCGCCACCAAGGGCGATAAAGGTAAACCAAAGCAACTTTAGAAGTTCCGTTAAAAACTTTATTCTCTCCTCAATAGATTTTTCGGTCATCGTTAAACCCCAAAAGGGGAATTAAAGGGAGATACCGACCCCCTCGTAGTGCCAACCTCTATCTTTTAATTCCCTTGCGAGGTCTCTCTCTATTACATTTCTCCCGTCGAAGAGGGCTTTATGTTTTACCAACTCCCCTATGCGGTTCCAATCCTCTTTGTTCCACTCCTTGTATTCGACCGCTACTATTACCCCGTCGGCGTCCCTAACGGCATCGTATAGGTCGTCGTAGACGGTAAGCCCGTAAGTGTAGCGGGTGGATGCCTTTACCTCTACAAGTTTCCTGACGTTTTCCCTTGCGCCCTTCACGTAGTCGAAACCTTTAACGAATGCCCCCTCCTCCACCAGCAGTTCGGCGAGCTTTAGGGCGGGGCTTTCCCTCAGGTCGTCGGTATTCGGCTTAAACGCCAACCCCAAGAGGGCAAAGGTTTTTCCGCTTATATTCCCCCCGTAGTGGCGCTTTATTTTGTTGAAAAACCATATAAGTTGCTCCTCGTTTATCTCTTTGGTCGCCTTGGGGAGTTTCGGTTCGACCTCGTGCTCCCTAAACTGCCATATTAGGGCTTCGACATCTTTGGGGAAGCAGTTGTGAACCAAAAGACCGCCACCGGCTATTAGAAGCCCGTTTTCGGTTTCCACGCTGTAGACAAACCCCTCGTAGGGGACTTTTTCCACCTCCAAAACCTCAAAGAGTTGGTAATTTTCAAAGATTTCCCTATGGGGGGGATTTATAGTTTTTTTGTAACCTTTAAGGGTGTTTTCGTATTCTTTCCACCTCTCGCCGAACCATTTGCCGACCCTTTCGACCTGCTCCTTTCCGTTTATACGGAGTAGATAGGTGTCAACCTTCGATTTGTTGAAACGCTTAATCTTTAGGGAGGCGTAAATGCCTAAGTTTTGGAGTAGGAGCAATGCACCGTAAGCCAGCTCTTTCGAAACGGTTGCCAATTCCACATAGAGGTTTTTACCCCCGTTTACAGCCGTTACAGAACCGTCTCCCCTAAAAAGTCCCTTTAAAAATTCCTCCTGCACCCATTTGGGGGATTCGAATATTTGGGGAGGAACCCTTTTGTCGTAGGAATTTGTCCCCGTTTGGAAGACCTCCTTTAGGACAACCGCAAAGGGTGTAGAATTGACAACAACCGCGCGGGTGTTCTCCTTTACTACCTCCGAGTGGTTTACGCCGAGCTTTTTCAAGACCCCCTTTAGGTCTTCCGTATATTCGGTCTCCTCTTTGTGGAAGGTAAAGCCGACTTTGTAGCGTTTGTAACCTTTTGCGGTTCTCTCTTCGCTTATCCACCCTTCGGAGGCGAAATATCCCAGAAGCCGCGCGAGGTCGCCGTCCAATACCACCCTTTGCGGAACGGAATTCCTTTCCACCGTAAAGAGTCTTCCGTTTTCACCCTCCAACAGTTGGGTTTTGTCCCTCAAAGCCTCCGCCTTTAGGACACCCGTCCTTTTGACCTCGTAGGGGTATCGGTAAACCCCTTTTAATTTCCCCTTTAGGGTGGCGAAGTGTTTTTTTACAAAGGCGGGATTCTTGTATTTGAGGTTTTCCACCCTTTGGGAGAGGGGTTTAAAGAGGTCGACCTCGAGGGGTTTTTCGCTTTCCAAACCGCCCGAAGGTAAAAGAATTTTTTGACCCCTCTTTAGGTCTTTAGCCAAAACCTGCTTTAGGAGTCCGTTTTCGTAAACCACCATAGGGTGGTCTTCGGTAACCTCCACACCCCTGCCGAGGGGTAGCCTTACCCTTATGAGGTTTCCTCTGTAAAACCTACGGGTGAGGTATTTGAGCTTTTTCCAAGAGAAGGTTTTCCCGTTCCAAGACAGCACCTCGAGGGGCAGGTTTTCGTATTCCTCCAATTGGTGGAACTCCAAAACCCTTACACCTTCGGGGGTTTTTACGCAAACGACCTCCTTGGGGTGGAAGCAACTCCCCCCCCACCCGATACCGGCGTTTAGGAATTTCTTACCTATACGGGAGTCCAATCCCATACCGGTGGCTATATCCCTTATGTCCGCCCCCGTTTTTTCGGCGAGGCGCGCGAGCTCGTTGACGAAGGATATCTTCATAGCCAAAAAGGTGTTGCTCGCATACTTTATAAGCTCGGCGCTCTCCCAATTGGTAACCACAAAGGGAACCTTCTTTTCGACGAAATACCTATAAAGGGAGAGCATCTTTTCCTCAACCCATTCGGGGGAGTTTTCTCCGAAACCCAAAACCACCCTTTCGGGGTTGAAGAAGTCGTAAACCGCTATACCCTCGCGCAGAAATTCGGGGTTGGAAACCACATAGGCTTTATCGCCCAATATCTGTTGAACCCTTCTATTCGTCCCGACGGGAACGGTCGATTTCAAAACCACAATTTCCTTACCGCCCAAAAGGGGCTTTAAACTTTCCACCGCGGAAAAGACGAAGTTGAGGTTTGCCTTCCCCTTCGCATCCTGGGGCGTTCCGACGCAGATGAAGAAGACTTCGCACCCCTTTAGGTCGTTTATATCGGTTGTAAAGGAGAGCCTCCCGAGGTTTTTCTTCAACAGCCCCTCGAGGTCTTTCTCGTATATGGGGGGTATACCTTTTTTTAGCTTCTCTATTTTGGAGGGGTCTATATCGTAGGCTACAACGTTAAAGCCGAGCTCAGCCAAACCCACCGCCTGAATAAGTCCGACGTATCCCGTTCCTATAACTCCGACGCGCATTTTTCAAAACGAGATTACCCCACAGGGGAGATTTTGGAAAATTTTCCCTTTGTATGCGACTGGACTGGACACCTTCGCCCCCGCTTACGGTGGGTTTGGAATGGGAACTCCAAATAGCGGACAGAAATACCCTACAACCAAAGGATATCTTCGAGGATATATACCCGAACCTCCCCGAGGAAATCCAACCCTTAATCCACAAAGAGGTCTATAAATCGATGCTCGAAATAGTTACACCCCCCCTTGCGGATGAAAACGAAATAGAAAGCACCCTCAAAGGGGTATTGGATGCCTTCAAACCCCTGGCGGATAGGATGAATTTCCACCTCATAGGGTTGGGAAGCCTCTTTTTGGAACCGAAAGAGGAGCCGAAAATAAACCTATCTCCCCGCTACAAGAGGTTTGCGGAGGAATTCCAAGACCTATTAAAGGATTTCTATATCTACGGGATACACATACACGTAGGTATTCCAAACGCCGAGTGGGCGGTTAGGGCTTTCAACAATTTGGTTCGCTACGCACCCCTGCTTTTAGCCCTTTCGGCAAACACACCCTTTTACCGGGGTAGGAATACCGGTATCCACTCCTACAGGATGGTAGTCTTTGAAAAACTCCCCCGCGCGGGACTTCCCCAACACTTCAACCGCTACGGGGAATTCGAAAGCCTCATAGCCCATCTCACAAATGCGGGTGCAATAGGGGGTATAAAAGACCTGTGGTGGCATATCAGACCCAGACCCGATTACGGAACCATAGAGGTTAGGGTCTTCGACAGCCAGTGGAACCTGGAAAGGATAAAATTCCTCGTTAGGTTGGTTAGGGCAATAGCCTACTACTCGGAGAGGTATCAGGACGAACCCCTTCCGGGGGAACTTTTAAATCAAAACTGGTGGTGGGCTAAGCGTTACTCACTGGATGCGGACTTCATAGACGAAAAAGGGAGAAAGGCTTTAAAACAGGTGGCTTTCGACCTCCTGTACAAATTCGAAGACTTGGGAATTCTACAAAAGCTTGGTTACCGATTGGAGGAGCTGACGGCATTCTTGAGGAGACCCTCCCCCGCGAAGGATATAAGCTTTAGGGCTAAAGCGGTAGGTTTGAAAAAAATCGTCAAGGGGGCGGCGGTGGTTTAGGAGGCGACCACCCTGTTCCTTCCCTCCCTTTTTGCTCGGTAGAGGCGCAGGTCGGCGAGTTCGAAGAGCTTATCGAAGGAATAGGTTCCCTCCGCTTTGGAGCAGGCAACCCCGATACTCACCGTTACGCCCAAGGTGGAATTCTTTCTCACCTTTACGCTTTTCGACGCCACGGCGAGCCTTATCCGCTCGGCTATCTCCACCGCCTCTTCGGGGGATACCCCGTGGAGCGCTATTAAAAACTCCTCGCCACCCCAACGGACTACTATGTCGTCCTCCCTTAAAACCTCCCTAACCGCCTTAACAACCTCTTTGAGAACCTTATCCCCCGCCTCGTGACCGTAGGTGTCGTTAATCCTCTTAAAGTGGTCTATATCCATCAGGAGGAGGCATACATTCTCACCCTCTACCGAAGAGCGGGAAAGGAGCTTTTTTATGAGCTTAAAGCCCTCGCGGCGGTTGTAAACCCCGGTTAGGGGGTCTAAATTGGCGAGGGATAGACTCCGCTCGTGCTCCAGCGCATTTTCAAATATCAAAGCCAGGGTTGTGCGCGTTTCCTCCAGAAATTCCCTAAGTTTGGAAATCGAATTTTCGTCCACCTCCCTGAAACCGAAAAAGAGAACCCCTATAAGCTTCCTCTTTCGGGGAACCAATTTGTGAACGAACAACCTCTGGGTGGGAAGTTCGCATATACCCAAATCGAGGGGCAACTTTACCGGCTCCTCGATGAGCACATCCTCCTTATCCTGGAGCAGGCTTAAAAAACTCTCGTCGAGGGTGTTCTTTATCTCCCCAAAGCCCTTGTTTACCTTCAGTTCGAAATCGTCGTCGTAGGGACTCTTCAAATAAATAGCGGCGGCGGGGATGTCGTAATACCGAATTAGGTTGTTGAGAAGGATATTTGCCAGACGGTCGGTGTCGAGGGTGGAGGTAAGCTTCTTTATCAAATCCTCCTTAAAGAGTTTTATCTCCATAACGTCCAAAACCTTTTCGAGGAGACCGTCGAGACTCTCACCCAAGGTGGAAAAACTCTTCTCCTCCAAAAGGGGGTAGAGCAGATTCTCCTTCTCCTCGCGGAGGTTTCGGATATCCTCCAACCTGCGAATGTTGGAGAGTTTATCCGCAAGACTTTTAATGGAATTCCTAACCTTCACCCAATACTCGCGAAAACGTTGGCGGTATAGGTAATTCACAAAAACCTGCGCGGCACCGACAAAACCCGCCAGCAGAAAGTGAACGGGCGACAAATAGGTTTCGTTTCCCGTTATAAGCCAAGCCCCTATGGGAACCAAAAAGACCATAGCCGCCACGGCGACGTTGGTGTAAAAGATGTATTGGGCTATTATGTCCTTCTTTTTTATCTCATTTCTCCGGTTTGGCATTTCGTCAATTTCCCCTTATTAAACCTAATAAGACGATGTTTAAGGAAAAGGTCAAACGTTTCCACCTGGTGGGCATAGGCGGAATTGGGATGTCGGGCATAGCCCACATCCTCCTCGACATGGGTTACGAAGTGAGCGGTAGCGACCTATCGGAGGGAAAGAATGTAAAGCTTCTCCGCCAAAGGGGAGCAAAAATCTTCATAGGACACCGAAAGGAGAATTTACCCAAAGATACCCAGGTGGTGGTCTATTCCTCCGCCGTCTCCCCCGAGAGGAACCCGGAAATCCTCGAAGCCAAAAGGAGGGGGATACCGGTCATCCCTAGGGGGGAGATGCTCGCCGAACTGATGCGGGTAAAGGAGGGGATAGCGGTAAGCGGGAGCCACGGCAAGACGACCACCACCTCGATGCTCGCCCACATCTTTTTCAAAGCCGGGTTGGACCCGACGGTGATAATAGGGGGGAAATTGCAACTCTTCGAGGGAAAGAATGCCCGCCTCGGGCGGGGGGATGTGCTGATAGCGGAGGCGGACGAGAGCGACGGCTCCTTTTTGAGACTTTCGCCGGTCGTTTCGGTCATTACCAACATAGACGAGGAGCACCTCGACCACTACGGGAGTTTTGAAAACGTAAAAAACGCCTTTTTGGAGTTTGCAAACAAGGTTCCCTTTTACGGGTTTTCGGTTTTGAACCTGGACGACCCCAACGTGAGGGAGATATTTCCCCAAATATCCCGAAGGGTGGTCTCCTTCGGAATAAAATTCCCCGCCGATTACAGGGCTGTAAATGTGGAAAAGACCCCAAAGGGGTATAGGTTCGACGTGGAAACCCCAAAGGGATTGGTTAAGGGTTTGGAGTTAAACGTCTGGGGTAGGCACAACATTTACAATGCCCTCGCCGCGATAGCCGTTTCCGCCGAAGGCGGGATTTCCTTTGAAAGAATAGGGGAAGCCCTTCGGGAGTTTAGAAATGCGGAGCGCAGGCTCGAGAAACTGGGAGAGCTACCAAACGCCGTCTTTTACGAGGACTACGCCCACCACCCGAGGGAAATAGAGGCGGTTTTTAACGCGCTTAGAGAGTTTTACCCCGAAAGGGAAATCGTTTTCGTCTTCCAACCCCACAGGTTTACGAGAACCTTCCACCTCTGGGAGGAGTTTGTGAAGGTTTTAAAACCTTACAGGGGAATTGTTACCGAGATTTACCCCGCAAGTGAGGAACCTATTCCGAACGTAACCGGCGAGAGGTTGGCAAAGGACAGCGATTCCCTCTACGCGGAGGGTAAGGAGGAGATAATCCCCCTATTGGAGAGACTTGTTAAGGGGAATACACCCAAGGTGGTCGTATTTTTGGGAGCCGGTTCCATAGGAGGTTGGGGAAGGGAGATAGTGGAAACCTTAAAGGGGAGGGTTTAAAGGCTCACCCGTTTTGGGATTCGAACCACCTCCTCCAACCCCAACCGCGTCCGGAACCCCTTCCCCTCCAACCGAAACCGTGTCTCCACCCCCTACCGCGACAGCCCCACCCGCGGTAGCCGTCGACCCTTACGATATTTTGGCTACCGCACTTGGGACACTTTAAAGTCCACCTAGGTTGTCCGAAGGGAACCTTAAACTCCTCGCCGCAGTCGAGACATTTAAAAGTCCTCTCCATGGTTAGCACCTCCTAACCAAACACGGTATTGAAATTAGGTTTCAATATCAATAACCCCTATGAGGGGCAACACCAAGCAAAATCCCCGCGGGGTGGGTAGAATTTCTTCCTTAATAGGGCTTCGGATATCCGTTTTTCCGCCGAAGGGTATTGTCGAGAATTGCCTTTGAGAGTATTTTTTCGGTAAAATATACCTTTTGCGTTTAAAAAATTGAAGGAGGCACATTGATATGGCAAAAGAGAAATTTGTAAGGGAAAAGGAACACGTTAACGTCGGTACCATAGGTCACGTCGACCACGGTAAATCCACCCTCACCTCC
>JYMV01017055.1_pt1 | contig 12196 bp, 9 predicted proteins | sample 338911 | NCBI WGS metagenome assembly JYMV01 (sample SAMN03354496, study PRJNA234377) | hydrothermal vent metagenome | biome: Deep sea; feature: Hydrothermal plumes at the Eastern Lau Spreading Center, Western Pacific Ocean; material: Seawater | place: Tonga | collected 2009 | depth 2000 m m | reverse complement strand
AGAACACGCGCGGCTGAGGCCCCAGCCGGGCCGCCGCCGATAATAACGATGTCTGAAGTCGAAGGTAGGTTAATCTGCGACATCTCCGTGCCGAGCCATCCCAGCGGACGGTGTTAGGAAAGAAAACGGAAAAGGGGATTATATGCTGGCACCACGAAACAATGGGATTGATCGAGTGACAGACATCAAGGGATCGATGACAATTGGCGATCTGGAGCGTACGAAATGCAACTCGCCATTATCTCGGACATTCATGACAGGCGTGACCATCTTGCCGTCATCCTCAGTCAGGTAACGGATGCCGATGCACTCATCTGCTGTGGCGATCTGTGCTCGCCATTCACTGTCGTACAGCTTGGCGAGGGATTCACGAAGCCTATCCATGTGGTCTTCGGCAACAACGATGGCGACCTCTTTAGGATTACGCAACAGGCAAGCCGATTTTCCCACATGACACTACACGGCGAGTTTGCTGAACTTACTTTTGATGGTAAGCGTATCGCCGTGAACCACTTTCCTGAGATTGCCAGAGCATTAGCCGCATCGGATCGCTACGACCTCGTCTGCTATGGTCATGACCACAAGCATTCGATCGAGACGAATGGTGATACGTTGATAGTGAATCCTGGAGAGGTCTATGGCGGGCTGACAGGAGTAACCAGCTACGTGGTGTACGACACGGTGCGCGGTGTGGCCGAACGACGCGACATCGGCTGACCATAAAGCATTTCTCGCACGTGATTTCACCTGTGTCGAGTGCCTTGGGCGAGACAAGTATTATTAATAGAACATGGAATGAAGATTTTGAAGACAAGGGAATAGAAATCATGCAACAGTTCATTGCAACGGCTTGCATCAGCTTCATCTTCTGTGCCGCACCCCTCACAGCTCAGGAGATCACCAAGTACGTGCGCTACGCCTACGAAGGGGCCGAGTCCTACGGGGTACTCAAGGGCGGAGAAATTCACGAGTTGCGCGGTAACATCTTTGAAACAGTGGAACTCACCGGCCAGATTGTGGCGCTAGACGACGCGAGACTGCTCGTTCCCGTTCAACCATCTAAGGTCATTGCGGTCGGCTTCAACTATCGGAGTCATCTCGGCGAGCGTAAGCCGACCTTGTATCCCGGGCTGTTTGCCAAATACCCGACGTCACTGATTGCTACGGGAGAAGAAATCGTCTTCCCTCCAGGTGCCAGTAATGTGCACTACGAAGGGGAGATGGTGCTCGTAATTGGCCGACGTGCAAAACATGTGTCCCGAGAAGAAGCACTGGATTATGTCTTCGGCGTGACGGCCGGAAACGATGTTAGTGAACGGGATTGGCAGGCCAGCGATCTCCAATGGTTTCGAGCAAAGGGTTCCGATACCTTTGGTCCCCTTGGGCCAGTCCTCGTGCGCGGTTTGAACCCGGACGATCTGTTGCTCCAGACTAGGTTGAACGGCGAAGTCCGTCAGTCACAGCGGACAAGTGACCTCGTCTTCGATTCATCGGAGATCGTCAGTTACGTCAGTCAATTCGTGACGCTAGAACCTGGAGACGTCATCTATACGGGGACGCCTGGAGAGACCCAGAGCATGCAACCAGGCGACGTCGTCGAAGTAGAACTGGAAGGAGTCGGCATCCTGCGTAACATCATTGATAGCGCCGATGCTCGATAATTTTTCTGCCTCCCGGCGCTGTCGTTCATCATCACCGGCCTTTTAATCGACTGGGCTGCGGCAAGGTCCGCGAACTGGTACCAAGTTGGAACTGTTAGGAACCGGTAGACAGCTGATTCGCTGGTCAGTTGCTATCCAGGTACTGATTCATACCCTCTTGCCAATCGTCCCGCCGTTCAGTGAAAAAGTCCCACACGACGCAGTCCTCAACCACCCACGCCTCGTGTTCGGCGTTCGCGGGAATCACGAGCATTTCTCCCGCTCTAAGCAACACCTCTTGACCGTCAATGTTCAGGCGTATCGCACCATTAATGACGCACGTGAACTGCTCGGCCGGATGGCAGTGTTTCGCGACGTGGGTACCCTTGGCGAGGGTCAACTGAGCAAAGGTGCCCTTATCTCCCCACAAAACGCGGCGTTGAACGGAGTTGGAGATCCGCTCGACTGAAATGTCTTCCCAAGTCACCGGTTTCATAACTGTTCCACCTCCCCTCTCACAGTGCTCTTTCGATTCTCGAAAACTGCGCTACAATCCCGATCCGGTCATCTCGAAACACTCAGGCCGACCAAGGAGAGACGTCCAATGCCGCTCCGCAAGCTTACGCTCATCGCCGTAGCGCTAGCTACGACCACACTGGCAGCCGCGCCGGGCTGGAGAGATTTACACTCGATTCAGCCCCCCAGTGAAGACCGCTTCACAATGGCACTTACTGGGGACTCCATCATCACCCGGCGCCTATCGGTTTATCAAGAACCTGAATTCTTAGAAATGGTAGAGCTTCTTCGTGGGGCCGACATTGCCTTCACAAACCTCGAGATGCTGTTCCATGACTACGAACCCTACCCGATGCACCAGAGCGGGGGGACCTATATGCGTGCCGCACCGGCCCTAGTAGATGAACTGGTCTGGGCGGGATTCGATATGGTTGCCCGTGCGAACAACCATACCGGAGACTACGGCACACTGGGCATGGACCTGACCACGCGCTATGTTGAGGCCGCAGGACTCACGCAGGCTGGTGTCGGACATAGTCTGGCCGAGGCACGTGAGGCTCGATTCCTCGAAACGGCCGCAGCTCGTGTGGCACTGATCTCTGTTGCTTCAACGTTTCCTGATCATTCACGGGCTGGGCGAACACGCGGCGATGTACCGGCAAGACCTGGCCTCAACCCTCTTCGCTTCTCAACAACCTACGTCGTCACGCGTGACCGATTCGAGTCGCTCCGAGACACCATGCAGGAACTGGGATTCACCGTACCCATCGCAGATGGCGAGCTTACATTCCGTGGCAACCGGTTTATCGTCGGCGACGCACCGGACGTGTTGACCGAACCACATCCCCAAGACGTGAAAGAAATCTCAGCTGTCGTGACCAATGCCAGCCGGCAGGCCGACTACACCATCCTAACCATCCACGCCCACGAAGGTGACGGTGATCGGTTCGTGCCAGCACAGTTTCTGACCACTTTCGCGCACGCCATGATCGACGCGGGCGCCGATCTTTTCATCGGACATGGTCCACACGTTGTGCGTGGGATTGAAATCCGGAATGGTAAACCGATCATCTACAGCCTCGCTAACTTCCTCTTTCAAAACGAAACGTTGCTACGACTGCCAAGCGAAAACTATGAGCCCTACAATTTAGACGGTAACGCACACGTCGCTGATTTCAACGATCGGCGCTATGACAATGATACGAGAGGGTTCCCTGCACAGCAGGAAATCTGGGAATCGGTCGTCGCCGTCGCTGAATGGGACGGCAAACGTTTAGCGGAACTCCGTCTCCACCCAATCACATTAGGGTTCGGCGCACCGCGGACAGTCCGGGGTCGTCCGATGTTTGCCGACGATAAACTCGGCAAGAAAATCATCGGCGACATCGCGAGACTGTCTGAACCATTTGGAACGACGATTGTTTTTGAAAACGGTGTCGGCCACGTACGTCTTGCGACGTTGACTAGTGAGCCCTAGGTCCATACATCGTTATTGCAGTTGCCCGGTGCCTGTAAGTGATGGCCGACTAAGAAGTCAGTACGATCTTACCGATGTGCGCACTAGTCTCCATCAGTCGGTGCGCCTCACTGGCTTCTCTCAGAGGAAACGTCGCATAAATAACTGGCTTCGCCTGGCCCTGCTCGATGAGAGGCCACACTTTCTGCTGTAGAGCCTTCGCGATCGCGACTTTCTCGGCGGTGGGACGGGGTCGTAGTGTGGATCCTGTCAGCACTAGTCGCTTCTGCATAATCGGAATCCAATTAATTACTGTTTTCGGCCCGCCAAGAATCGCAATCTGCACTAAACGACCACCTGGGGCTAACACGCGAATGTTGCGCGGTGTGTAGTCACCACCAACCATGTCCAGCACGACATCGACGCCGTGGCCATTAGTTACAGTGTTAATTACTTCGACGAAATCCTCGTCATGATAGTTGATAGTCTGCTCAGCGCCCAGGCGCTTACAGGCGGCGCACTTATCGGACGTACCAGCCGTGGCAAACACCTGAGCGCCAAACGCCGATGCTAACTGAATTGCGGTCGTCCCAATACCGCTGGATCCGCCGTGCACAAGGACACGCTCTCCAGACTTCAGCTGCCCACGGTCGAAGACATTAGTCCAGACCGTGAAGTAGGTCTCAGGCAACGCGGCAGCGGAAATGAAATCAAGACCGGTGGGAATCGGCAGCGCAACCGACGCTTCAGAAACGCAATATTCCGCATAACCGCCCCCGGAAACAAGTGCACATACCTTGTCACCAACGCGCCAGTGGTTAACATCGGCTCCGCACTCGGCTACGCTTCCTGCGACTTCCAGCCCCGGCAGGTCTGACGCTCCAGGCGGTGGCGGGTATTTCCCCTGCCGCTGCATGATGTCGGGCCGATTTACACCAGCTGCCGTCACGGAAATCAAGATTTCGCTGCGGCCTGGTGTCGGCTTCGGCCGATCGACCGCGGTGAGAACTTCTGGTCCACCCGGTTTGGATATCTCAATGGCCAGCATAGAAGAAAATCCACTATACCTGAGTGGTGGGCACGGGGATCCATTGTCACTGGATAAATCCATAGTTGAAGTCTTTCTTGATGTCTCCTCTTACTCGCTACCACGGCCGAAACAGGCCAGATCAACCAGTTAGGCAAGGGTTGACCGTAGATCGTAACGAGATACTGGCAAGACGCCGTGTGAACCGTTACTCTCATTACCTGACTAAGAGGAAACGAGGTCATTACTGAATGTTTTTCGTCCGACTGAGACTGAAGGAGAGTGCGAAATGAATGCAGGAACACGAATCCGAGACGCTTCGCTGGCGACCTTGCTGTGGTTGATGATCGCGGGGCATGCGTACGGGCAACAAGGAGGTCTAAAAATCTATATCTCCGCCGATATGGAGGGTGTCACTGGGGCAGTAAGTAGTGAACAGCTCGGACCGGACGGATTTGAATACCAGCGTTTTAGGAAATTCCTCACCGAGGAAGTCATCGCGGCCATTCAAGGTGCTCGGGAAGCAGGCGCCGACCAAATCTTGGTGAGCGACTCCCATGGTAACGGACAGAACCTGCTGATTGACGAACTTCCCGAGGATGTCCAGATCGTTCGGTCTTTTCCTCGTCCCCTCGGCATGATGCAGGGGATTGACGAGACGTTCGATGGTGTCATCTTCATCGGCTACCATTCGAGCACAACTAACCCGAACGGTGTCCGCGCCCACACTACTTCGAGTGCCAGGCTCGCCGCAGTACACGTCAACGGCGTCGAGATGACCGAAGGTAGTTTCAACGCGAGCATCGCCGGCCACTTCGGTGTACCAGTCATAATGGTCTCCGGCGACGACGCGGCTGTAGAAGAGGTGCGATCGGTGATCGGTGACGTCGAGGGAGCTATTGTGAAGTGGTCCTCCGGTTTTCATTCGACTCGCACGCTCCATCCTTCAGCCGGACGTGCATTGATCCGGGAGAAGGCGCGCGATGCAGTTAGCCGCATCTTGGACTTCTCGCCATATAATCCATCAACGCCCATTGAGTTCGACGTAACGTTTAAGAACTACCGTCCGTCGCAGCTCCTAGCCTACCTGTCGGAAGTTGAGCGTGTCGATTCGCACCGAATTCGGTTCGTCGGTAATGACATGGTGGAGGTCTCCAGATTCTTTACCTTTATGATGAACTACGATTCGTCGCTAACACCGTAACGTTTTATGAACGTGTGATGTTCGCAGTGGCAGACGCAGCTGGAAGGCCGCGGCCACCGTCTCCAAGAGGGGGAGCAAAGTAGATTGAACTGCTCTAAACAGAGAGGGCATGGTCGAAGGTGATTTGCTCAAATTATTGAGGCCTAGACGTAATGACGGTCAGCCCCTCTAGCGGATGAATGGGTTCGGTAAAGTAAATCTAGTTGACTGGCCTGGTCTCGTTCGTGACAACGGTCTCTGCCATTAGCGTGCGACCTGCACAGCGAGAATCTCAACTCGTTGTAAAGGAGTCTCGCCGTTCAGCGGCAGCGATTCAATGGAGTCCAAGGTCGTCATGCCGTCGACCACTCGGCCAAACACGGTATATTCCCCGTCGAGTGAATTCACCGTGGCTGTACAGATAAAGAAAGAGGTCGACGCACTGGCCGGGTCGTCCCCCCTGGCCATGGAAACAATTCCACGAACGTGCGCAGTGGTAGAAAATTCTGGCTGCAAGTTCGTAACGAGGCGCTGTTGGTTCTCGTCCAGGGGGCGATCTCGGCTACCAAGCCAACCAGTCTGAATGAGCACCCCTTTAACAACCCGGTGGACTGACATTCCATCAAACACGCCAGCTGAAGCAAGTCGTAAAAAGTTTCTGACGTGCTCGGGAGCAATCTCGGGCATGAATTGGATCGTGACTGTACCGGAGGTAGTCGCGAGGATCACTCGGTAAGCAGCAAGCTCCTTAACACTATCCTGCGAGAACGGCGTCGGCTGTGGCGGTGGTTTGTCGCGGATGGCAACGGAGTGGATGGCAATCCGTTCAATGGCCTTGCCCTCGTTGTCGGTTTCAGCCTCTGAAATCTCAGTGACGAGATTCATCCCTTTTGAGACTCGGCCGAAGACCGTGTAACTGCCGTCAAGTGCAGGTTGGTCCACAACACTGATAAAGAACTGTGACCCAGCGCTGTCAGGTTCGCTCGGAACCTGAACAGCCGACACTGCACCACGCGTGTGCCTCTCATCGCTTATTTCAACGGCGAGAACACCAAGTCCACCCTGGCCGTAGGACTTGGTCTTGTCCAAATCTTTTGTTAAGGGGTCTCCGCCCTGGACAATCCCGTGCCGTATCATTCGGTGGAAAATAGTCCCGTCGTAGACTCCTTCTTTTGCTGATTTGATGAAATAGCCCACGTGGTTCGGCGCCGCTTTAGGTAAGAGGTCGATAATGAATTGGCCTCGATCAGTCTCAATGATGGCTTGCTTAGCGGTCATCTCGTCAAGACTGAAAGGCGTTACAAATTTGGCTGGCGCATCTTGGGCAGCCGCAGGTGGAATAAAGCACAGCATCCACATGACCGCTGCTGCCTTAGCCACCCGGTGTTGTTCAACGTGAAGACAGAATGACATAGGCATGGATCGTGTCCTGGTCTCTAAAAATCAACTCACCGCCGAAATAATCGGAGGACTCCATATGGTAACCGGTTGCCAGGGTAGCTTGCGAACCATTGCCCCGCACGTGCTAGCATGAGCCTATGGCTTTTCTTGATGAACATTCTTCTGTGAGGCCAGATCAGGGCGGCAAATCGTTTAGCTTTGGCGGGCGACATGTCATCATGCTACTTCTTGTGACCGTTGCCGCCGGTTCTTATTTTCTTTTTTCGTCGCCTGAGGAGCCACCGGTAGATGTTGTTGAAACTGCTCCAACGCCGTTGCCTGTGCTAGAACCCACACCAGAACCTGAACCAGAACCCGAGCCTGTTCGCCCAGCACCACCGCCAGCGGAACCGGAACCAGAGCCGACTCCTGAGCCACCTCCACCAACCCATATCCTCCGAGTGACAAGTGATGTCACCGGCGCGCAGGTCTTTTTTAATCGTAGATTCTTGGGTAATACGCCGCTGGATATGGCCAACCTCGAACCTGGTCGGCACCAGTTGAACATTTCGGCGCAAGGCTACGAAGGGATCTCCAGGACCGTCGATATTTCTGACACGCCAGTCGAACTAAACATCGAGTTTCAAGTTGTGCGACTCGACGAGGCAATCGACGTCATCCATAAGCATCGGTTTGGTTCTTGCCAGGGACCACTGGTAGCAAACCTTCAGGGCTTCCACTACCAGACTGCCCATGTTGATGCATTCTCAGTGTCGCTCGACCAGGTTGAGGTATTCGAAATCGACTATCTCGATCACAGGTTGCAACTAAAAGTCCGTGGCGGTCGCAACTACAACTTTACGGATGAACAGGACACAGCCGATCCATTATTTGTCTTTCACCGAGACGTCGAGAAAGCACGGACACGTCTTGCGCAGGGCCGCCAACCAGCTTCCAACAACCAATAGAGGGATTGGTGCCAGGGCCAACCCGTTATCCTCGGTCCGAAACCCAGGCATTCCAAATGTACTGCCTGTCTTGGCCGAGTGAGATTACACCCGAACAATGGATCGTTTATTCTGGTGGCGTTTGAGAACCTCACGAGCGAGTCGCTTACTTAAATAGACCTTCGATTCGCAGTGGTCGTGCGTGTTGATCTCGTACTTGATGACATTGAACTCAAGACTATCGAGCACACTCCTCATAGCATAGAACTGATTCTTCGTTTTAACGACGATCTCGTCGAATCCGTTGTCCAGTGCTCAGGCCTCTTAATCTTCGCTGCGCGCGCGGAAATGCCCTTGGTCTCGCCAGCCCAGACGGGTTGCGCCGATCCAGCTATACAATATTTTCCGCTCGCTAAAATCGAGACAGTTAGTCAACCGAATAACGTGATCCATGACCTTCGTTTCAGACTCTTCGAGCCTTAGCTCATGCGCAACCTTGTAGGAGACGGGAACGACAGTCGCTGGATCATCAGGTAATGGCGCCTCGGTCGTTAGAATTTGATGATCGCGACCATCCAGGCGTTGAATCACTTCGGTCGTTGTCTTCCGCCGGGGAAACTCGCCGAAATGCTCCTCGATGTACTGAATCTCCAGAGCACCCTGCTGTAGCGATTACTGCCTGATGTGGTATTCCATCGGCCCCATCACCGCTCAAAACTCTTACGTAAATTCAGCGCGTGTCCTACCCAAGATTTGGGGTCAACCAGCGTTCGACTTCATCCACCGGCTGCTGTTTGCGAGCAGCGTACGCTTCCACTTGATCCTGACCAATCCGGCCAACAGTGAAGTATCGCGCCTCCGGGTGACCGAGGTAGAGGCCACTGACGCTGGAAGCAGGCAGCATTGCGCACGACTCAGTCAGGCTGATACCCACTCGCTCAGCATCAAGCAAACGGAATAACCTGACCTTCTCGCTGTGATCGGGACACGCGGGATAGCCAAACGCCGGGCGGATACCACGGAACCGCTCAGCGAGTAAATCCTCATGGGTCAGCTGCTCCGCTAGACCGTACCGCCATTCGCGCCTGACGCGTGCGTGTTGGTACTCCGCAAATGCCTCGGCCAGTCGGTCAGCGAGGGCTTTCGTCATAATCGCGTGGTAGTCATCGTTATCGCGCGTAAATTCTGCAACTACCTCCTCCACACCGAAACCACCGGTGACAGCGAAAGCACCGATGTAGTCGGTGCGGTTGCTATCACGAGGCGCAACATAGTCAGCGAGAGATCGATGCGGCCGTCCGTCAGCCATCACGCCTTGTTGACGAAGCATCGGAAATCGAGCTAACTCGCGTGTTCGGTCCATGTCGGTGTAGACGGCGATTGATTCCTCGTCGGCATCCGCCGGCCAGAATCCGTACACCCCTCGTGCCGTAATGAGGTGCTCGTCTACTATCCGGCCGAGGAGCACCTGGGCGTGACCGTACAGTTCCCGGGCCGCTGCCCCATACTTCGGATGGTCAAGAATCTGAGGGAATCGCCCTTTAAGTTCCCATGCCGAGAAGAAAAAAGTCCAGTCGATATAGGGCACGAGCTCGTCCAATGGCACGTCGTCTATTACTCGCGTGCCATTGAACGACGGTACCGGTAACTCTGCGGTTGTCCAATCAAACCGGAGACGATTGGCTCGACTTTCTTTGAAGGTTAGCAAGGGCTTCGTGCTTCGGCTGGCATAGGTTTCCCTAATCTCCGCCTGCGCACGGCTGTTCTCCGCATTGAACTCGTCCTGAGCCGTCGGGCTTAACAGATTCGATACAACATCAATCACCCGAGACGCATCCAGGACGTGGACCGTGCTCTGGCTATACTCCGGTGCGATCTTGACTGCCGTGTGCAGGCGGCTTGTCGTGGCACCACCAATTAGCAGTGGCAGCGAAAAGTCTCGGCGTTCCATCTCCTTGGCTACGTAGACCATCTCATCGAGTGATGGGGTAATGAGTCCACTGAGACCGATAAAATCGGCGCCCTCATCAACCGCCTTCTGGAGTATCGTGTCGCACGGCACCATAACTCCGAGGTCGATAACCTCGTAGTTATTGCAGCTCAGAACAACACCAACGATGTTTTTCCCTATATCGTGCACGTCACCCTTGACGGTGGCCATCACCACCTTAACCGGTTGCGTATCGCTGCCAGACGTTTGCTTATCAGCCTCCATGAACGGTTGAAGGTAGGCCACCGCCTTCTTCATTGACCGCGCACTTTTCACCACCTGCGGTAAGAACATCTTGCCTGCCCCGAACAGGTCTCCGACAACCTTCATGCCCTGCATGAGCGGGCCTTCGATGACCTTCAGAGGACGCGAATATTGCTGTCTCGCTTCTTCCACGTCAGCATCAATGAAGTCCACAATACCGTGCACAAGCGCGTGCGATAGTCTGGCTTCGACAGAGCTCTCCCGCCACGCCAGGTCGGCCTCTCGCGTCGTACCTTCGCCCTTCACCGATTTAGCGAACGCCACTAACCGCTCGGTGGCATCAGGCCGGCGATTGAAAATAATGTCCTCAACATGCTGCAACAGTTCCTGAGGAATGTCCTCATAGACAACGAGCTGCCCCGCATTGACGATCGCCATGTCAAGTCCGGCCCGAATGGCGTGATAAAGAAAGGCTGAGTGGATAGCCTCTCGAACAACGTTGTTGCCCCGGAAGGAGAACGACAGATTGCTTACGCCACCACTCACCTTGACGCCGGGACATGTGTCCTTAATACACCTGATAGCTTCAATGAAATTAACCGCGTAGTTGTTATGCTCCTCGAGTCCAGTTGCAACTGCCAGAATGTTCGGATCAAAAATGATGTCGTGTGGGTCGAAGTCAATCTCTTTAGTTAATAGTTGGTAGGCGCGCTTACAGATTTCGACCTTGCGCTCCACCGTATCAGCTTGGCCGACCTCATCGAACGCCATGACAACGACACCTGCCCCATAGCGCTGGGCCAAGGTCGCCTTCCGAAGAAAATCGGCTTCACCTTCCTTGAGGCTAATTGAATTAATGATCGGCTTGCCCTGGACACACTTCAGCCCAGCTTCAATGACCGACCACTTAGAACTATCGATCATGAATGGAACCCTTGCGATCTCTGGCTCTGTAGCAATGAAATTTAGAAAACGCGCCATTACCTGCTCGGACTCGAGCATTGCCTCATCCATATTGACGTCGACGAAGTTGGCGCCCCCTTGGACTTGCTCCATGGCGACCGAACTGGCTTCTGAATATTCCTCGCTCTTGATAAGGCGAGCGAAGCGTACAGATCCAGTCACGTTCGTTCGTTCGCCGATCATTTGAAAGTTGCTATCAGGCTCAATCGTCAGCACCTCGAGACCGGCAAACTGGGTCCTCCGCTCTGGCGGCGGCACAATGCGGGGGGGCAGCCCTGAAACGGCCTGAGCTATTGCCCGTATGTGATCTGGTGTCGTACCACAGCAGCCACCGACAATGTTGACCAGACCACTTTCGGCGAACTCTCGTAGCAGCTGGCCTGTTTCGTCAGGGAGTTCGTCGTAATCACCAAATTCATTAGGTAAGCCTGCGTTTGGGTAGCAACTGACGAAGGTACTGGCCTGATTCGATAGCTCCGCCAGATACGGGCGCATTTCCCTGGCGCCAAGGGCGCAGTTGATGCCGACTGAAAAGGGGAGCGCGTGCCGAGTGGACACATAGAACGCGTCAATCGTCTGTCCCGACAACGTCCGACCACTGCGGTCAGTCACCGTCACCGATAACATCACCGGAACGTCGTAGCCACGCTGCTCAAACTCCTCACGCAGCGCAACAATCGCGGCCTTAGCGTTGAGTGTGTCAAAGATCGTCTCAACGAGCAGCAGGTCCACTCCACCATCAAGTAGGCCACGTGCCTGTTCCGCATAGGCGTCACGAAGCGCATCAAATGTGATTGGTCGAGCCGCCGGGTCATTCACATCCGGAGAGATTGACAGAGTGCGATTAGTCGGACCGATGGCACCCGCCACAAATCTCGGACGGTCCGGTG
>JYMV01033546.1_pt1 | contig 12197 bp, 7 predicted proteins | sample 338911 | NCBI WGS metagenome assembly JYMV01 (sample SAMN03354496, study PRJNA234377) | hydrothermal vent metagenome | biome: Deep sea; feature: Hydrothermal plumes at the Eastern Lau Spreading Center, Western Pacific Ocean; material: Seawater | place: Tonga | collected 2009 | depth 2000 m m | reverse complement strand
CTTTGACCGGATCCAGGACGTAGGTCTCCACAATTTCCCGAGCAATGGGCAAGGTGGTTGCCTTGGAGTTATCGTGTACGTCTTTGTTTTTAGCCTGTTGCAGTTTTTCGTATTCTTCCGCTAAAAGCCTTTGGAACAGTTCTGCCGTAAACAGATCGCCCGACTTGGTGCCCGTTTCGGTGTCGTCTTCACTCAGATGTCCGCCTTTATGCAACCATTCCCACAGGATACCAAGTCGAATCTCGCCGGTGGCCATATCTTCCATTAGATACATGATGCTGTCGTCGTCGAAAAAGTCGGCCGGTTTCAAGGCTGCCGCCTGGAATCCCTGGCCAAAGGCGTTTCCGTACTGAATACCCACACTGAATAGGTTGCGTGCACCCTGGATGGTTCTGGGTGCTGGTTCCAGTTTAGTTAAACCATCGGCGTCGGCTTGGGTGTAGGTCAAGGATGGGAATTCACGTCCCAGTTGGTTATCTTGACTTATATCGGCCCAGACGGGTCGGACGATGGGTACCATTTTCCAGTGGGCCACCCATTTACCGCTGGCGCCGGCCTCCTGCTCACGTCTGCCCCCCGCTATTGCCTTCTCCATGCTGCTGGCCACCCCTTCTTCCGTACCAACCGGAATGTTGGGTTCCATCCCTCCCTGCCAGAGGGCGAAGTTACCATTGAGGTCGGGCGTATTGACCGCACGCCGCACTCGGTCTTCGTAGTTTTTCATGTAGCCGTAAGTCATGGTGATGGATTCGATGTTGGGGTTGATAAAATCCTTGTCCCATTCCACTGCGTCGGCCACGCTATTAATGTAGTCCCAGCGACCGGTGTTGTAGCCGACAAAGTGGCGGCCCAACGCCGCCCGGATCTCCATTAGTTGGAAGGTGGCTTCCAGTTGTTCGACCAAGACGTACACCTTGACCGTGCCTACCGGTAGACCTAGGTGCGTCTCCAGAGCACTGATCATCTCGTTCCACAACGCCGCTTCCTCCGCTATCTGGATCTTGGGCAGGTACAGCACGATGGAGGCATTGGTGGCTTGCAATTGCTGATGGTTGTTAACGATGTAGGTGACCATATCAACCAATGAGGCTGAGTATCCGTTCCCGTCTCCGTCGCGGATGTGTCGGTCGTCCAGATGCAGTCCGCGCGTGCGGAAGATCTTGGTGGTAAAACTGAGTTGGCTTTGCCAATCGTCGATGGTTTCGTGTCCCAGGAAAGAGACCGCCCACTGGTTCATTTCTTTGGCTACTTGCTCCGCAGCCCGTATGAAAACGTCGTCTCGCGCGATGGCCAGTTTCAGGTTGCGCTGATTGTCCAGCGACATAGTGGTGATTTGACCCAGCGCGTCTTCACCGTCGAACATCCAGCCGTCCGCACCGGATAGCAGCGCGTAGGCTACGTTGCGGATACTGCGATCGAGGGGCGAGTTGGGTTTAGCCCCTGGCCCGGTACCCTGAATCCATTGCCGTTGCAAATCGGCTGGAATCTCTGGCCCAACGAATTTACCGTCCCGCGCGTCCTGCACCTTGATCTCTGTGCGTCCAATGTTCTCCTCCGGGTTGGGGAAAGTGAGCGGTTGCTGTTTTTCGCCCCGTTCTGTCCGCCGTTCCATTCGCTTGCGCATCACGTCCAGCCGTTCGACATTGAGTTCGGCCAGGGAATTGAGGGCGGTTAAAACTTCAGGGGTATAGACGTCAGAATAGTCAGTGTCGAGATGGTCACGGATTTGAATATCTGCCATAGTTACACCTTAATTGTTAGTTGATCAGATGATGAATTTTGAAATGACGAGACTGTCTTTCCAAAAGGATTTGAGATTCCTAAAGGCAGTCAGGCTTAAACTGTCACATCGGAGGCTATAAATCATGAGAGTTACTGACGCGGATAAGGTCTAAACAAGATTGATTTTATGGATTTACGCATTTTTGTTGTCTTTCTTAAAAGGCTTCCACCGGTATTTACAGGTGGCCAGGCTCATGATCGAAAATTCAGTTTCTTGTCGATACCCCCTCTCTTGATATCAACACTTTCACCGCCTTGGTTCTTGAGATCGGCCAAGGTGATCTCAATTTCGGGTGTGATGACAGTGTTAACAGCAGCTGAAAAGGAAGTCAGGGTAGGGGCGGCAAGTGTTTCAGTGCTGGCCAATGTCGTCAATGCCAATAGGATAGATGTCAATCGTTTAATGATTATATCCCCCTTTATAAATCAGACGTGTTGACTTTTTGCCGTCTTTTTTGGTATCAGATCGTTTTCCTCTGGCGAAATCAAACCGTTGGCTATTCACATGTGTCCAAATTAGGCTGTTCAATCAGGTGAGCAATAGCATACGACAATTGCATTGGTTTGAAAAGTAGTAGTTTGTGGTCGTTATACAACAGCTTAGGTTTCCTGATAGTAACATGGTCAAGAATATCCTTCAAATCCAGCGGTTTACCTGCCCGCAGTAAAGGTGTGGATGTATTGCTGCCGCTGTTGGGTACCAGCTTCCCATTGACGGATTCTATCACGATTGCAGTATCGAGGTAAAGCGGTGGGTTAGTTTGAGTCTGTAATCAGATCAGAAATGGGAACCACCCACACTGGCCTGAAGTCTAGTTCAAACTAGCATGGATGAGCTGTGTAACTTTGGGGCTCTCTCTGGAAGGAACGCAGTACTACGCTGTTTGACATCTGTTCTTTTGCGCTGGAAAATTATCCGACGTATTGTATGTACCGCCGTGGCCCAACTGCCAATTAGGAAGTAGACAAAACAAGGGCAATTTAATATGATAATATAGGTCAAGATGAGACGGGGGTTGGCTTTTAGCCGAACCGATCTGGCTATCATACTGTTAACGACAAAAAAGCCAAGGGGCTGCTCCCAAGAAAAAATTATTCAATATTTATATTACTGGCCATCCCGCTGGTTGAAGGCTATGAATTTGTATCAAGGAAGGGATTAAAATGATAGGAGTACATGATATTATGCTTGACAAGGACGTATTTTATGCTCAATCCAATTCGACGGTGAAAAATTTGTTCCTTAACACACGATGGACGCTGCAGTGAAACCCAATCTCCTTTTTATTTTTACCGACCAGCAACGGTTGGACACAATAGAGTGTTACGGCAACGATCAGATCGAGACGCCTGCCTTGAATGCCTTGGCCGATGAAAGTTTTGTGTTTGAGCATGCCTATGTGAGCCAGCCGGTTTGCAGCCCCTCACGGGCGACAATGCTGTGCGGATTGTATCCCCATACGGCCAGGGTACCGGCCTGCAACGTGTCTTTGCCCCAGGATGTTAAAACGATTGCGGAGTTGGTGACGAATGATTATCGGTGTGCCTATATAGGCAAATGGCACCTCGGGGACGAAATTTTCCCTCAACATGGTTTTACCGAATGGATCGGAACAGAGGACTCTTACAGGCAGTTTTACTCAAGTTCAGAGCAACATCAGCACCTAAGTGACTATCACCATTTTTTGGTTGCGCAGGGGATCGAACCGGATTCCAAGTCATTCGGAAAACGGATTTTTTCGCGATACTTACAGGCCTCTCAAAAAGAGGAGTTGACCAAAGCGTCTTTCCAAGGCGACAGAGCGGCTCAGTTTATCCGGGAGAGCGCGGATCAGCCATTTATGCTGGTGGTGAGTTATCTAGAACCACACCCGCCGCACACGGGACCACTGAACGATTATTACGATCCTTGGAAGTTACCATTGAGTTCTAATTTCAGGCTAAAACCTCCGGCCAATGCCTCGCTACTCAACCGGGTGCTGTCGGCCTATTATATGGAATCGCAGGAAGAGGGATACGATTTGCGAACGGAGGAAGGCTGGCTCCGGATTCGGGGTCGTTACTGGGGGAACGTGACGCTAGTGGACCGTTCTGTGGTCAAGATCCTCCAAGCACTGGAGGAAAGTGGAAAAGCAGATGAGACAATTGTAGTGTTTACCAGCGATCACGGGGAGATGGTGGGAGATCACGGGATTCTGGGTAAGACAGTGCTGTACGAAGAATCGGTAAAAGTACCGCTACTGATTCGGGTGCCTTGGTTGGGGAGACATCAGCGGCGAATTGGAGGCAACTTAGGTCATATCGATTTGGTGCCGACGTTGCTAGATTTGATGGGCCAAGTAGTGCCGGACCATCTTCAGGGTCAGAGCCGGGTAGATGTCCTCAACGGTCAGACAACGCTTTCAGGCAACGATGTGTTCATCCAGTGGAATCGCAGTGACGGGCATCCACGTCCGGGTGAGGGCGGGGTAAATCCGGCCATGTCCACGCCTTGGCGGTCGATAGTGTCAGCTGATCGCTGGAAACTGAACCTGAGTGTGCAGGACCAGTGTGAATTATATGATTTGAATGCGGATCCATGCGAGAATCTGAACCTGTTTGACGAACCAGAACAACGGGGTCGAGTGCAGGATATGGCCGATCGGATTCGGGTTTGGCAGACACAGACCGGAGACAGGACTCCACTGCCAGAGATTTGATGCATGATCCTACTAAAGGAGAAATTTTAATGGCCAATAAGAAACCGAAGATTCTGCTGCTTTGCAATCAACGTGTTCGAGAGGGATATATTTCGCCCGACGAACTGGAGCGAATGGAAGCATTTGCCAATTGGGACTGGTTTGAGTGCGAGGGTGGGAGTATTTATCAAGCCCATGAAAATCCAGAGACAATCCGGCAACTATGTGAACAGGTGGAAGATGTAGACGGCATAGTGATCTGTCATGGCGCACCAAGAGTTGGCGAAGAAATTTTAAATCGTGCGCCTAACTTGAGGATTATAGGCGAACTGGAAGGCGACCGCTTCGCCGCTCGAATCGACTTGGAAGCTTGCTGGCAGCGGGGTATTCGTACGGTGGATACAACACAGGGGTCATCCTATCCGGTGGCTGAGTGGGCCTTGGCACTAATCTTGATTTCCTTGCGCAACGCTGGTGCGATGTTCCGACAGATTATTGCCGGAAATCCCCCTAGCGGTGAGGAGAAAGGAAAGAATCAGAAAATGCTTTATGGCAAGCGAGTCGGACTCATCGGCTGCGGACATATGGGCCGAAGGCTGATCAAGTTCCTACGGGGATTCGAGGTAGACATATGGGTGTATGACCCGTACTTGCCAGGAGAAATGGCCGAAGCAATCGGGTTTGTTCAGACTTCACTGGACAACTTGTTCTCTCAATGCGATGTGGTGGTGTGTGTGGCCCCTCTGACGCCGAGGACCGAGGGGATGATCGGCAAGCGCGAGCTGGATTTGCTTCCACCAGGATCAACCTTCGTGAATGTGTCGCGTGGGAAGGTTGTGGATTCCGAGGCACTGATCGAACGGTTGAAGCGAGGGGATATCACGGCTGGGATTGAAGCATTTGATCCGGAGCCAATTCCATCGGACAGTGAGATTATTCATTTACCCAACGTTTTTTTAAGCCCGCATTTCGCCGGGCTAACGGGAGATGATCACCCCCACTTTTTTAGACTTATGGTGGATGAGCTAGAACGCTTCTTTCGGGGTCACCAGACCTGGTTCGATCTGACAGCGAGATCCAGAGCAAACCGGGAAGGGAGAGAGCCGGAACATGTCCTCTGATCATGGTCTTTGAGAGAGAATACATTCGTCGCGAGAGGCGAGTCAGCTGGTGATTGCCCCGCCTATATCAGACTACACTCTTCTGGATGGTGAGATGTAATGCGGTGTTACGCAGTTTTAAAACCTGATCTTTTGCGCTGGAAAATTATCCGACGTATTGTATCTACCGCCGTGGCGTATCATGACTCGTGGGGGTAAGGGAAAGTCCCTCTCTGGATTGTTCCCTCCCTACGGAGTACCAGGCGGGTACCGGCTAATACCAACTAGGTTATTAAGCACTCACTGATACCCGCGCAATAGATAACTCGTGTACGGGGTATGTTGACTGGTGGGGGTAGTCACTTTCCCCACTAGCTGTTTTTTTCACTCTCTCCCCAATTCTAAAATTCACTGCCATCTTATGGACGGGACAGGAGCTTTGCTCAAACGAATGATGGGCGAATTTGGGCTTATGGAGATGATAGGATGGATTGGTACGATGGGAAAAGTGGATACAACCGATGATACAAAGTCCAAAAACTGTACTATAATGGTGAAGTAAAAGGGGAGCAAAACGCGAAATAGCGAGAGTAATAGAGAACACTACATCGGCCTGGTAGATGAGGTACTATCTGGAACAAAGCATTAACGCAAGCCTAGATCAAAGAAGAGATGGAAAATATCTTTCCTGTCGAGGCTAAATTCGGAGGGAAAGTGAAAGGAACGTACAAAGTGAAAGGAACATCCAAATGAGTTCGGAAGGTAAGGTAGCTGTCGTGACGGGCGGAGGAGCGGGTATTGGGAAAGCCTGCGTTCTACGGTTCGTGAAAGAGGGGATTCGGGTCGTGTTTGGAGATATGTCTCCAGAAGATGGCGAGAAAACCTGCGCCATGGCAAGGGATGCTGGCGGTGACGTATTGTTCTGCGAAGGGAACGTAGCGAATGAATCGGACTGTCAGGCCTGGGGACAAGCGGCTCTGGACGCGTGGGGGTATACTGACATTCTGGTTGCGAATGCGGGGGCCCGCGTTGCAGGAAGCATTCTGGACGCCACAGAGGAAGATTGGGAAACGATCATCAATGTGAATCTGAAAGGGGTAGCCTATTCTTGCAAGGCCGTACTGCCAGGGATGATAAAAAGGAAGTCCGGGTCGATCGTAATTATCTCCTCAGCCAACGCAAGTGTTGGGCGAGAGGGAATGCCTCTCTACGATGCCACGAAGGCGGGTGTGTCCTCGCTGGCACGGAGCCTGGCAGTCGCGCACGGTAAGGACGGTATTCGGGTGAATGCGATCTGTCCGGGATCTACAACTACTGATTACCACGAACGGCGCGCTCAGGAGAGAGGGGTTTCACCAGAAAAATTGCGGGAAAGCAGGCAAGGATATGCGCTTCTTGGCCAAGCCGGCGAACCACATCAAATCGCCGCTGCGGTGAATTTTCTGGCTAGTGACGAGGCGTCGAATATTACGGGACAGGCTTTGATGGTAGATGGAGGTCTGTCTGTGACGTCGGGGTAATAGGCGTGAGAATCCCTAGAGCCCATTTCTATTCCGAGAAACGGGTTGGTCAGATTTGCTGAGTCTAGACGATAGTCAAGCAATCGCTCATCCTCAACTACACTTCACCCACAAATGACTCCACCTCGCTATAAGCCTGCTGGTATAGCGAGGTGTCAAAGTTAGCAGCCACAGCGGCCATGCGTTCCTGTTCTTGCTGTCTATCTAGCCCAGCCACCTCACCCTATCAACATGTATCCAATGTATCTCTCAATGATTAAGGCCATAGTCTCTTGTCGATGTTCAGCTAATCGCTTCAATTGTTGATGTTGTCTTGACCGCGACTTGCTGCCACATGTAGTGGCGTCAAGTTCTTCGCGTCACGTACCTTTACCAGTTCAGGGTTCGCTTTGAGTAAATTCTGGACAGGTTCCAGATCACCGTGAAACGTTAGATAAAATATTGGATGGTTTGCAGAAATAAGAAGAACTCCCCTTTCCCACGCCTCAACAAACATCATTCAAACCCAGAAAAGCACCTATCTACTATCTTGTTCCGTACTTACTACAACGTCTGATTAAAGATATCTGTAAATCAAGGATTTTGGCTTCACCTGTAACTCGAACATACCTTTAAGGGGCTAATGCGCGAACTAATTCGTCATCGAACAAACCTACAGCAACACGGGCAAACAGCCACAGGTGAATGCGTTCGTGATCCACAGCGAGCAGATCGCCAAAGTGACGGATCATCTCTTCAGGCCCCGAACGCAACCTCGTATCACAATTTAATAGGTGTTGCGTTGCATCATAGGCCGGATCCCCGACAAATGGCTTCGGGTCGATGACGAGCCATGGCTCGCGTTGAACTTGAAGCACATTCCCTGCATGTAAGTCAGTAGCCAACAGCACCTCAGACGGGGCGTTGTTTGACAATTCTTCAAAAATGCGTAATCCTTCTCTGACAAATCCTGCATCGAACCAATGGTCAGCTTTTTCCAACGATTCTTTGCTCCACGACGCGGTCATTTCTGATAAATGACGGAATGGATGTGCCTTAGGCGGAATACGCCATAACCTTCTCAACAGCTTTGCAATAACCTCGTCCTGTTCATGTTCAGGTCTCCTGCGTAGCGGTATGCCGGGCTGGCAATGTTCAAGTAGCATTGCGTTCAGTTCAACAGCCGACTCTAAAACGAACACGGTTGGATCTCCGTTCCAGAAAATCAATCCATCGATTTCGCTCTCGGCTTCCATATGGGGCATACCAAGCTTTAGTACAGCAGATGTTCCATCTTGCCTGACACATGGTGCAACCCAGGAACAACTAGCGTCCTTAAAAGGTTCACTGAGAGCAAGTGACCAACGTTGTCTAAGATCAATGATGGCACTGGGTAGTTGATCTAGCCATCGTTTGGCTGCAATTTTTTGCTATTCGTTTAGGTATAGTAACATCATGCATTCAGTAAAACCTAACCACCTGGTTCAGTTACGCTGTTTTAAAACCTGATCTTTTGCGCTAGAAAAATATCCGACGTATTGTATGTACCGCCGTGAGGGGGAGGGTTGCAGTCGCTGTAAAAGGCGATTCAAGGCGTCATGGGCAAACGCCTTGTCTACTTGCCCTGGTGTTTTTTCCGCTTCCAGACAACTATAACTCTTTTGTGTTGCAACTAAAAAGTCGATGTAGTGGTTTTCGTTACATTTTGCCTCTCTCGTACTGTAAAGTATAACCCTTTCTTTGCTCAAATGCGTTACTCCTAACTAACTAGAATTAAAGGTTTGGTGCGAAAAACGACTTACTTTTCCAAGTCAATTCAAATGCATGACATTCTTATTGACTACGACATTAACCGATTTGAGTTTGGACTGGTAATGTTGCAAAACAACAAAATTGGGACACTACCGTTAGCATGGAGGTGGCTTTCGGACAGGACTCATTTTTCGGCCGGGTCAATGGAAATTCGGCATGACTTATGCAAAACCTGAACTATCGCATGATTATCGGTAAAACCACCTGCGATGGGTGTTCGGGGCAATGGTAAATCGCCTGTTCCGCGATTTTTTTCCGTCGCTCTACGCCGAGTTTTCCACCTGTGTTCGGGTTCACGTCAAATCGAGGGAAGTTGCTACTGGAGATATCAAGGCGGATACGATGGCCTTTCTTGAAGACATTGGAAGTTGGGTAGAGTTGGAAGATAAACTCGTAGATTTTGCCAGGATCGAGCAGTTCGGGCTTTTCCCAACCGTTACGATAGCGGGCACGGATAATTGAGTCAGTCAAGTTAATGGCCAGCCCATTGGGATAGTCCTCGCTCAGTGGGCAAACGTCAATTAACTTCGCCGTAAAGTCGGTGTCGCAGCAAGAGGACGAAGCGTAGAGTTTAACTGTAATCGGCCCCGTCACTTCTACATCGATTTCCAGCAGGTCAGTCTGGAAGAATGGGAGTACGCCACCCGTGAAGGATTGAGCGGCAAGCGTTATCCGTGGGGTGATAAACTAACCCATGATGATGCCAACTATTGGGGTACTGGTGACAAGGATCAGTGGGAGTATTGTGCCCCTGTAGGCAGCTTTGAGTCTAATAGCTATGGCCTGTATGATATGGCAGGCAATACCTGGGAATGGTGTGCTGATTGGTATAATGGAAATTACTACAGCAATTCACCGACTAAGGATCCTCTAGGACCTGACAAGGGACAGTTGTTTGATTGGGGAGGACCATACCGGGTGTTGCGTGGGGGTTCTTGGGCCAACGGGACTAACCGTCTGCGTGTTCCTTATTGCTTCTGCAACACTCTGAATAATTAGGTACTTCAACAGCGGATTTCGCTGTGTGTCAGGATCAAATTGATCACCATTGCCCGTGCCCAGCACGTCCTTTACTCCTTTACCACTAGATGATTCAGGATGGCTATGGACGCATTGAAAGTTAGGTGCCGCATGATCAATATCAAACCTTATATGCGAAAGGTAAATGTCATGGCTAAGAGATCAGTTGTTGTGATGTCTGTCTTTGTTGGGTTGCTGGTATATGGATTGGTGGATGTCAAACCCAAGAACAGAAGGAGATTAGAAGACTAATCAAAATGTTACAGGACCAGAATGAGTCTGTTCATTATCGTGAGGAAGAAACATTAACAAAGGTGGGAAAAGATACTGTGTCTACCCTGATCCAAGCATTGCGAGATCAGCATACATAGGTTCGTAAGGGTGCGACATCTATATTAAGGAACATAGGAGAAGGAGGAGTGAGTGCCGACGATGCTGTAGTCGAGAGGGAACGAGAGATTGCACAACTGGCTCGCTTGTTAGGGCGGGAGGAAGATGCGGCAACCTTCGATCGGATGGCAAAGGATGAACTTGACCACGTGGAGAAATACAAGCAAGCATTGGAACTGTTACAAAAAAAGGTGCCAGATTAAATTGAGGAATGAGTGGGATTATCAAGTTATGTAATGCTCCACTCTCATGATGGCAAAATTGTATCAGCGGGCAATATATACTGGTTGAACACGAGTTAGAAGTCAAAAAACAACGACTGACAATTGAGTGCTCATGTAGTATGACCTGATATGCAACTCATATTCGTCGGACACATTGGAAACTAGTAGATGGATCTTAGTGCTATGCATTGGTTGATGCGGATACTGATCATTATCCACATCAACGCAGCCGTTTGCCAGCCCCAGGCTGGTCAGAAACGAACGGCTTATGCCCATTGGGCAGAGACACCGGTTGTAGTCGACGGGCAACTCAACGAACTGGCTTGGTCGGCAGCCAAACCGATCAGCAACTTTATTCAGCAGAGCCCAAATGAAGGTCATCCAGCTTCCGAGCAGACGGTCGTCCGGATCCTGTTCAATGGGCAAAAATTGTATATTGGCTTTGAGTGTTTCGATTCTCAGCCTAGCCAGATCGTGGCCAACGAGATGAAACGCGACGGCATGTTGTGGCAAAACGACAACGTTTATCTGCTGATCGATCCTTACGGTGGCAAGCGGAGCGGATTTTTCTTTCGCACCAATGCACTGGGAGCCCAAGCCGACAGTGCGGTCACCGACGGCGGCCACCGTGTCAACGGCAGTTGGGACTGCGTTTGGGAGTCAGTTGGACACCGGCACGACCAAGGCTGGACGGTCGAAATCGCCATCCCTTTCGACCAACTTCGGTTCCGCCAAGCCGATTCCATGGTCTGGGGCATCAATTTTGGTCGCAACATCATGCGGACCAACGAATCATCGCAGTGGATGCTGGTGCCGCGCAACGAAAGCTGGCCCGGTACTTACCGACCTGTTTATGCGGGACGGCTAGTTGGCCTGGAAGGTATTCAATCTCCTGCTCACTTGAGCTTCAAGCCCTATGCTATTGGCGGACTGACCGATCACTTAGCTCAAGAAAAACCGCTACTGTTGAATGCGGGACTGGATACCAAGTATGGGATTAGCCCTAATCTGACCTTGGACCTAACTGTCAATACCGACTTTGCCCAAGTGGAAGCCGATCGGGAGGAGGTCAACTTAACCCGCTTTAGCCTCTATTTCCCTGAAAAGCGTGAGTTCTTCCTGGAAGGAAGCGGGCGGTTCACTTTCGGTGCCGACGGAGGTGAAATGGCACCACCACTGAATCTATTCTATAGTCGCCGGATCGGCCTGTACCAGGGGCGCAAAGTACCGATTCTCGGTGGCGGCAAAATGACCGGCAAAGTAGGGCCTTACAGTCTAGGCCTACTCAACCTGATCACCGTCCAAACTGAATTCTCCTCAGCAGCCTCGACCGGCAATGGAGATGACCAGCCCGACAACAGCGTGCCGATGACCAATTTCTCAGTCATTCGTGTTCAACGGGACATTTTGAGCCAGTCCAACCTGGGGCTGATCCTGACTAATCGGCAAGGCGGCGGTTCTGACTATCAGCGGAACGGTGGTCTGGATCTGGCCCTGCGGCTGCACGACCGATGGCGGATCAATGGCCTGGTGGCGGGAAGTCTGGAGGGACAACAATCTCAATCTGGACTGGCCTGGCATCTGGCACATCACTGGTCCAACGATTGGCTGCATTGGACAACCTCCTTTCTGGATATCGGCCCCGACTTCACTTCGGATCTCGGCTTTGTGCGGCGGAGAGACATCCGTGCC
>JYMV01048311.1_pt1 | contig 12199 bp, 8 predicted proteins | sample 338911 | NCBI WGS metagenome assembly JYMV01 (sample SAMN03354496, study PRJNA234377) | hydrothermal vent metagenome | biome: Deep sea; feature: Hydrothermal plumes at the Eastern Lau Spreading Center, Western Pacific Ocean; material: Seawater | place: Tonga | collected 2009 | depth 2000 m m | reverse complement strand
AAATTATTATGTTGGAAAAACAACTCAAAGAATCTGGTGTCCTGAAAGAAAAAGCGGAATCTGGAAAGAACTAAATGAAACGCCTCTGGCTAATAACCCCCACCCAAAGGAATAGGATATAAGCAAGAGCCCCACATCAGTGGTTTTTTTGTTTATAGACATTTACGACAAACGGTACTTAATATTGTTTATATGAAGAGAATTCAATTTGTATTAGTTGCTATGCTGCTTCTATTTTGGATTGGATGTGAAGAGGGTGAAAATGAAGATGCAAGCACATCTAATCCTATTATATCAGGTCGTAATATATATATTGCAGGTTCATCTTATAATGAATCAGGTGATTATACTGCTTGCTATTGGGTGGACGGAGTCAGGGTTGAACTTCCAGACGGGGATTGGGCTACAGACATTGTGGTCAGTAACGGGAATGTTTATACTTCAGGAACCAGTGGTTCAAATGCCTGCTACTGGATTAACCAGGAACGGTTTGATCTCCCTGGAGAGTGGGGAGAAGGAGAGAGCATTGATGTGGATGGTGATGATGTGTATGTCGCTGGCTGGTGGGACAACGGTTCCTGCTACTGGAAAAATGGAGAACGGATAAACCTTACTACCAACGCAGAATCACAAGCATTTGCACTTGGAATTCGTAACAATGGAGATATCTATGTTGGCGGTTATTACATGAACAATAACCATTATTATATTCCCTGCTTTTGGAAAAATGGAAACAACAGAACGAACCTGCCCATCCCCAGTGGTGGAGATGGCGAAGTCTATGATATCGCCTTTATGGATGGCAATATGAGGTATTATGGAGGCTATGTACTTAACCCGTCTAACTTTGCAGGGTATACACCAACGGCTGTTTATTGGCGCCATACCACTAGGACTGATTTGCCCCTGGGTGGTTCAACCTTTGACATCTATGGAGCGGGAGCATATGGTATTACTATAGATGGTGATGATGTTTATGTCGCCGGTTGCACGGATTGGTTTGAAGATACCAACAATCCTTACACTACCGGGGGATCTTTTCCTCAATATTGGAAAAACAGCACAATCTATGACCTGGAAGGAGGTCCCATGACTAATTTTGGAACAGGTCTAGCCTATGATATTGGTGTGGCGGACGGGAATGTTGTTGTCGTAGGAGTTGCAACCCGGGATACGAGCTACTACGATAGTCAAGAGAGTGCCTGCTATTGGCTTAATGGTGAATTAAATTATTTGGTTAATCAAGATGATGTAAGTGAAACTATAGATAATTGGATTACCAGTGAGGCAAGAGCTGTTTATATTGAATAATATTTTATTATCAGCTTGATTTTTAGTATTCTAATTAGCTAGCCAAATCCCGCCCTGTAGCGGTTTTTTTGTTTATAGACATTTAGGACTGGTGGGGTGTAAAATCTCTTTTCATTTATCCAAGCCAATCATGAACGAATCCATAACTATTATACCTTTTTCCAGTTTGATGCTGGTCTTCATACCAGCTGGGGTGGTGATCGGCATCCTGCACGCATGGTCACTGAACTGGCAGAATACGATCTATGCTATTATCCGGATGCTGTTCCAATTGCTGCTGATTGGATATTTCCTATTGTACCTTTTCGAATCCAATAATGCATATATCACAATTATCGTTTTATCCGTTATGGTCTTTGCCAGCAGCTGGATTGCCCTGCGCACAGTCCAGGAAAACAGAATGAAATTTTACCGTTATGCGCTGGTCTCCATTCTGATTGGCGGAGGTATTACTTTGTTATTGGTTACCCAGGCAGTGCTGAAGTTGAGCCCCTGGTATCTGCCGCGGTATATGATCCCTTTGGCTGGAATGATTTTTGCCAGTTCCATGAACGGTGTCAGCCTGGCTGCCGAGCGGTTGCAAGCAGAAATGAACAGGAGTGTGGAATACACGAAGGCACGGGGGATTGCAATGCGGGCTGCACTGATCCCCATCACTAATTCACTATTTGCAGTTGATGACCGGTCAGATCCTGTCGGGCATATCACCGATTATTGCAATCCGTTACCAGATTATGGTCATGTGTATGATCTTTAGTGCTGTTGGACTCTCCTCGGCTTTATTTCTGATCTACATCAAACCTCATTTAAGTAACTGGATAAAAGGAAATAACGATTAACGATCCCCGACTAGCGGAGTTTTTTGTTTCCATATATTTTAAAATAATTTCAAATTGATTATAGATTCTGGTAAAGAAAATTAACTGCAAGAACACATCATAAATAAGACGTCAACAACATATTGTACCCGCAGAAAGTTTCTTATAAATACCATAATGGGGCTTGGAACCATCACGCTGGGTTCATTCACCATAAGCTTTATAAGCGGTTGTTCTGATAATGGACCAACAGGTCCAGCAATTAATAATGACATTCAGGATGTTAGCATTACAGTCGATATTTCTCTGTCTGAAAACCAATCCCTTGCTCATGTTGGGGGAACGCTGGCCTTAGGGTCCAATGCTTTAGATATTGTAGGTATTCTCCTTTACAGAAGTAGTGAAACAAGTGTTTTAGCGTACAGCCGCAGATGCACTCATAATGGCTGTACAATTGGCGCTTTTCAGAGTGGCACATCTACATGTCCCTGCCACGGCAGCAAATTCGATACATCAGGTAGTGTTGTAAACGGACCAGCTGCTACTGCCCTGAAGCAGTATCATGCAACTTTGCAAGGAACAATCATCACTATTACACCATGAACTACCTATACTTTAGGATTTAAAAAAGCATCAAGCCCTGTCCAGCGGGGTTTTTGTACAGGAAAGGTCAGGATATAAAAAGCGCAGTTATTGTGGTTTAGGTTTTTTAGATTCAGGATACCAGTGAAATTTATGTATGCAATCATCTTTTCTACACTGCTGGAAATGGCAGCAGCTGCAGACCCCAATGCTCCCCACCCCCATCAGGGGATCATCACCAAATTTATCGATCCCGGCAGAGCTGAGCTTACCCCGGCAGAAAAAGCAGCGCTTTTATCCGGCCAGGCAGTCTATAAGCAGACCAGACACGATAATGTCAATCGTGGAACGGCTATCTTTGATGTGGCCGCCGGCCAGGAAATCGTATGGCAGGTGATTACCAGCTTCCAACAGTACCCAAAGTGGATCCAGGAGATCAGCGGTACTGAAGTCTACATGTCGACAGGCAGGAACATTTATGTTGATTTTACTATTTCCGTTTATATGGTGAATGTTCAATATTATATCAAGCATGATTACCAGCCGGAGAAAGGCTGTATGACCTGGACGCTGGACTACAGCCGAAAAAGCGATCTTGATGATTCTGCAGGATACTGGCTGGTCTACACATCTCCTACAGATACTGGAAAAACAAGGGTAGAATATTCAATTGCCCTGCGCATCGGGCCCTTGATCCCTGATTTCATAGAAACGATCTTGACCGATAAAGGGATTGAAAATGCAACCATGTGGGTAAAAAAGGGTGCCGAAAAGCATAGTGATAATTAAGACATTTTAAGTATTTTGCTTTTCCGATGTCGTTTTTTGTTTAAAACGGGTCTTTATCTAACAAATCAAACCTGAACCGCCCCGCCTCGGATCACCCACAGCTTCCTCTGGCGTAACAGCATTCACACCACCAAAAAATAAATTCTGTTCATCCCACTGGTGGGTTTGAATGCCATCAGGCAGTTCGTGTTCATCATGTATGGGGATTCCAGGTTCACAATGCAGGACGTTGCCTTCCAGATGGATCCTGGATGACTGGATGGCTCTTTCAAGATCCATGTTCTTCATTAAATTGAGAATGACCTGGATCATGGCCGAACGGATGCGGTTGCTGCCGCCGCTGCCAATGACCAGTTCAGGTCCATCATTGCCCATGATAACGGTAGGGGAAATCATGGTTGGCAAGCGCTGCTGCCGCAGGAAATTGTGAAAGCCGGAGGGGTTTAAATCTTCCTCCCCAAGCATATTGTTCAGCATTACACCCAGTTCCGGAATTAAATATCCGCAGCCTTCGCCGTTGGTAGTGGTAACGCTGGCTGCATTTCCAGCTTTGTCAATGATACTAACCTGGGTGGTGGCCCCGCGGGATGGCGGATCGTTTCCAGTTTCAGCAGCCGTTTGCAGGGAACGGTATTGTTCAAGGTACCGCTCGAAGGTGTTTTCAGCTAGTATCTGTGAGATCTGGTAATTGTCATTGGGATCGGTGGATGAATCCTTCCTGGCAGCAGTCGTCACCTGCATGGCGCGTACCAGGTTCATAATATCTGTGCTTGAGGCAGTGTTTGCACGTTCCAGCAGCTGCAGCGTAAACGTGATCAGCGTGCCGCCTACCGATGGCGTGGGATTGGTATAAATGGTCTTACCATTGAAGCGACTTTTTAAGGGAACTCTTTCTACTACCTTATAATTGGCAAGGCAGTCTGCTGTAAGTAAACCACTCTGACCAACGGTATTGAGTATGTATGAGGATCCCCGGCCTTTATAAAAGAAGTCCGCACCTTGTGTAATGAGTTCTTCCATAAAATCTGCAAAGGCCGGATTATTAAATTGGTCACCCGCCTTCAAAAATTTTCCATCTGGTGCAAATAATGTTTTTCCGCTTTCGGAATGGGTTAGGATCGGTTCAAGTATTTCGTTTACGTAACCTTGCGCTTCATTAAAGACAATGCCTTGCCTTGCGGCTGCGATCGCCGGTGCTAATACAACATTCAAGGGCAGTTGGCCCAGCCGTTCATGCACCTTCAAAAGTCCGGCTGTATTTCCAGGTACCGCAGCAGAACCTTGGCCAACGTGGAATTCCTGCTGACTGGGGCCAAAATCAACCCAGACGCTGAAGAAATCCAGTTCTTTCCCTGGCTGGGGCGGGGGAGTATCTACGAAAAAATCAAATAACACAGGATCACTATTCACTGGACAGGCCAGCAGTGCGCCTCCGCCGCCGGGTCCTGTGAGGTTGCATTCTGACACCATGGACGTAAAGACGGCTCCCACAGCAGCGTCAAAAGCATTGCCGGCGTTTTCCAGGATGTCCCTGGCGGATTGGACGGTTGTTTTTTCCCCGCCGGCTATGGCTCCGTATTTCATTGTTTATAACAATTATTGCAAGGTCAATAATAATAGAAATAATCAAGCCTTAACAGAAATAATAATATTCAACCCTGAACCCCACAGTATTTTTAAAACATGATATTTATAAATTATTTTTTGTCCGGTTCGTAATCCAGGATATCGCCGGGTTTACAGTTCAGTACTTCGCAGATTTTTTCTAACGTGCCGTAGCGGATGCCTTTCACATTCCCCTGTTTCAGCCGGGAGAGGTTGGGCAGGGTGATGCCGATTTTTTCCGCAAGCTGGGAGACGGTCATCTTCCCTTTCGCCAGCATGACGTCAAGGTTAGTAATAATGGGTATGGTTTTAAACGATGGACTCTTTTTCTTCTTCCAGTTCTGATGGCCGTGACGGATAATCTGGTACCCGAAGCATTTCGGGGTTTATTCGTGTAATTTGTGGACTGATGATGGAAATTTCCGTTTTTTATCTGAACTGTAAGACCGATTTTTCGGTTAGTTAATCAAGTTAAATGTCATCCTGCCAGCAAGATGCCCTCTCTTGGTTTGCTACTGTTTCGTTGTCCAGCCCCAATAATTATATCTATGATTTCACTGATAGATCCGTTTGTTGGTATAGAAATCGAAGATTTTATGCACCTAACACTTTTTGTGCTCATTGATTACAATATGCCTGAACAAATTTCAAAAGAATTTGATTACATTACCATTGCAAAACAAAAGTACTTGATATGCTAAGTTTTATGAATATAAATTTTACGCAATCGATGGCGGAACTATCACAAATGATTGTGGTAATCCTGTAAAAAATCCACATGTTAATATTAACGGATAAAATTCATTTCAAGGTTGGAATCATAGTTTGACGGCAACTCTTCAAACAATTGCCGATAAAGTTAATGTATCGCGCTCGACGGTCTCACGGGTATTAAACAATAAATGGAAGAAGTATGGAATAAGCCAGGTTACTGCCGATAAAATCACTTCCCTGGCAAAGGATTTACATTATATAAAGAATGAGGCGGCTCGCTCCCTGAGAGCAAAAAAAACATTTACCATTGGGGTTGTAATTAGAGATATAACCAATCCATTTTATTCTCAACTTGTAAAGTTTGTCGAAAGTGCCCTTTACACTAAAGGATATACTATAATAATTTGTAATACCGGATATGATTTAGATAAGGAAAACGGCCATATCAACGTACTGCTCAGTCGTCGGGTTGACGGTATTATCTTATCACCAATTCAGAATTCCATAGAAAATATATCAATAATTAAAGATCGAAATGTACCGCTCGCTCTTTTTGATTGTAAGATCGATAATTTTGATGCCGACTATATTCTGGTTGATAACGAAGCAGGCACTATGGAAGCGGTAAACCACTTGATAGCTCAGGGGCATAAAAAAATTGGTTATATCGGCGGCGATTCTTATGATTCAAATAACCGACTTCGATATGCGGGTTATAGAAAAGCCCTTTCAAAAGCATCTCTTTCTATGACAGAACATTATATAAAACATGGCAGTTACACATTCAAGCACGGTTATGAAACAACAACAAAATTACTCCGTTCGAGTGACGCCCCGACAGCGTTTTTTGCTGCAAATAACCGCATCGTGTTGGGCGCTTGTAAAGGGATAATGGATTGTGGATTACAAATCCCAGATGATGTTTCAATTATAGGTTTTGATGATTTTGAAACAGCCACCATGTTGCCTAGTCCACTAACTGTTATCCGTCAACCCCTGAGGGAACTGGCCTTCAATGCGGTTGATATATTATTATCAAGAATGGATAAGACGAATAATATTCCCTATGTAACCAGCAAGCTTAAAACGGAATTTGTGCTTCGTAGCTCTACCAGAAATGTAAATTAGAAGAATAGAATGATAAACATTAATTATCTTTTTAAAAGTAATTTTTTTTTGTTTCTTCGGCATTTGATCCTGATACCGGCATTATTTTTGTCGTTTACTTGGGGTGGAACAACCGGCAAGATTAGCGGCCGAATTATCGACCAGACAACCGGTGAATCGCTCATTGGGTGCAACATTATTGTGATCGAGGAAGGGTTAGGAGCCGCAACCGATTTAAACGGATATTATAATATCTTAAATATACCTCCCGGAACATATACTGTTAAGTGCATGATGATTGGCTATACCAATGTCAACTATACGAACGTTACTGTCAATGCCGATTTCACTACCACCATGGATTTTCAACTCTCTATTGCCGTTATTGCCGGTGAGGAAATCACCGTTATAGCGGAAAAACCTATTATTACAAAGGATCTCACTTCTTCAAGGGCAACTATCAGCAGTGAGACCATTTCCGAAATGCCAGTAGAAGAAATTGGGGACGTTCTGGAACTGCAAGCCGGAATCGTGAGAGGGAGTGATAATAAAATTCATATTCGCGGTGGTAGAGCCAGTGAAGTGGTATACCTTATTGACGGTATTTCTGTGAGCGATCCCTTTTCGGGTGAAATATCAGTGGAAGTGGAAAACAACGTTGTGCAGGAACTGACGGTAGTCAGTGGAACATTTAATGCAGAGTACGGTAGGGCTATGTCTGGTATTGTTGAAATTGTAACCAAGGATGGGGGTAAGGAATTCTCGGGAAATATTTCAACTTATTCAGGGGATTATTTGAGTTTTGATGAGGATGTCTTTTGGAATATTGATGATATTAGTCCCGATGGTTTAACAAATATTCAAGTAAGCCTGAATGGGCCGATTCCAGGATTTGGGAAAAAGTTAACATTTTTTGCTTCAGGTAGATATTACAGTGATAAAGGATGGTTGTATGGCAGAAGGTGGGTAACTCCGGGCTTTCTTAATCAATCTAACCCTGATAGTGTATTTTGGGCGGTTGAACCTGGGGACAGCGCTTTTGTTTCCATGAATTTCTTTTGGAAAACGACTGCACAGGGTAAACTGACTTTTCGACCGTTTCCAAAGATCAAACTCTCTTATGGCGTTTTTTGGAATAAGTCAAAATACCGGGTATATGACCAGATATTCAGATACAATCCGGATGGTGATTACAAGCACTATAAGAATGCACTTACTCAAATTTTTACCCTGAATCATACACTATCTAATACTACTTTTTATACATTAAAATTTTCCAAAATATCCACCCATTATGAGCGACATGTCTTTGATGACCCCCTCAATCCCGGATATGTGGATATTGAGGCATATAAAGGCAGATTATACGATGGCGGCACCAAACTTTGGCATGTAAGTCGTGGGACCACTAGTTCCGGAGGCAGGTTTGATCTACTGAGCCAAGTGACAAATAATCACCAAATAAAAACCGGATTTGATATTACAAAATACACGATGACTTATAAAGATTTTAGAGTGTTATTGAATCGGAGCACTAATTATGAGCCTGCTATCGGAGAGGATGTTCCAGGAAATATAAATTTCAACAATTATAAACACCGTCCTTTGGAAATGGCAGTATATATTCAGGATAAAATGGAATTTGAGGATATGATTGTTAATGTTGGTATTCGATTTGACTACTTTGACCCTGATGGCAAAGTTCCAACTGACACAAGAGATCCGGATAATGCCAAGTATTTTTGGGTGCAAATGGGTGCTGCTGATCCGCTGCGTATTCGCGAGGCAGATTATAACAGCTCTACAATGGTTATATTAAGCACGGTTGATATACAGGACATACCGTGGGAATACAAATATAAAGATGCTGAACCGACGCAAAAAATAAGTCCCAGAATTGGAATTGCGTACCCCATTACGGAAAAAGGCGTCATCCATTTTTCGTATGGTCACTTTTTTCAGACACCGCCTTTTCAGTATCTTTACTTTAATTCTGAGTTTGAAGTGCGACCCGGACCGCTAAATAAGAATGAAGGGAAGGGAGTGTTTGATAGAGTATATAGTATTGATCCTGAAACGGAAGGTAACAAAATGGGGAATGCCGAGTTGAAGCCCCAGCAAACAATTATTTACGAATTGGGTCTGCAGCAACAAATTGGTAATAGCATTGGCATTGATATTACTGGTTTTTATAAAGATATGAGAAATCTATTAGGTACTGAAATTGTTGAGATGTATGATACGCGACTCTATGCCAGATATATTAACCGGGATTATGGTAACATTCGCGGGGTGACTTTCGCTGTACACCAACAGCGGTCTAACAATATTTCCATGTCATTGGATTACACATTTCAAATTGCCGAAGGAAACGCCTCAGACCCGAATGATGCCTTTTTAGATGCAATTGGCGGTCGTGAAAGTGAAATCAGGGTTGTTCCTTTAGATTGGGATCAGACACATACGTTAAATGTAAATCTATTTATTATGACACCTGGAAACTGGGGATTAAGTATTTTGGGTAAATTGGGGAGTGGTTTGCCTTATACGTTCGAACCACCGCAAACAGGTGCCCAATTTACCCGTTTTGAGAATAATGAAAGAAAGCCGGCCAATATCACGGTTGACCTCAACGCTCATAAAAAAATCAATATTGGAGGAATCAAGGGTTCACTGTTTTTGAAAGTTTATAATCTTTTTGACCGTCGGAATGAAATTGCTGTGTACAACGATACTGGACGTGCGGGGTATACAATTCGTACGCAATTCTGGGGTGAGTGGGTGGACATCGGATCCCAACAACAATGGGTGAATCGACCGCATATGTTTTCTCAGCCACGACGATTTATATTGGGTATCAGCTTAGGCTTCTAATTACTATGATTGGTATTATTTCAAAAATGGGGCAACCCAGCAATAAAGCTTCAAACGTATCCCGGTCAACTTACCCCCCACAAGAGCGTAGTGCTGGCAGGGAGTTTGGTCATACAAAGAATTTCATTATGGCATTGATGCTGCTTTTGGCTGGCACGGTGGTTTATGGGGACGGTCCTTATGGTGATGTGGCGTTCCGTAGAATGGGAACCCACAATGGGAACCTGATTGCAACAATTTTCTTCAACCAGGGAGACATTAGCGGCTGGCATGGCTGGGGTTATCCGCCTCCACGTATTGAGTGGCCGAAGGGGTCGGGTCATGAATACGGTGATGAAAACAGTTTGCTGGTGATAGCAGAAGTAGTGAATGAATCTGGAGAAACCATTCATATTCTAAGCGAAAGTAGTCTGGACTGGGACGCCACGGATACCAACCCAATTTTGGGAGGTCAGATGGGATGGGAACCATTACCGGGATTTTTCAATCCGGCACAGGGTTCCCCGGCCATGAGTGACCTTTTAGAAAGCTGGCCCTCCCAATGGCCCGATAGGATAAATCAGGATGACCCCGGGTGGCCCGGATCGTGGAATGGCTACTTCGGTCGCGATGTTTTCCAAGCAGACCAAGAAAGTTATTATGTCATGGATGATAACTACAATGTTGAGTTTGATTATTTCCCGGATAACACTGACCCAGACCGCCACGGTTTAGGGCTACAGGTTTCTGTCAGAGGGCTCCAGTGGTCCGATCCCCTCGCTCAAGACTGTATCTTCTGGCTCTATGACATCACAAACGTCTCAACAACTACTTATGATAAAATTGTCTTCGGAGAGGTATTCGACGCAAGGGTTGGAGGAACAGGGGAGGAGAATGATGATTTGGCTGAATTTATTTCCTATGGGAATATGGATATTACTTATTCCTGGGATAGTGATAATTTGGGGTCCGGCGGATGGTCGCCCGTTGGTTATATTGGATTTGCCTTTCTTGAAAGCCCGGGGATAGATCAAGATTGGATTGACAATGATGACGATGGTTTGATTGATGAAAGTCGGGATAACGACGCCGGTATTTGGTTGGATGTTTTTCCTTACGGTATTGATGATGTGGACAATTTTAAACTATTTTACAAACGGGAACCAGTCCCCCACTGGTCTGGGGATGAGGATGGCGATTGGCTTGGCTTTGGTGACTTGAATGGGAATGGAGAGTGGGAACCTTCTTTCGAAGTGCTCAATGACGATTTAGGAATGGACGGTATCGGGCCCAACCATCCCAAGTATCCAGGCTGGGATACCGGCGAAGGTGACGGTATCCCTACGCAAGGAGAACCCAATTTCGGGAAAACAGATGTGGATGAGTCCGACCAGATTGGTTTAACCGGCATGGAATCCCATGTTGAGAATTCGGTCGTCTTTGCCAATGATGAGCTCATGTGGACTTTATTACAACCGAATCGTTGGGTGCTTCCTGATCCTGGTTTACTCACAAATTACGAATTCTTCTATTCTTCCGGTTTCTTTCTGCTTGAGCCGGGTAAAACTGAACGATTTTCCTTAGCACTCTTATTAACAAGAAAACAGTGCAAAATATTTACGATGCCAACTACCGCTTTAAATCTCCACCACTTAAACCAAAACTACTCGCCGCTGTTGGCGACAAGAAGGTAACCCTCTATTGGGATCGACTTGCTGAACGATCAAGGGATCCTGTCTATGGATTTGACTTCGAAGGGTATATGATTTACAAAAGTACTTGGTATGACTTTTCCGATTCGGATCCGGTAACAGATAGTTACGGGAATGTTGTCTTTTTTGAACCGGTAGCACAGTTTGATTTGGTGGACGGGTTGGTGGGTCCCCATTCGGTGGGGATCGGCTCCGAACCGGGAATAGATGAACCCACCGGGGCAAATCTGAACATGGGTACAGATAACGGTCTGGAACATTTCTGGGTGGATACGGACGTCCTGAATGGACAGACTTATTATTATGCCATTGTCTCCTACGATAAAGGATACGACACGGACTTCTTTGCAAGAGGGTTGACGAACGATTCTACTCTTCTGGTGGCTTCCCCGAGCATTTGCGCCATCGATTTTGAACTGGATAGGTTAGGCAATGTTGTGGGATCAGGAGTAAATACGGCGATTGCGACGCCATCTGCACCGGTATCAGGATACGTCCCTCCTGATCTATCCGAACTGGAACATATCTCCGGGCCCGCAACAGGAACCATCATCTACGACCTGCTTGACCCACTTAAGATAAAAGACAACACTACTTACCATTTCCTATTTGATGATACCTCTGCCAATGAGATTATCTATACCGTCCGGGATATTACCGATTCTCGCATCGTCCTTTTTAACCAAACTGGAGTATACGGAGACAACA
>JYMV01026548.1_pt1 | contig 12200 bp, 7 predicted proteins | sample 338911 | NCBI WGS metagenome assembly JYMV01 (sample SAMN03354496, study PRJNA234377) | hydrothermal vent metagenome | biome: Deep sea; feature: Hydrothermal plumes at the Eastern Lau Spreading Center, Western Pacific Ocean; material: Seawater | place: Tonga | collected 2009 | depth 2000 m m | reverse complement strand
CGGTGATAAATGATGGCCTTGCTGACTTTGAGCATGGCTTTATCCTATCAGCCCCGTCGGGGGCTTACCACGGTACTTAGGGTTTTGTGGAACGCTAACTTGTTCTTTAGACAAATTGTCATAGGGTTGGTTGGACACGGCGGTGTAGACAGTATCGATCAGTGCCTGTGACTGCGCACATGGTCACACCTTCGTGGGTGAAACTGTTTTATAGGCCCATTTGACGCACCGCAAGATCACGCATGATCTCCTCGGAGCCACCGCCAATCGCCATCACCTTGACCTCCCGGTAGATACGCTCGACAGGGTGACCGCGCAGGTAACCGGCCCCGCCGAGCACCTGCATGGCTTCGCTGGCGCAGAATTCGAGTGCCTTGGTGGCAAAAAACTTTGCCTTACAGATCTCCGCAACGGGCATGTCGCCACTGTTGACATTCCAGCAGATCTGGTTGAGATAAGCCTCGACCGCATCGATTCGAGCCGACATATCGGCAATTTTGTGCCGGATTACCTGGTGGCGAATCAGCGGCTTGCCGAACGTTTGTCGTGTCTGGGCCCAGTCAATCGATTCAGCCAGACACACGCGCATCATTCCTAAGGCACCGGCAATCAGGGCCACACGTTCGAGATTGAAGTTCTCCATGATCGCGATGAAGCCGAGGTTTTCCTCGCCCATGAGATGTTCAGCCGGCACGCGCATGTCTTCAAAATAGAGTGTGGCCTGATCTGCGCACCACCAGCCCATTTTCCGGTCCAATGGTGTCCGAGAGAATCCGGGTGTGTCCGCATCCACGAAGAATAGTGAGATTCCGGCAAGTCCATCACCGCCGGTTCGGGCACCAATCACAAAGAAATCGGACGTCATGCCGCCTGTAATGAATGTTTTCGATCCATTGATTACATAACTGTTGTCGTCAAGACGAGCGTGAGTTTTCATGCCGGCGACATCGGAGCCACCGCTGGGCTCGGTAATTCCAAGACTCGAGCCCTTTCGGCCGGACACAATTTCGGGCAAAGCCCTTAGTCTGATGTCAGCGTTGGCGAGGCGCTGGATCGGCTCTATCGAGATCATGCGGCCGTTCAGTGCAGCGGGTACACCATTGGCACCGCACATTGCGAACTCCTCGTTGTAGGTGGCACGCATAAAACAGTCGTCCATACCCAGGCCACCGTACTGTTCTTCAATACCGAATCCCCACACACCCAGAGCACCAACCTTTTGATGCAGTTGCCAGGGAATTCCTCCGGCTTCGTCCCAGGCATCCGCGTTTGGTTTGATTTCCTTTTCAACAAAATCCCGTAGCGTCTTGCGAAATACGGCGCGTTCCGGTGTATCAAACGGATTCTTCATGTACTCGGCGCCCAGTCTCCATCGATCACCCATGAAAGAAAAAACGGCTCACGGTAATGCTACCATTCCCGAACTAATCTTGTTTGTTCGGTTGTATGGGCACTTCAGTCTAGGTTGCGTGAAGATTAACCCCTTTGAAGGCAGATTCGTACATCCAGAGACTAGTCCAACCTATGGTAACAATTATGCTTTACACATGAACAATCGAACTGAACGACACGAGGAATTTGTCGTGGAGTACGTCAGGAACGGCGGCAACGCCCACGCAAGCGGCTATCTTCTGCGGCGTATCAGGAAGTAGCGCCAGTACCGTGTGCTACCGACTCAAGAACAGAGTGATGGATGAAAGTGAAATAGAGCAGAGGGAAGCATTGAAAGGGTATGCGCCAAAAGCATTGCACCAGATACAGACACAGGCAGAAACAGCGGTCAGTAAGAACGTAAATCTGAATGCCAACTGTGACCTACTGGATAGGGCGGGGTGGAATCCAGTAGAGAAATCAGAGGTAACTGAGATAAGCGACTTGCAGAACATGATCAACGAAGAACTACAAGCAGAACTAGATGCACTCTACAAAGCAGACGGTAAGAAGCATCGTGGATGCATGAATATCCAGTAACCCTAGAGCTACGCGAGTGACAGGGCTTCTGCTGTTCAGAGAACTCAAATTGATGTCTTTCTCTCACACGCACACGATTCTGGATGTATCTGCCGAACAGGAATAAGATAGTGGGATAAAACGTCTGCTTGCTACATAGGAGAATCAGATTAAACGTTTATCCACCATTTATGCCGGAGATCAGATTTTTCGGTGCACCAGGTAAGTCCAACTAACTTAGGGGACGGGACACCTTGTAAGAACCAAATTCTGTTCTGCTGTCTCGTCTCGGCATGAGGGTGGTGAACCGCACATGAAAAAGTACACCTGGAAACGTTTACGCCATCTTTGTGTCTTACCCGTATTTGCTATCGCGCTGTTAACTGGTTTGAGAGGATTAGATTATGGCACCCACTTTGATGAACATCATTTATTCCAAGGGGCCAAGCAGATGTTCAACTCCGGTCTGTTCCTGCCCAGGTGGTATGGTTATCCGACTTTCTCTTTCTACGTTGCCCTACTACCTTCGCTTAAGTATCTCGCGAGCTACCGAGATGAATACGAATCCCCTGAAGTCCTGCAACTCGGAGAATCTTATCGGGGCGGTCTACCGAACCATACCCTCCAGGATACGCCAGATTTATTTCATGTTCTTTCCACCCACGTCAATTCCCATGAATATCTGCTGAATGCAAGAACTATCTCCCTAACAATCTCATTGCTCTCAATATTTTGGGTATATCTTGCAGTCTGGAATTGGAGAAAATCATGGGGAGAATCGTTACTCGCAGCAAGCCTCCTAGGATTTTCGTGGGAAATGGCCTATCACGCCCGCTGGTTTGTTCCCGACTCGATGTTGATGCAGTTTGCAGCGTTGATATTGATGTTATTGAGCTATGCCCACACACGACCTAATCCGCGGTTTTGGCTGAAATGTGCGGCGGCTGCGGCTGGGCTGGCTTGTGGGACCAAATATACGGGAGGTATCTTATTAGTACCAATAATCATCTCTCTATTGTCGTATCTGAAGACTTGGAAGCTTCTTTTCTATAAGAAACACATCGCCATTTTTATCCACACCGCCTTTTTGATGACAGGAATATTAATTGGTGGAGCGATCGGATATATCGCGGGTCTAGAGCACAGCGATCAATATCTTGCTGTTATCACAGGTTCCGTACTAGGCGCTCTTCTTACGATAATTTTGAGACGAAATTTCCTAAAGAACACATCACAGGCTTTCAATTTTGATCGCCAGAACAGTTCGGGACTCACTTTTCCATTAGGAGATCAACTGCGTTTTAGTGCTCAGATATTTTTCTACTTTGCACTGGCCTATATCGTTTCAACACCTGCCTCTGTACTTGAACCCGCTAAAGTTATTGAATTTTGGTTGTGGCAGAAATTTACTTACAGCAACCCAGGCATTAATTGGTATGCCGTGCTTGGCCAGTTAGATCATTTACAGCGAATGATCACATATTTAGCGGCTGCATTCTTTTCCAAGTACGCTGTTATCGCGATTTTCTTTTCTACCATGACTTTAATCGGTATCTACTGTCTACGTAAGGAAAAGACTACCTTAATGATTCTGACGATTGTGGTTGTCATTTATGTTGAGTACATCAGCAAGTATCAGCTGATGTACGTTAGAAATCTGCAGTTTCTCTTTCCTTTTCTTGCTGTTTTAGCCGCCATCGGTTGCGGTCAAATACAAAAGAATATCATCCGATATCTGGACCGGAATGCGATTATGCCTGCCATTCGTTATAAATATATGTGGCCTGGGATTTTAAGCATTCTAATCTTGATTAATGGAATCTGGATATCGCAAGCAGCAGAATCGATTCACAAGTACAACACGGACCCGGAGCTCTTTAGGTATCAGCAAGTTGCTGGCTTGAAACAGTTTATAGAGACTCATCCGAATAGATCATTTTTCTTCTCTAACGGGATGAAGTCAACTTTGGCAGAATACGGCTACCCCGAATATCGTCAAGTTCCTGTGCTTTCTGCGTCAGACGCTTACGCTGTTTTTTATTCAACAGAAGCCTTAAAGCTCCACACGTGGGAACGCAGCGATCGTCCTGTCCATGGACTTGGATCGAATCGATCTAGCTTTTACCATATCATTCCCCCGGGCCCCTACGAAGTGAATTTTGATTATTATTCAACCTGGGGCGGTGACAGAGACCATATCATCATTGCTCCATTTCCCGAGATGTTGAACGAGGCGGGTTCGATTTTTCCCACTACGGTAAAATTGGATAACGCCTCGATTAGATTAATTGAAAATCACATCCCGAAGGATGTTCTACGACATTTGAACTCATTAATCAATCAAGTATTCGAAAGTGAATTGGAATATTTTGCAGCTGTCACAGACGAGATAGGATCAGTGAATGCAAAAAGGTATTGGAAAGAAATCTGGAATTTTTCTACTTTCTCGCTTAAACGTCATTGAAAATCGTGGCGGTAATCACGTAGTACCTGGAATGTAAATTATAGTTTCGTTTCTATCATGATCGGAGAGCACAAGGTAGTCGTGATCATGCCAGCCTACAATGCGGCAAGGACTTTAGAGAAGACCTATACAGAAATTCCACTCGATATTGTTGATGAAGTGGTATTGGTTGACGATGACAGCGATGACAACACGGTTTGTGTAGCTAGACGGATTGGAATCACTCACATCGTCCCTCACGAATCAAATCGAGGTTACGGAGGGAATCAGAAAACTTGCTATAGATATGCGCTTGAATTAGATGCAGATATCGTTGTTATGTTGCATCCTGACTACCAGTACACTCCAAGACTTATTAAAGCAATGTGTTCTTTGATTGACTCAGGACTTTATCCAGTTGTACTTGGATCTAGGATTCTTGGGAAAGGGGCGAAAAAAGGCGGGATGCCCCGTTACAAATATCTCGCTAACAGATTTTTGACTGCCTTCCAGAATTTCTTAATAGGACAGAAGTTATCGGAGTATCACACTGGGCTCCGCGCGTATTCGAGTACGGTTCTTAACAACATAAATTTCGAAGCAAATAGCGACGATTTTATTTTTGATAACCAGATCATTTCTCAGATATTCATGGCTGGATATGAAATTGCGGAAATAACCTGCCCTACCAGGTATTTTAAGGAAGCCTCTTCAATCAACTTTAGACGGAGTGTTTACTATGGACTGGGTGTGCTACTTGTGTCATTGATGCACTGGATGAGCAGGCGAAACATAATTGAGTTTGAGATATATCGGGTTAAAAGTTCATAAATGGTCCAGGCGCATGCGTGCCTAATTAGCGTGTCCAGCACAGTAAAATCCAAAACTGTGACTGGAAAACGGGTGTGCTGATTATGCTTGTGAAATGGCTGTCGAGAGGCATTCAAATGCCTGCTGGGCTGGTACTGGTCGGTGCAGTGCTGGCTTTGAGCCTAAGTTCCTATCCGATCATCTTTTTCGGCAAAAGCTATGTGTCACCTGGATATGGTCCCCAGATGCTCTACGATGGGCTACCGTATGTTCCGGGTTATCAGTCGACCGATAGAGAAGATCTTCCAGCCGATGCGGGAGCGATGCCATGGCAGAACCTGCCGTATTCCCGGGTTCAGCATGAAGCTGTGTTTGAACACGGAGAGTTTCCGTTGTGGAATCGGTACAACTCCGCTGGCCTGCCCCTCTTTGGCCAGGGACAATCCCAGTTTCTGGATCCGCTCCACTGGATTGCCGTGGTGGGAGAAGGCAACGGCTGGGCCTGGGACCTGAAGTTCCTATTGTCAAAGCTGGTTTTTCTGGTCGGTATTGGTGCTTGTGTTTTACGGATGACGGGCAACCGGCTGGCGACGGTTGCGATAACCGTCTCGGCGGCTTTCATTGGGTTTTTCTATTTCAGATTCAATCATCCAGTCTTTTTCAACCTGACTTACGCGCCGTGGGTATTCTATTTCTACCTACAACTGGTCAGGACGATTGAATTAGGCCAAAGAAGATGGTCGCATAAGTGGCGAGCCTTACCGTTGGTTGGAATCTTTGTTGCATCGGCGTTGCATCTATTTGCAGGCACCCCGAAAGAAGGCATCATTCTTTTTGGTGTATTGCACTTTGCCGGCCTAACGGGTGTGATAGTAGCGTCACGTGGGTCGAAAGCCTTACTGAGTAATGTTGGTGTTCTACTCCTGCTCTGGATCTCAATAGCCCTCGCAACTGCACCGCACTGGTTAATTTTTCTGGACACGCTTGCCAAGGCGTCAACGATTTACAACACGCCTAACTGCAGTTTTGCCAGCAGGCCGTGGCAATTGGTGGATACGTTATTTCTGGGGCCCCAGGATAAGCCTCGCTCAGACCCAAACAACAACATCTTTATATTTGTAACCGGTTTGGCGGCACTATTCGCTATCAACCAATGGATTCGGCGACCTTGTTTCTGGATGGTGTTGTTGCCACTGGCCGGCTTGCTGGGTTTTGCATACGGCCTGGTGCCAAACTCGATCTGCCAGCGGATCCCGTTTATCAGTGTAATTCACCACATACACCACACGTTTTTTACCGCTGCGATAGTCTTTGGGGTTCTGCTCGCGGGTTTGGGAGTAACCTCTTTACTAACTGATATTGAAAAAGGCGTAGGTCGAATCAAGTGGTCGAGCTACGGTGTGCTGGTTTTGGTGCTGTTGCTCTGGTGGGCCTATCCCTATTACGGAAACTATGAGAAAGCCACCAGCATGGCTGGAAAGCTTGCTTTCGCAAGCATTGGGGGAACAGTCCTATTATTGGTTGCAGCGATCTGGCTCTATCGTTTAGGACACGGTTACTCTAGGCCCGCTGCTGTGTGTCTGTTGGGGATATTTTCTGTTGTGCATTTTAGCCATGGTCTTCACCTGACAACTGGTATCGTGGATCTGGACAACCTGCTGATCAATCCGACGCCACGGGCTGATTTGCTACGGAAGTCTCCAGTGGTCAGTCTGCTTCGTTTTGATGACAAATACAATGACAGTTTCAGGCCCGATCGATATCTTGCTTTCAGTGACCGTTCTGCTTTGATAGTAGAGGTTTTGCAGATCGCTCGGCACCACGGTGGGTCTGAAAAAGACATTGTCGAGTTTGAGAGTGATCTACGTCGAGCGATCACAGCATCTCCTAATGCGGCAATAGCCGGAGCCCATGTGAATCACTTTTTGCGTGGTGTGGGCGCAACGTTTGATTCATTTGGCGCACTTTTGGTTGTCGACGATTTGCCTGAAAAAGATCAGCTAGATCAATTCAGTAAACAACTGGTAGCAATCAGCCGCGAGCCCTACCGGGTGATCGGAGAAGGCCGAGCGCCCATGTCAGGATTCTATTCATTTCTCCAACTGGAAAGCCTAAATGGCCCGGATGCCTTGATGAGCAGTCGTTATATGGAATTGCTGGATGCTTTGGGTTGGCGGCGACCGCCTCGTGAAGCCTGGCTCAGGACAATGAAGTCTGAGGACATTACTCGACTGCGGCCGTTGTTGGATTTACTGAATGTGGGGTATTACTTAAGTTTCCGCAGAAACCTCAATGTATTTCACCTCGTCAGCAACACCACGATGTATAACCAACCAAATCTAGTCGGTCCAGTTGACAACGGTCTCGCCAGTTTGCATTTAAAGCATCATCCTGATGTATATGCTGATCGCGTGAGCTGTGCCTCGAATGGGCTTCAACCTGATGGCAAGATCGATAACGTATTTTCACTGCAATTCTATGGCTCAGAAGCAAGCTGGAAGGGCAACGTAATGTCTGCAATGAGTCTCGAAAGAGGTTCTCCTATTGGCTTGAACCATACTGGAGGAGAGAATTATGTCCTTGGTCTAAGCCACCAGCCGAATTTGCCGTTTCTGAATGATCAGAATGGAGAAATTCAGATTCCAGTTACCGCCGACACTATGCAGCTATGGTTATTTGCATGTGCCGATGATTTTGATGAATCCGGAACGGAATACACTGCGCGAGTTGCAGTCGATCGTCATCCTCCGATCCAACGGATTTATCAGAAAGATATGACCGTCTGGGCCAGGGGGGCTCCGTGGCCACGCGCATTTTTTGTGGATAGCCTGGCAACTTATACCGATGTTGCAGTCTTCGCCGATTTTGTTAGGCAAGCCCAAGGCATCCCACTAGCGGCCGTCGAAGACGGACAGGTGCTTGCTCCAAAAGAGAACCGAATAGTGGTTACCGCACAGGACTATAAACGAACCAGCAATGCTACGAGTTTTAGTTTAAAGACACCGGGCCCCGGAATTGTGGTTCTCACAGAAGTCGATATTCCTGGTGATGTACATGTCGAGGTTAATCAGCAACTGGAGAAGGTGTTTACTGTCAACCATGCGTTTCGGGGCGTGGAAATCCCGGACGCAGGAGATTACCAAATCACATTCACCTATCGACCAGCACTCTGGAATGTTGCGCTCGCACTATCAGGATGTGGACTGCTCATATTAGTCATGATGGTGATTTTCTTTTCGCGGAATAAGAGACTTCGGTGGGCATTCGCACGGTAGTACTCGATCCGAGAGGTTAGAGTCTTCGGCGTCCCAGAACCGTTAGTACGATGAGGATAGTTATACCCATCAGGCTGATGATTAAAGCAGCAGTGAGCCAGGGGGGCCAGTACCGAAGCTCGAGCTGGTATTCCCTTTCCTCCGGTAGCACCATGGCTCGGAATGTAAGGTTGGCCGGGTAGATAGTGATGCCCTGTCCGCTATGGGTATCTATAGCTTTCCAGCCAGGATAGTAGTTGTCATTGAGTATAAGTACGGTAGGACCGCTTATGGGTTCCAATCTGACTCGTTGACCGCGGTCTGAAACAATATTAACCGCTTGAATCGTTGACTGATGCTTGTCACAAACTTCAGTCGAATCTGTAGGCGGAAATTCAACGACGGCCTGGCCTATTCTGAAACGCCTGTCGATTATTTTGCGAAGGGAATCGATTTCGTCTTTCGAAGTAGAGCAGTCTGTAGGGATGTACGCTCGGGGAAGCGCAGATGTATCGAAGAACAATAAATTTTCCTGCGCGTTCTTTGCATCGAAGAATTTTGTTGCACCTACTCCTTTCAAGAAGTGCAAGGTATGGGCAATAGCCATACTGGCTGTTGTGCTGTTTCCCACTGCGTTTTCAAGATCGATTGCATGCCGCGCAATGCCTTGCACATCGCCGCCGGCTTTAGTTGCCATACGCAATACCTGCTGAACGTACTGGTCCATCTGCTTTGTCATAAGCAGCTCTATTGGTATCTTGAAGAGTTCTGTTGCCGTGATCGGCCAGAGCGGACCAAGCTTCTCCAATCTCAACGTCTTGTCTAGGGTGATCTGAACCGTATATTTGCTTGAAGTCTGTCCATGGCCATCATCGCAAGCAAATAGCCAGAAACGTGATTTGTCGGCTGTAATAGGTATATCGACAGAACCTACAGCATTGTTCAGAAGTGGTGTGTCCTTCTCCCGGCTCACACCCAGCACAAAGTTTTGGTCCAAAGTTCGATTCACACCCAACGGGTTTTTTCGAACTAGATCGATATGTGCGATTGCTCGATAGGTTTCGCCGTAGGTTTTGAGGTCTAGGTCCACTGTAAAAACATTGTCGCTGGCCCCGTCCGGTCCAAGAGCAGAGACACCGCACCCCACACGGTCAAGTTTCAACGAGTCATGTCTTGCTAGACTAAGACCTGTCGAGCCGCCGCCGCTGCTGGTGGATAGGATCTTTCGTCCGATCATGACGACGGCTGAGTCAGACGATACTTGTAACGCAGCAGAACTCCTTGCCCATCCCTCGTGATCGGGAACATCTAGGATCGGGAAAAACCCGTCCCAGTCAGCTCCTAGAACGCTGTTGCGGAAAGCTTGCTGTCGACTTGTGTACAAGGCTGCAGCACCGTTTCTAAAAGTACTGTACCCATCAGTAACAAAGAAGCCAAAATGCTCGCTGCCGTAATCCATGAACCGGTAATCATGTTTTCCAATCCCGGACTGCTGAAGGAGGTTGTCGACGCGAAGAGCTTTCTGAGAGTAATCATGCTGTTGCCAGTACTGCTTCCTGGCCAGGAAATCGTTCGGCAGAATGACCGTATATTCCAGTACAGCTAATCCAACAATAATTATCCAGCTCTTCAGTTTCACCGCTTGTTTCGTTCTAAGTTGAATCGTAAACAGCGCTAGACAGAAAATAACAAACAGCAGGCCTATGCGCCTAGCAGTCGCGTGCTCGACGAGAATATCCAGGTAGCCACTGCTGCCGAGACTTATGCTCGCTAGATTGACGATGATGATTATGGATAACATCAGAACAACTACCCATATGTAGTCCCGAGTTTTTTGAGGCTTGTTTGTACCTGAAGTGTGCTCCGCTAGAGCATGTGCACCATGGCCGGCAAAAAAGGAAAAAAATAAAAGCAACAATGGAAATGAATAGCCGGTTAACCAGGTTTGCTCAACAACAGGAATGGATGAAACGAAGCGGTGAAGGGTATCTATTGGGGTAAAGAAATCTCCAAAAACTGGGAAATTTTTTAGCAGATAAAACAGTCCACAAGCAGTGAGAGCCGCACAGCCCCGTGTCTTTCTGCCTCGGGATACGATGGAGTAACGTAAGCCATACAAAAACAAGAAAACCGGAATCAGCCCGAAAGCATGGATGTTCGGATCAGGTGGGCGACTCCCTAGTAACGAGACTTTACCCAGCAGAAAATCTATGAGGCCAACGTCGAACTGTTGCAGGGCGTGTGATGCTCGGAATTCGTTTGAACTGAGTCCAATCATCTCCACAAGGGCCAGGATCTGTGGAATTCCGATCGCGAATCCCAGTAAATTGCCCAGGACAATGGTCATCAAGGCTTGTGCCGGGAATCTTTTGTGTGACCGCATTGAGTAGAAGAGAGCAAAAGGTACGATCAGGGCCGTCGCCAGAGCAATCGTTACTGCGGCCTCAGGAAATCCACAGGTGATGACCGAGTAAGTTGAAATCGTCAGCCCCCACAACAGGCCGATATTCGTTCTAAGTGTCCTTTGGTGTTGGCCGGTATCCAGCGTGGTCAGGGTAAAGTACAAATACCATACGCCAGCAGCCATTCCGTTCAGAAAGGCATGGTTGATCCAGCGTGCGTGGAAAAGTGCAAAGACAAACGTTAGAACGAAAATCGAAGATCCTACAAGATTAAATCGAAAGCATCGCGACGCAAGGAGGAATGCGCCAGAGGCAAATACAATCCAGCGAACAAGAACAAAAACATTCCAGAAATACTCACCCGGTACCCAGATCAGAAGTGCGGTCAGGGGATACAGTGGTGCCGCCTGAACATCGTTTGCAAGGATCGGCATTCCGAGTCCCCTGAGGTTGGACCACAAGAGATTGAAGTGATTCCCAGTGACTGACGGCGGGGTCCTGAAGGGGGCCACTCATGGGTGTGCTGACCATTGTGAAAAGGTCCCAGTAGAAGACCAGGGTCAAACCAATGGCCAGCAGCAGTCCTACTCGGATATCTATGGAGAGCCTGTTCAATGTGTTCTCAAACTAAAGCTAATTCAGCGTGAATCTACATTGTATGCAAACAGTGCACACGGATAGACTGCTAAAAGCACCTGGTTTGGCGTTCTTTATTCGTTGATACGGGCAATTTACGGCGGTTCGCAAGAAGTTCAGAAGTGTTCAGAATGGTGTCGTTCTCCCAGCGACTCAAAAATCTTATGTTCTTACATTCCCTGGGCTAAGTTGTCAGGGTGACACAAAGCCAAAAAATCCGACTAAGAATGTGTTGTCGAATTAGCTAAAATCCACCCTATGGTGGAGCAATCAGAACCCTGTCCGGTATGTACATGCACAAATGTAGGATACGAATTTCGTGCAGGAAATCGGCGACTATTTCGCTGTGGTGCCTGTGACCTCCTGTTTGTACCGCAATCTGTTAAAGGTGAGGAGCAGTCGATTGATGTCGAATCACAGGTTATATCATCTGAATCTCGAGACCCGGTTGTTGCCGATCGTTTGGCAGAGGCATCTCTCGCCAGACTTCAAAGCCGTGGCCCAATAGATGGGATTCGGTACTGCGTGGCAGGTAAAGGACGTCACCAATTCGTCGACTGCGCCAGAGCAGAGGGTCTGAAGTTAACCGATACAACGCCCGAATTGCCTGGAGGTGATTTAGTCGATGCATATGTCTTGTTTGGGATTCTCGGCGAAGTTGCACATCCGCTAGAGCAGCTCTCATCGGTTGGAAAAGTGCTCAAG
>JYMV01051608.1_pt1 | contig 12201 bp, 10 predicted proteins | sample 338911 | NCBI WGS metagenome assembly JYMV01 (sample SAMN03354496, study PRJNA234377) | hydrothermal vent metagenome | biome: Deep sea; feature: Hydrothermal plumes at the Eastern Lau Spreading Center, Western Pacific Ocean; material: Seawater | place: Tonga | collected 2009 | depth 2000 m m | reverse complement strand
AAACAAGCTCTCGTTTCCATGACAGGAACTTTTTTAGACACACTGGTTATTTGCTCCCTTACCGCATTAGCTTTAAGCTCCTCAGGCGTTTGGGTTTCAGGAGAAACAGGCGTTGCCTTAACCATTCAAGCTTTTTCAACTGGCTTGTCTGGCCAATGGGGGAACATTATTATCAGTTCAAGCGCAGTCACTTTTGGTTTTTCTACCATACTAGCATGGGAGTATTATGGTGAAAAATGTTTTGAATATCTTTTTAAAGAAAGATGGGTTTATCTTTACAGGTATGCATGGGTATTTTTTGTATTTATGGGTGCGATTTTCGAATTAGAGATGGTATGGAATCTTTCTGACGCAATGAATGCGCTGATGGCTATTCCAAACTTGATAGGCCTCCTGCTACTGAGCAGAATATTGACCCAGGAAACTCGATCCTTCGAAGAAGGTATAAATAAGGGAACGATTAATAAGTTTGACTAACACGGTTATGGTTTTTAGTTTTATATGGCTGATGGATAAAAACAGCACAACCTGAACAATACTAATCAAACAGAGCATCTACGAACGATTTTGGATTAAAAGGCTGCAGATCATCAACCTGTTCACCTACACCTATAAACCGAACTGGCAACTTGAGTTCTCGAGCAATACTAAATAATACTCCGCCCTTGGCTGAACCATCTAACTTAGTCATCACAATCCCGTCAAAATCCAACGCCTCATTAAACAACCTAGCCTGAGACAAGCTATTCTGTCCTATAGACGCGTCAAGAACTAGAAGGATTTCATGGGGCGCTTCATCGATAACTTTTTTAACAACACGTTTTATTTTCTTTAACTCTTCCATGAGATTCTTATTAGTCTGCAAACGCCCCGCTGTATCAACGAAAACTCTATCCATTTTCTTTACCACAGCAGATTGAACAGCATCATATGCCACAGCAGAAGGATCAGCCCCGCTTTTTTGGCTCACGCAGGGAACACCTATACGTTGCGCCCAAGTCTGCAATTGTTCGGCCGCTGCCGCACGAAAGGTATCACCAGCTACGACCATAACCTGTTCTCCCTGCGCTTTATACCTAGCAGCCAGCTTCCCTATAGTAGTTGTTTTTCCCGACCCATTAATTCCAATCACCATAACTACGAAAGGGCCTTCTAATGGATATGCTGTATCGATCTGGGCTTCCTTTAAAACATGCAAAAGAAGTTCTTTTAGGAGTTTTATAATTTCTTCTTTTTCGATAACGAGCGATCCTCGTGCTCTCTTTTTTAATTCTTCTATAACCCAGGTCATTGTGGGTATACCCATGTCTGCCGCTAATAGAACCTCTTCCAGATCCTGCCACAATTCAGGCCCTAATTCCGTGGGACCAGCCACTACCCTAATAACTCCTCTTGCAAAATTGTCACGGGTTTTCTTGAGTCCTAATTTTAGACGTGAAAAAAACCTGCCTTCATCATTCTTTTGGGCTATATCTTTTTCTTGACCATTCATAGTTCGTTATCTGATGCTTAGACACCAAGAAGTTTAATGTAAAACTTTTTAAAATAGCCCGCCATACTTACAAGCCCTCAAAGTGATGTCAAGGTGAAATCATTTGCCGTATTCACGTTGACTTAAATATGTCAAATTTCATCAAGATACCCACAACAAGCTGCCATAAACACAAACAAACTAAAGCTTTAGAATTCATGCCCTTAAAATAAGTCGGTTAAGTTTTATTTGATTTTAACCGTTATGAGACATAGACTTTAACGGCCCAGACGGTGGCGGCTTTTTGCTGACTCCCTACCAGTACGATTTGTGCCTGGCCTAGATAGAATTAAAAAGGGGTCGCCCTCCGCAATACAAGAGGATGCCCTGCGTTACTTCAGAGGTTCTCCAACGGTACGGAGAAACCCTAGCTCAAAAAACATTAACTCATACCAAGCGAGGTTTTGATGAAGGTTGCTGTCTGTAATTCTGTTGGTATTGATGCTGACGGATATGCAATGATCCACTCCCCCAGCCGTTGGACCAACAGCACAAAAGATTTAAATATTTTCACCTACTATCCCTGGGAACTGGCCTATTGTTCCTCAATACTTAAACGTGATACTGACCACGAGGTAAGGTTTTATGATGGATGCTTAGATAAGCTAGATCATGACGCCTTCGTGGAAAAGGTGTCTGATTTTAGACCAGATTATTTGATCATGGACTGCGCAACACGGACCATCAACGCTGACAGCCGGTTCGCAAAAGAACTCAAAAAAAGGTTTGGCACGAAATTTATTATCTGCGGGCCACATGCCACCACCTTTCCAGAAGAAGTCAGTGAATATGCTGATTACGTGGTCCTTCGCGAGTACGAGCTGACCGTCCTTGAGATTCTTCAGGGTAAAAACCCAAATGATATTCTAGGATTGTACCCTAATGCTTTACGCATGCCTCTGGATGTTAACAAATTGCCGTTACCGGAAGACGACGACGTTTCTCGACTTGCTTATGGAATACCTGGAGAACCTTCTAGCGAATACTTGGAAATTCAAGCCTATGCTTCACGCGGATGCCCGCTATCATGCAGCTTCTGCGTATGTGGCAATATTTCCTATGCGCACCCCAACTGGCGATCTAGAGATCCAAAAAATGTTGTCTATGAATTACAAACTCTTAGAGAAAAATATCCACAACTGGAAGGTATTTTCTTTGACGAAGAGGTTCACAATGGTAGTAAAAAATACATGCTCGAACTAACAAAAGCCATCCGCCAAAATGGACTTGATGATTTAAAATATGACGTCATGTGTGGGCAATGGCCAATGGATGAGGAAGTACTCGATTCGATGAAAAGTGCCGGATATTACATGATAAGACTCGGCATTGAAACTGCCGGAGAAAAAGCCGCACAGGGAATGGATTTAATGAAAAAGTTTAATGTTCCGCGCCTCAAACAACTCATGGAACACGGCACTAATATCGGGCTTAAATTTTACGGGACATTTACTTTTGGCGGTGAAGGCTCAACTGATGATTGCGATAAGAAAACTCTAGCGCTAATGAATGATCTGCTTGACCGACAATTGTTATGGCGATTCCAGCTTTCCATAAGCACCCCACAACCAGGAACTCCCTTCTACAACCGTATGAGGCAAAAAGGATTCCTACGTAATGTTGATTGGACACATTTTGACGGTGGCAACCATTGCGTGGTTGATAACCCGCAATATCCGGCCGAGATGGTTATGAAAAATTTTCGAGAAGCTGAAAAATTATACGAAAAGGGATTCAATAATCGCTATACATCTACAGCAAAAGATAATTTCAAATCCATTGAAATTAACTCTACACGAGAAATTCTTCTGTTCCGTACCGCACGTATGAAACAAGTAAACGACATCCTAGGATCTCTTCATGATCAATATCAGGATAGCCGAATCTCAGTATTGGGACAAAATACCGTGACCAATGAACTTAAATCGAATAGTTATATAGACGATGTATTTCTATATGGAGACGGACACTTTAATAATGATTTGTTTCCTCAGCCCTTATTAAAAGATCTATCCGATAGAAAATATTCCCTAGGAGTCATTCCTTACCATAATATGTCTGGCAATGGATACGCTGATGTGAAAGCTATCGCGAAACGCATTGGAATCAAAAAAATGGTTGCAGTTAATATTGAGGGAACAGTATTCGATTTAGAAAACCCGGGTGATCAGGGACGATCGCACCTTCGGTAACGAACGAAGCGGAGTCAACGCTCCGCTTCGGGGTAATTTTTTAGTCAACAAATTAAAACCAAACTATAACTCGTGAAAGATACAACTCAACTCAAGAATATTCTTCTTATTCGATCTGCGGCCAACACTCTAAACGCAACCATAAAATCTTTAAAAAATGAATTCCCGGATTCAAAAATCACCGTCTTTGCTCCTGAATCTGCCCTAGAAAGTTTAGAAAATCATCCAAACATCGACGCCACAATCTCCGCCGGCCCCATAAATCGAATGAGTATATTTAGCGTTAAAAAAAAAATGATCAGAAAAATGCGGTGTGGTCAGTTTGACCTAGCAATAGCGCTCTATAATATTGATCATGGAATGGGGTATTCTAATATCGACTTTTTGGCTTGGGTTTCTGGCGCAGAGACTATTCGCGGATATAATGTACGGGGAACATTTATTGAATTCAATGGTTGGGGAATACTTAAAAAATACTTTCTCGAAAAAACCTCTTTTACCTGGTTTATTATAAATGCATTTACTACTATCACTTTATTTGCATTTATAACATTAGGTCTTTTATTTGAGTGGACTGTCCGTAAAGTATTTGCAATTACCTCCCCCAAGAGGAACCTATCTCCAAGGCGGGAAAAGGTGGTCCTTCCACAAGACACAAAACCTTCAAGCATTCATAGCCTTACAACCAAGGCTCATCAAAAAGTTTAGTTTAACTAAGAGGAAGCCTGAAAATGAAAATTGTCATTGCCAATTCTGTCGGTGTAGATTCCAACGGCTACCATATGGTTCACGTCCCCTCGCGATGGTCTCTCGGTGTAAAAAATTTTACCAATTGTGGCTATTATCCTTGGGAGTTAGCTTATACATCTTCACTACTAAAACGTGATACTGATCATGACATTAAGTTTCTTGATGGTGTTTTAAACGCTTGGGATTTCGATACCTATATGCAACGACTTCGAGAAGAAAAGCCTGATTGGTTAATAATGGAAAGTTCAACTCGAACAATTGGTGAAGACCTGCGTCTGGCAAAAGCTGCTAAAAATGAATTCAAAACAAAAGTAATCATGACTGGCCAGCACCCCATGGCCCATCCAGAAGAAGTTCTAAAGGTGGCCGATTTTGTCTGCATCGGAGAATATGAATTTGCAGTATTGGATCTTATCCTCGGCAAAAACCCAAAAAATATTCCCGGGGTCTACCCCAACCCAAGAGGGGAACTCCCAGACATCAATCTCCTACCATTCCCAGAAGATGATGATATACGAAGAATCGACTACCACGAACCGAACTGCCGTTTTAAACAAATACAAATGTATGGATCGCGTGGATGCCCTAGACGTTGTAACTTCTGCGCAGCCGCAACATTGTACTACGACCAATTGAACTGGCGACCGCGAAATGTTAGCAATATTATCGAAGAAATCAAAGTATTGAAAAAAAAGTACCCAGAAATGGAAGGAGTTTTTTTCGATGAAGAAACACATAACATTCACAAAAGTTTTAACATTGAGCTAGCCCAAGAAATCCAAAAAGCTGGGCTAGGCAATCTAAAGTATGAAGCAATGTGTGAATATGTTTCACTTGATGAAGAAGCTCTAACTAAAATGAAATCTGCAGGATATTATAAAATTCGTTTTGGCATTGAAACAGGAAGCGATCATGTCGCAGAACAAATGACTCTTGGGAAAAAACACGACCTCAAGAAATTACGCTCTATTCTAAATTTTGGAAAAGACATAGGCATGCGGTTTTACGCTACTATCAGTGTTGGGGGGCTCGGCTCTTCTCCTGAAGAAGACCAGAAAACCGTAGATCTAGTTTATGAATTGGCGAGCAAGAATTTAATTCATGAAATTCAAGTCTCTATTAATACACCACAACCGGGAACAGACTTTTACAACAGCTGTATTGAAAAAGGTTTATTAAAGACCGAAACAGACAATGAAGGATTTGATGGTAATGGCCATGTAGTCGTAGAATATCCCAATTACCGCGCAGAGCAAATTCAAGAGAAACAACGTGAAGCTCTGACTGCTTTTGATTTTGGAAAGGCAAAGGCTAATACATCTTCATTTATGGATACTGCAAAAAAATCACTCCAATCTATCCCCGAAAATTCAAACGTTCTCATATTAAGAAGTGCAAGGCCATGGATGATTCAAAATATCATTGAAGCAATGAATCAATATAGAAAGATACGCGTGGATTTGCTGGGACAGGATGCTGTTATTGAAGAATTAAAATGTAACCCCGGGGTTGAGCACGCTTATAGCTACGGCGATGGATTTTTCTCTCCCGACACTATTGATTCCTATCTAATAGAACAACTCAACAATAAAGCATATGATTTTGTCCTTCTACCGATGGCTAATAACCATTTAGATGGCTACCGAAATGTTACAGAGATTGCCCGACTCATTGAACCCAAATTTATCTTAGGGGTCTATCCAGAGGGGAACACTTGCATCATTGAAAAAGAAAGCTCACAAGTTTTGATTTAGAAATTTTGTTATCCAAACTTATCTGAATCACAAAACTTGCTCTGATTTGGCAACAGATTGGACAGGATTATCAGGTTTTGGGTCGACAATATTTCTTTTTATAAGAATATTTACTAAATTCTTATCTCTACATGCAACAGCCATATCGATCAACCCGTCGTGATCAAAGTCACCCACGACCATTCCTTGCGGATATTCATCTACAACGTGAGGGATGGGAGGATACGTGAAAGTGCCATCACCCCTTCCAAGAGAGACGGTAATTAAATCATCTGTTGCGTTAGATACCGCTATATCAGGCCTGCCATCCCCAGTAAAATCAGCAACTGCTACAAACTTTGGGAACGAACCAGAAGCAAAATCTTTAAGAGTAGTGAAGGTTTTGTTTCCATTGTTTCGAATTAAAGTCATTGCATGAAGAACATTGCTTGAAGTAACAAGGTCGCCATAGCCATCATTATCCACGTCTATATTGGCAAGTGTTAACGGTTGCCCCCCTCCTTTAATAACTTCTGAAGGTTCAAAAGTACCGTCACCTACACCCCATAGAATCTGCAAGCCTGTTTTGGCTGACCCTGCTATTGCTATTGCAATATCTACAATCTTATTTCTATCATAATCTCCCAAAACAATTGCTGTTGGTTGTCCTTTCACTGGAATAGCCGCCGGGTTTTTAAAACGCCCCTTACCCTTTCCTAAAAGAATCATTACTTTGTGATAACGCATAGTAACGGCAAGGTCACTAATTCCGTCTCTATTAAAATCACCCGATTCCATATTAATTGGGATTTTTCCTGGCTTTAAAGTTATCTTCGTTTTTTTGAAATTTCCAAACCGAGAATTAAAATAAATATTGATGGTCTCATCACGATAGTTCAAGACAGCAAGATCTAGATATCCATTATTATTAAAATCTGCTGTGACAACACAAATTGGATCTTCACCTGTTTTCATGATTATTTGATCTTTGAATGTTCCATCCCCTCTCCCTTTAAAATAAGATAAAGTATTATCACCACTGTTGGTAACCACTAAGTCCATTTCTCCGTCTCGATTAAAATCTTCAACGATTATAAAAGAAGGTTCAGCTCCTGTTTCCATAACAAAATTACTAGTAAACAAACGAGGCATCTTTTTACGAATTTTGCCGGGGTTAGGGCAGCCTGCAATAGTCCAAGCCAAGATAATGAAGAAGAAAAAAGAAATAGTTCTTTTCATTTGAGTATTAATTTATAAGGAGTTGGTTTTCTCACGAGAGTACCATAGCTATTGGATCGGAACAAATGAACGGGAAAACATAAAAATTATTTAAAACGACAAGATACCAGAATAAAAAAGGAACCTTAACGAAGTATAATTCGAAACGAAAAATATACCTACACACAAACCTTATCGTGCAAAGAAGGGATTATGTAGTTTTTCCTCACCTACAGTAGTGGAGGGACCATGCCCTGGATATAGCCGAGTATTATTGGGAAGTGTCAGTAAATTTTGAGTAACTGAATCAAACAAACCCGCCCATGAAGAATTGGCTCGTCCCATGGAACCAGCGAAAATGGCATCACCCGAAATAACCGACTGATTGATTTTAAAAGAAATCCCCCCTAAGGTGTGACCACGCGTAGGGATAGTCTCGATTTTTAGCTTGCCCAACATAATTAAATCGCCTTCTTCTATTGCACGCAAGTCACGACTTCCAGAGGGCCGCGGTTCTATTTTATCAACCCAGGTGGCACATCCAAATGCTCTATCCAATTGACTCAACCCGCCGGCATGATCCGGATGCGTATGAGTCAACAAAATCATCTCTGGCTTAACACCTAGTGCGCGAGTTTTTTTTATTATTACTCCCGGGCTAGCCCCTGTGTCTATGATGGCCGTGGCCCGAGTTTCTCGACAAATCAGCAAATAGCATTTTACTGGATAGCTGCCCATAAACACATTGAGACAGATAATATCAAAAGGATCCGGATCAGGAGTTTCCTTTTTTGGGACCCACTTACCGGTAGCAATCGCCGCCAGAGAAGGGCCGTGCAAATTAAGGGCATTGGCTATTTTAAAAACAACCGCTTCTTTTGGGGTCCACTCATAATTTTCAATGCGTATAATATCTTTCAAGGACATTCCCGTTGACTTTGCCAGATCAGACTGACTCCATCTTTTACCATTTCGAGCCTTTTCCAGAATATCACCCAACTCATCTTCCAATTCCATATCACATCTTTCTAATTAATAGATTGTGCTAAATTAAATTAACTAACGATCAATTGTCGGAATTCAAAATGTTTTTATTCTAATTCAAAACAACTAGCAAATAGATCCAAAGAGCTTTCTATTTTTAGAAACAATTTGATAAGCACACTCGGTAATCGAAGCAAAGCCAGGAACATTTTCATATATCCGTAGTGGCCATGTCTTCCCAGGAACACAGGCTAGAACTCTAAAAATTGCCCCTGCCCCCTCAAACACATTTCCTTTTAGATCAATCCAATGAATCGAACGCTCACAATTCTTAATTAAAATTTGCGGGAACCGTTCACGCGATGACTGGAAAGGCAAAAATTCTACTTGGCCCTTTGTTATTCTCTTTAACCACTCGACACAGCGAATACAAAAACTGCACTCTCCATCATATATCAATGTCGATCTTGCTACATTCAAAGAAACCTCTCGATCTATCAAACTTTCAACCAAATGACTTGGAATAACTAATCACAGACAATCTAGGGTATTAGTTTAAAATCTTACAATAAAATTATAAAATAATATTATTGCATACTTTTTCTCCTCAAGTTTCTTAGACAAAACAAAGTCTATAACGGCATAGATTGTTAATCCCCTAGGTTTTATTCCTAAATGCTTGCGTTATTTCTAGACCTAGGCTATTGTTTCACCTTAAATAACCTCCTAAAAAATCTATTCTAATAAGATTCACTGCTTGCAATTGAATCAGCAATATCGAAACTTTATTTGATATGAGAAATCATTAATGGCAACAATGACGCGTGAAGAAGTGGAAGAGCGCCTGGAAGAATATGCTGCATACACAGCTATCAAAGAGGCTCATGAAGATGCAGAAGAAAACCCATCAGAAACAGGCGATGACAATCTGGAGAATGGAGAGAATAACAACTCACAAGATTCTATTGAAGAGGCAACTTCTGTAGAAGGTGATGTTCCTCAGGACGAAGCAGGACCGCAGGATGAAAAAAAGGACCCCCCTATCCCATCTCTTGATAATTGTGATCTTTCAGAACTCGACTTGTCAGACCTTAGTTTTATGGGTATCAGCATGCAAAACGCAAACCTTACAAAAACAATTCTCAATCGAGCTAATCTATCTAATGTCTCTCTAATAAAAGCAAATATGAAGAATGCGAATTTAAATGACGCAAACTTATCAGAAGCTGACCTTTCAGATGCTAATCTCAACCAAGCAATTTTGGAAGATGCTAACCTTGAGGGAGGCACTCTTGATAGAGCAAATCTAAGTGAAGTGACGTTGGAACGTGCGAATCTAAGGAAGTGCAAGTTTATCGAATCGAATCTTGCTAAGGCAAACCTGAATGAGGTGACATGCGGTCTAGCTGATTTTAGTCGATCGGACTTAACTAATGCAAAAGCAATAGGGGCTGATTTTAACCGCGTTAAATTAAGTGGCACCAACTTAAATAATGTCGACTTTACTGATTCTAGGCTAAGCATGGCTGTATTCTTTGAAGCGAAATTCATAGGCACTAATCTCAATCGGGCGCAGATCAAAGGTTCAAAACTTGTGAAGGCTAATTTTACTGATGCTTGCTTAACTCGTGCTGACCTAACTGGAGCTGACCTTTCAGATGCAACGCTTAAAGGAACAAATCTTTTAAGGGCAAAACTTGGAGGGGCTATTTTGAGGCGCACTCACATAATAAACTCAAACCTTAAAGAAGCGGATCTCAATATAGCTGACCTTACGAGTGCGAAATTAGAGCAGGTTGAATTGGACGGAGCAAATCTTGGACGAGTAAAACTCAATGATGCGTTATTACAAAAAGCTAAACTTACCAAGGCAAATATTAGCAAAGGTAAGTTGTCAGGCGTTGACCTTTCAGGAGCTGACCTGAGCGGAGCTAACATGAAAGGAACGGATTTTACCGGAGCCAAACTAACAGAAGTCGATCTAAGTCGTGCTGACTTAACCGAGTCGGTTCTGAAAAACGCACAAATTAAGAATTCGTTTTTAGCGGGTGCGGATATCAGAAACGCTAATTTAGAAAACGTCAATCTTGAGGAGAGCGACTTGTCTGGAGCCAAACTTTCAAAAACAAACTTTCAACGCGCTAACCTTAAAAGGGCTAATCTTCATAGGTCAGATTTAGAACACGCTGATTTATCTCGCGCAGATTTGTCACAAGCTAACCTTTCCGGAGCTAAATTATCCGATGCAAATTTTTCTAATACAATTCTCTCTGATGCGGATCTTAGTGGGGCAGATACCACAGACACCAATTTTTCCGATGCAAAAGGTTTGAAAAAAAAGAACTAAATATCTCGAACATACGGAAATATAATTTCTTTTAACACCTTTTTCTGAAATTTGAATCTAATAAGGTGGGACATTATTTATAAACAGGTTATTTTAAATTAAATACTATGACACCGACTCAAAAGTGGCCGTCAAGAGAACGGCCCTTAAGTTTAGCAGAAGTGCTTCGATTACGTAACGGGATGAAGTTACCCAAAGAAAACCTTTCTGGATTCGCACCCTATAAGACCTTCCGAAGACCGGAATACGCCGATTGGATCTTGTTCACCCTGAATTAAATTCAAACCATCATTTAGTTTAAAAATTCAACAAATACTTTAAATTCTCCATAAAAATTTTATTTAACAAAAAACCATTTTATGAAAAACACTAAATAATGTTGAAACTTATGGCTTGGATGGTTACTTCCAGTGTAACTCTCGGCTTTATTTTAATGATCTATTAAATGTAGCTTGTTGCACCCTATTTATCACTGGTATTTTACAACCAATCTTCTAAATCAAACTGTGCGATGCACTCTGGACTTCTCATATCCATAAATAAGTCCGCTTGGTCAAAATTTAAATTAAAATCTGAAAGCCTCTCCCATGTCAAATCAGCCTCTTTGACCCTCTCAATATTTTGATTCAATTCCTCCTCTCCACTAAATTCCAATACTACTTTAAACCCAGTAGCTGCTTTAAACTGCAGCAAGTATCTTTTATCAGCCACACATTATCTCCAAAAAAAATAATTGAGCTCTTGTCTCAAATCTCTTTAGCAAAAACATCCAATACCAGTACTTCGGATACCGCTGACCTCTGCCTGCAAATATAACGTTTGTCTGAATTGTTGGTATTGAGGATACCTTTAGACCGAAATACATCCATTCCTTCCATTATTAACAACATCCTTAACCAGTGGTTGAATTTATCAGGGTCAATGGTGCCTGAACAAGCAATTGAGACAGAGGTTATGTCACTTTCATGTTCATGGTGATTATCGTGAAGGCCATGGTCAAGGAACTCATTGTCTGAAAGATTAACGTTACTAAGATCAAAACCACCAATATCTATTAGATGATTTAGATCTATTTGCGCATTTTTAGTGTTAAATAGTATCGCAGTGGGATTAATGGCACGAACATAGTCCTCTAAATTTTTTAATTCTTCGTGAGATACTAAGTCAGACTTATTAAGAAGTAGGACATGTGAGAAAGCTATTTGTTCCCATGCGACCTCAACATCTTTAAGATGGTTCCAGGCATTTTTAGAGTCAATTAGTGTAATGATGCCATCTAAAAAAAGTGATTGGTTGATTTCATTTTCCAGGAGAAATGCTTGGGCTACTGGACCAGGAGAAGCGAGTCCTGTTCCTTCGATAACTACGTAATCAAATTTATCTTGACGATTCATTAACCGATTCAAAGTTTCAATTAGGTCGCTTCGCACCGAACAACAGATACAA
>JYMV01013314.1_pt1 | contig 12201 bp, 9 predicted proteins | sample 338911 | NCBI WGS metagenome assembly JYMV01 (sample SAMN03354496, study PRJNA234377) | hydrothermal vent metagenome | biome: Deep sea; feature: Hydrothermal plumes at the Eastern Lau Spreading Center, Western Pacific Ocean; material: Seawater | place: Tonga | collected 2009 | depth 2000 m m | reverse complement strand
CATTACTATTCACACTATCGTCATTAAAGCCAACTAACAATTCATTATATCCTGGGTAGGAAAACCAATAGGGGTTGGTCAATCGCATGACGCTCCCCTGTTCTTTATTCCCATAGATTTGACCCTGTTCTCCAATCGTGTTCCAAAAAAAAGGGAAAACTAATTTTCGTCTTTCACGATAGTCCTCAGACCAATATTTAGCAGAAGTTGCTTCAACATCTTTTACGAACAAGGTATCAAGAACAATTTTTTCATCGGCGCCATAAAACAAATCTTCCCAACGTACACCATCTAAGGTAATCAGGATTATATTTTCCGTTTTTAATCCTTTGGGGTTTTTAGATAATTCATGGCCACATCCGGAAAAAATCAGTAGACAAAAGAGGATAGGTTTTTTCACTTTTATTCTGGCTTTAAATAGACGAAAAAGAAGTTTGCATAAGTCGAAGAGAATAGACCATAACCTCCATCAACATTTGACTTTGGCATTGTATAGATATTCTGCGCCAGTGGGTCCCCCTTAAGATATTCGAAGTAATTGTTATCTGTTGCTTGCACGGTAATTAACTGTAATCCATAATAATTAAAAAACAGCCAGCTCATGTTAACGGGCGCAGTTTCAACTGTCCACACAAACGGATTTTGGCGGTATGGATTATTATTTTCATCACGAAAATAAGCACCTTTCCACAACTGGTATACTCGGGTTGTATCATAGATTAAATTAATAAATGTACTATCTCTAAAACCATTACTGTTATAATCTTTACCTTCGGGCTCAAGACCTCTTTCAGCTGCTTCCAATGCGAGAGTTAAAATTCGTACAGTATTATAATCTTCAACATTAAAATCGATTTTAAAAAGCGGATATGAAGCAAAACTGGCAGTAAAACACTCCCCCGACCGATAGGTAACCGTATCGATAGTGCCGGTTGCAATAAGTCCCACTGCCGTCATTTTTGCATTATTCGTATTAATATATGTTACCGGAATACTTTCTTCCTTACATTGATAATTGGAATTTTTTATGGAGCCAATTTCCATTTTTTCTGGTGTCGTTGTTTTAGCAGTTAACGTTTTCCCATCAACCTCCACAGTTAAATTGTATTTTGTTCCAGGTCGGTAAATATAATTTTTCCTCGTGAGATACCGTCCCGGTTTACCTGTAACTGGGTGAGCAATTTCATTTCCGTCTTTGCTTGAGATCTTCACATTTGCATTCGCAATCCATAATTCATCTGCATCGATTTCTTCATCCAGGGAAGCTGTTCGTGATACAAAAAGTGTATCTACCATCGGTAGATTCGCCTGAATATTGCCAAAAACAACGAATTTTTTTTCATAAGGTTCGTCCACATCTTGAATATTGCATCCCAGGAAGATCAACATACTAATAGCAGATAATTTTTTAAAAGTATTCATAATTCAAATGAAATACCTATTGAGGGAATAATTGGAAAAATGTTCAGCTGTGATCTTTGTATTCTACCTTCATCAGACTCGTCAACATTGGGTTCCCCAAAATCAGGCCGCCCGTTTTTATTAATATCATGCTTTTTTATATCCCAGTCACCATCATCATCTATACCATTGTACACATTTCCAAGCTGATAGATGTATCTGAAAACATTTTTTCGATTATATGTGTTGATGATTTGAACAAATAAATCAAATTTGGTATTTCGAATTTTAAAATGGCGTACAGCTCCTAAATCTAATCGATGATAAACCGGATAACGTCCGCCATTTCTAGCGCCAGGTATTGTACGGTAACTTAGTTCTGGGTCACCCGGAAGGTTTTCCAAAAAATATCCATTAATAGGTGTAAAAGCCTGCCCGGATTGAAAGGTCCATTTCCAGTTTAATTCCCACTTTTTAGTAGTTTGGTAAGTTCCAACCACATTCAATACATGGCTTCGATCCCAATTGGTGAAGTATTCCATCTGATTCATTTGTTTACGACTCACAGACCACGTATAAGCGACCCATCCAGATAACCTTCCTGCTGTTTTTTGCCAGAAAACTTCCAACCCATAAGCATATCCATTTGCTAGTGAAAGAATATCAGAAAGTTTTTCATCGGAGACTCTCCCATCAGTGGATGCACGTGTTTCTTCAAAGGTTAACATATTACTGATATCTTTATAATAACCCTCAATTTGTAGCTTATAGTCGCGGCCAATAAACTGTTCATAGCCCAAAACAAACTGAGTGGATTTAGCCGGCTCAACGGAATCATCGATACCAATCCAATTATCCAAAATATTGGGGTTATAATCATCCTGAAAGGTTTCAATAAACTGATGGTAATTCCCAATGGCCAGGTTAATAAATCTCGAATCATCAATAATATATTTCATCCCCAGCCGAAAGTCAGGATAGATACTCTGGCTATGTCCGGTATATGTGTTTAACCTTAACCCGGGTTCCAAAATAAATTTTAAATTTGGTTTCCATTTAATTTTTGTATATATAGCTGCTTCGTTTGGATTGGTACTTAAATCGAAGTCGGTGCTATCACCAAAAGTGTTGATATAACTAATATCTAATTTTTTTAATTGTCCGCCAAAAAAGAAATTGATATCCTGGTTTAAGAAAAAGGACAGGTTTGCAGAAAAACTGGCATCTTGTATTTTATTATGGCTATTTAATCCAGCATTCCCACCTAAACTAAAGTTGGTAAAAAATTGACTGTTTGCAAAAAGAAAATTGCCAATCAGTTTTTCATTAAATACTCTTCGGTAGGCCAAACTTCCCGTCCGGTTGCCCCATAAGGCACTAAGGTCAAAATCATTAAACAAAAAGTCATCGATACCATTATAAAAACTAAATGAAATGCGATCTTTCTCATTCAAATCCATAAATACATGACCTTGAATGTCGTAAAAATAATAGGGTGGTATTAATTCAGCTGTTTCTGCTGGCAACACCTTTGGTAGGAGTAAATCAAAATAAGTTCTTCTACCTGAGAACAGCCAGGCACCATTTAAGAATGGACCTTCAAGCGTTGTGTGCGCTGATAGTAAAGACACACTTGTTTTACCTTTAAATTCATTGCGATTTCCTTCCCGGCTCCGTATATCTAATACAGCAGATAATCGCCCTCCATATTCAGCATTATAACCACCTTTAATTAATTCTGCCTCTTTTATAGCATCCACAATAAAATTGGAGAATACACCTCCTAAATGTGAAGGATTATATACTGTGATTCCATCCAGAAGGATCAGGTTCTGATCCGTGTTTCCTCCTCGAATAACTAATCCAGTACTGAATTCAGAAGTGGTAAGTACACCTGGTAAGGACTGGATGGTGCGAAATAAATCTGGTTCCGCCAATGCAGGCTGCGCCTTAAGCATTCTTGGCGAAAGGCTAATCCGGCTGGGTTCGATTTTATTCAGCCGTTCGATTTCTTCAGCAGTAACATCGACTTCAAAAAATTCAACCGCTTCAATCTCCAATGCTATATCGAGATTTATGGAAGTAATATCAAAATCAATTACCTGTTCAAAGCGTTTATATCCCACATAGGATACCACCAGAGTCGCTTCATTCAATTCAATTTCTGAAAGGACATAATATCCATTAATATCTGTAGCCATACCCTGGCCAGTTTCTTTAATAAATACATTAGCCCCAATCAGCACTTCACCAGAATTGCTGTCAGTAATAAAACCATATATTTGATGAGAACTCTGGCCCCATAAAAGACCGGACCAAAGCATAAAAATAAGTTTATTTTTTTGCCAAAAGGTCATCCAGGATTTTTTCCGCATGAGTATTTACATTCACCTTTTCATAAATTTTTTCAATTTTTCCCTTAGGATCAATAATAAAAGTCATTCGTTTCGGCCAACCCCTACCCGCAGCACCATAAGCCTTTGACACTTCTTTAGTTTTATCAGAAAGAAAATTAAATGGCAGCACATATTTATCTTTAAATGCCTTTAACGCTTTTGGGGAATCATAACTGATACCAAAAACGATAATTTTTGCTTTTTTATATTCGCTGTATACGTCGCGGAACCCGCACGCCTCTTTGGTTCATCCAGGTGTGTCCGCTTTAGGAAAGTAATAAACAATAACTCGCTGTCCACGATAATCAGATAGTTTATGTACTTTTCCATCCTGATCTTTCAATACAAAGTCCGGTGCCTTATCACCCACTTTAATGGCTTCAAGCGTGTGGCTACCCAAAAGCAATGTTGTACTAATAATAATTGAAAGAATGGAAATTGTAAGAAGTAAGGTCATTTTCATAATGTTTAGCTTTATTTAGTCACGCAAATAACTCAATGTATCAGTATTAAATGGTGTCGGTTGGATTTCAAACAATTTATAGGCTTCCGTCGCATCACAAACGTTACCTTCCATGAGCATAGTAATTTGATCTGCAGTAATGGGAAACCAGCTGAAGCGTCCAAGAAAAGTTGCAATCGCTTTTACGCCCAGGGCTGGTGCAGGTATCATCCACTTCTTTTTCCCGCATCCTTCTGCGATGATTTTTATTAACTCTTTCCAGGAAAAAGCAATTTCTCCACCTAATTCAAATATTTTTTTATGGGTTGATTCCATATCAATTGATTGTACAAAAAATCGGGCAACATCTCCTACATGAATTGGTGACATAGCAAACTTTCCAGCATTTAGAGGATTTAGGCCGGGATGAAAAAGAGGTGCTGGTATAGGTAAACTCAGCATATCTTTTTTCAGTTGGGAACAAAATTCAGGTCTTCCCTCGCCTCGTGGGTCTCCAAAAATTAATGAAGGTCTGAAAATTGTCCAATTTAATTCTTTATTTATTAAATATTGATCTGCTAGAAATTTTGTTTTTTGATAACCTGTCCCATCCATTTTAACGCCATTTGCGCTCATCAAAATAAATCTTTTTATCCCAAGATCTACTGCCGCATCCATACAATGCTTTGCACCCTCAAAGTGTAAATCTTCAAAAGTAATCCCTTTTTTAGGGAATTGCCTAATAATGCCAACATTATAAATAACTGCATCTGTACCCTTCAAAGTCGATTCAATCGCAGAAGGCTCTGATAACGTACCATTAACAATATTACATTGTTTTGGATTTAATAATTTATCATTGGAACCAGGCCGTATTAATAGCTGCGGTTTGTGGTCCTTTTTAATAAGCTCATCGATTAAATAGGACCCAACAAATCCAGTGCCTCCAAATAAGGCGACTTTCATACTGTAGCCCCTTTGTATTCATCCAATGAAGGATAACTCAAAGCAATTTTTTGATCAGCCATAAAGATAATTTTTATTTTCTGTAATCTAGTGGCGGTTTTCTATCTCCAAGCATGGAGTAATAATTAAATTTTGGCCCCCGACGTTCAATCAATTCCTGTTTGGCAGAAATAATTGCTTCCGGATCATTATATAAATCCACCGCGGCACCAGCAATTGTCTTTGCCGCAATCATCATACCTTTCATGCCGATACTCATTCCGCCTGCAGCCACAGGCACCCAGGTTGCAGTCCGAAGACCTGCTGTAGGCACCATCCAGCTTACATCACCTACATCAGTTGATCCTTTGCCGCGCTTGAAAGCATAGGGCTGAATTTCATTTGCAGAAGAAATCTCTAAATCAGGTTTTGTCAGGGTTGAATAAATTGATTCAGCAAATTCCTGTTCCTGTCGGGAATATGCGAATCCCCCTGTAGATGCAAGATTATCATACATAATTCTTTGCACCACATCGTTGGCTAGAACCGGGCGGTTGCCATGGATAATTTCGAATTCCATCCGGGTGCTGGTCCCCAATGCTGCTCCCTCTGCTGTCTTGACTACACGATCCCACATTTCTTCCAAAATGTCAACATTAAAATTCCGTACATAATAATATACTTCTGCAAAGTCTGGCACTACATTAGGTGCATTCCCGCCATGTGTTATGATATAATGGATGCGGCCATCATCAGGGATGTGTTCCCGCATTAGATTCGCCATATGATTCATGGCTTCTACTCCATCCAGGGCCGAACGACCTTTTTCCGGTGCACCGGCGGCATGGGCAGAATATCCATAAAATCTGAATTTAGCCGAACGGTTGGCCATGGTGGTTGAGGGATTGGCCGCATTCCTGTCACTGGCATGCCAGTGCAGGACCACGTCCACATCATCAAATAATCCTGCACGAACCATGTAGATCTTTCCAGAACCACCTTCCTCCGCTGGTGTTCCGTAAAGACGTACAGTTCCCTTTTGTTTTGATTTTTTAAGATAATCCTTAACTGCAATAGCTGCGGCTGTAGAAGCTGTACCAAATAAATGATGACCACAGGCATGGCCGGCACCTCCTTCAATAATTGGTTTACGTTTCGTTGCTACATCCTGAGATATTCCTGGTAGTGCATCAAATTCTGCCAAGATTCCAATAATAGGTCTTCCAGATCCATATTCCGCTATAAAAGCAGTAGGGATTTCTGCAACGCCAGCTTCAATACTGAATCCTTCATCCGATAATGTTTTTTTAAGCAGGCCAGAACTTTTTTCCTCCTGGTACCCTACTTCGGCCCATGACCAGATAGATTTGGCAATGGTTTCATATTTTTTGGCACGTTTATCAATGGCCTTTTGGACATCTTTTTTATTTGATTGTGCATTAAGGCCAACAGAAATAATCAATCCGTAAATAATGGCAATGCAGTATTTCTTTTTCATTTTCACCTCAATAATTAAGATTCTATAGAATTTTCAAGCCGATGATTCATCCAGTGATTCAGCATATAAAAAGCTGCCAGGGCAATCGCCCACTGTACCACACAAGTTGCCACACTGTATAAAGATGTGGGATCATACCAGTCATCAGGAGCATAAACAGTTGCAGATTGATACATCCACCAAAAAAGCAAAATAGCTCCTAGTGCCGGTACAATATAATTTACTACTGAACTCCACCAGCGGGGGAATGCCCAGTCATCTTGGCTCTCAGAGCTTACCTCCTTAATTATTCTGGATAATCCATATTTCACCGCCGCTAAAGCAACAAACACCCCCGAAAGCATCAGGGCCACACCCCAGACAAAATCCTGGTTTCCCATAATATCCAGATTTCGAGCTGATGGTATACCCATCACAAAGCAAACAGTAACAATCCAGCCAATAGCTGTTGTACGTTTCAGTCCTAGATTAATAAGATTACGGACCGGCAACTCCAACATAGAAATAAGAGATGAAAAACCAGCAAATGTCAATCCAAGAAAGAACAGGGCCGCCAGTGGTTTACCTAAGGGCATTTTGGCAAATAGTTGAGGCATCCAGATAAAAGTCAGGCCTGTTGCCGCGGGACCGCTGGTTTTCATTACTTCCAGAATTTCCGGCTTGCTCATAGACATTTCATTCCCTAAAATAGAAAATACAGTACTGAATACCATGATGGCTGCCAGTAGGGATACCATATTATTCCCGATGGCTGTTGTGAATGCATTTTTTATTACACCATAGCGACGACGAATATAAATTGCGTAGGTTAGAAAAAGTCCCCAACCAGCCCCAGTATCCCATGCATTTTGAGTCAAGGCTTCCAACCAAATGCGAGGATCTTTAAGCTGGGCCCAATCAACAGTGAATAAATAAGAAATTCCAGATCCAGCTCCGGGCAGGGTTACCGCTCGTACTACGCATAATAGTACAATGCCCAACAAGGTTGGAATAAGGAAGAGATTCACTTTTTCAATGGAAGATACTCCTTTCCAAATAGCAAAGCCGGCTACACCCATGGCCACCGCATGGAATAAAATTGGGAAAAAACTGTTCTGAAAATTATTCCACAAAGCCCATGAAGCATCCGTCGTATTGGGGAGATTAGTGAATGTCATACTGCCGAAATAATAGATATTCCATCCAACTACGACAGAATAATAAAATACAATTGCCGTGGAAACAAAACCAACAAAGCCGCCCATCCATGCAAAGGGTTTTCCCATAAAGTGAACAAAGGCCCCTATTGTACCTTTGCGGGCCTTTCGGCCCATCACATATTCCGCAATAATGAGGGGAATACTCCATAAGAATAAAAACATAACCCACGCGATGAGGAAACTACCGGCGCCGTTTTCACCGCCATTGGAAGCGGCAATTCGTGGAAAACGCCAGATATTCCCCGTACCTATAGCAATCCCCAAAGCACTAAGTAAGAAGGTAAAACGTGAAGAAAATCGTGGTGTTGATTCTGACATAAATTTTCCTTATTAATTCTTTTGAGATCCAACCCAATCTTTTATCAATTCTTCTAAAACATCCAGAGGTACAGCACCATTCCATAAAACTGCATCATGGAATTCGCGTACATCAAAATCCCTTCCTAATTCTTTTTCAGCATAGCGGCGCAGTTCCTTGATCTTCAATTCGCCAATTTTATAAGATAGTGCCTGACCTGGCCAGGAAATATAGCGGTCTGTCTCAGTTGTGCATTCATGGAGCGGAAGAGCTGTATTAGATGCAAGATAATCAATAACCTGTTGACGTTCCCATCCCATAGCGTGAATACCCGTGTCAACCACTAATCGACATGCACGCCACATTTCGTAGGTCAAACGACCAAAATTACTGTATGGATCGGTATAGAAACCTGCTTCCTTACCCAACCATTCGCTGTATAAGCCCCAGCCTTCCCCAAAAGCGGATAAATATACATCCCTACGAAAATCAGGTACATTTTCTAGTTCGGCTGCAATGGAATTTTGAAGGTGATGCCCCGGTACAGCCTCGTGGAAGCTGAGTGCTTCAAGGTTGTACAAAGGTCGAACATCCAGTTTATAAGTATTTACCCAATAATAGCCTGGCTCGTTGCTTCCTTCTGCTGGTCCAGCATATCGACCCCCGGTGTATTTTGGTGCCAAATCATCCGGTACGGGGGCAACCCCGTAGGTCAGTCTCGGAAGAGTTTTAAATAGAGACGGTAGTTTCGCATCCATACGTTTGGTAATGAAAGAGGCTTCTTTTAACAATTCTTCAGGTGTTTCTGCATAGAATTGTGGATCACTGCGCAGGAACTCCAGAAAATCGGCAAAGCTACCTTCGAAACCTATTTCAGCGATAACAGCTTCCATTTCGCTTCTTATCCGTGTCACTTCTTTTAATCCAATCTGATGTACTTCTTCTGGTGTTAAATCTAATGTAGTGAATTGCCGGACTTTATTTTCGTAATAGGCTTTTCCATCCGGAAGTTCGGACGCACCAAGTGTAGTTCGTGCATTAGGTCGATACTCATTCACAAAAAAATCTAGAAATGAACGGTATGCTTTGACTACACCATTTATAACGGCTTTTCGGCCTAACTCTTTCAGGCGTTTTTGATCTGCTCCAGAAATGGAAGGAGGAATCTGATTAAAAGGTTGGTAAAAGGCACTTAACTCAGGAGCATCAACGATATGCGTGGCAATAGTTACTTCATAACCTTCCAAAACAACTTTTGGAACCGTAATACCTGTCTTTATACCCTCTTTCATTAAGGTAATATGTTCTAAAAAATATCGAGGGAATGCATTCAAGCGTGAAATGTAATCTTCAAAATCTTTCACCGTTTTAAAAGGCATCGCCAGGTATAGCCGTGAGAGCCCAGTATGAAACCCGGAATCCGCATTCAAAGGCATCAGGTAGTCTTTATATTTTACTCGGGTAACGCGGTCTGATATAATTCGGCGAAAAACACGGTAGTTAATTTTATCCTCTTTGGAAAGGGCTTCATAATTAATCGCCTCCAAACGACTAAGAATGGCCTGCCAAAACTTGTCACGTCTAGTGATATCTTCCAATGCAACCGATGGCATACGCGCATTGCTGGTATGGAGTCCGGCATAGGTTGCAAAGAGGGGATTTTCTTTCAGTTGAAATTGACGCGCTTCAGAAAAGATCTGGTATAATTCCGCTGCCGGTTCTTTTTGAACACACCCCGCGAACAGAATGAAAAAAGTAAAAATCCATGACGGATGAACTACTTTATATTTTAACAAATTTTACTCCTTTAGATACCGTGAGTGTAACTCTGCTAATATCAGTTTGCCAAAATAAATCAAGCTAACGCACGGCGCATAATTGCTATATCTGCTTCAAATGTTGTTTGGAGAAGCGGACCAAAAGAAAATCGGAAAAATTGTTTTAAAGGAGATTCTTTTCCCAGCCGCGCCATATCACAATCCTTACCTTGCAAAATAGCCGCACCATCCTGATAAAGTCGATCATTCAATTCAGATGCAGTTAAATTTCCTGGTAGCTTACACCAGTGATAGAAACCACCATTGCCTGAGAATAATTCTATACCCAAGTCAGTAAAGGCCTGCCTATAGCGATCTCGTTGACTCGCATAATATTCTGGTATTGCCTTACGTGCAAGATTTATTCGTTTTTTATTTAAAAGTGCTAAAGCATATAGTTGTGATGGCCTAGAGACCCCGCCCATTCCGAATGAAGAAAAATTTCCCAATATTTCAATATGGCGCTTAGCAGCAACAACCCAGCCAATACGGATACCCGGTGCTTGCAATCCTTTTGTAGCCGCACCAGTAATAAAAAAATTAGAGTCATCTATATTTTTAATATATTTTAACGCACTTACAGGTGGGGTATGAAACATTTCATAGGCCTCATCCACTAGTAAACCGAATGTACCAAAGGATGCAACCTCAACAAGTGCTCTCAGTGTTTCTCCAGATTTTGTAATTCCGGTTGGATTGCATGGATTGCTTAACATAACCAGATTGCGATGAGAGCTATCCTTTCTAATATAATCTTCTACAGTCGGGCAAAACCCATTATTCACACTGCTTTCTATCAACGAATATTTTCGGCCAAGCAATCGTAACATATCGTAATAAGGCGTGTACTCTGTTGAGGCAATACGTACATTAATATCCGATTGTAAAAACAAAAGCAATGCGACCAAGCCCGGCCGACCGCCTGCGAATACCATAATATTTTCTAAATCAATTCCAGCCTCATAATGATGATTATAGTATTCAGCGATTTCATTGCGCAATGCTGGTAAACCCCAGGCTTTCGGATACAAAAGATCAGCTGAATCTACATCTACACTTTTAGGCATAGCTGGCCCACCGGGTATTTGGGTAGTCAGTGGATAACCCTGACTCCAAGGATGGGTACCTGATTCACCCATAGGTGTACCAAACGCTTTCTGAAAAGCATAAAGTGTTTCATAGATTCCCATAGGGGAAACATGATTAAGAAAACTATCCAATTTTACCTCTAGAAGAATACAGAAAGAAATCTAACATTATAACTATCCATACATTTCTACCAACTCAGTGTAACCCCCGATAGCTTCTCCATTAATAACAATTTGCGGAACGGTCATTGCCTTTCCTACCTCAAGGAGCTTTTCACGGGGCCAGCCTATCTGTTCAATATTAATTTCTTCATATTGCCAGCCTTTTTCTTTAAAAAATCGTTTTGCGGCTGTACAATACGGACACCAGTTCGTAGTAAATATTTTAATATCTTTCATTGAATAACTGTAGATTATTTAAATAAAAAAGGGGAGGCATTTGCCTCCCCTCGATTAGAATTTTTTCGATTTTAATTTTCGTGTTTTTCAGCCACTTGGATTATTTTGTGAACAAAATAAAACCCACCCATTGATACTACAATGCCAATTACAAAATGAACGAGATCCATAGTTCTAAAATACCTTTCGATTGTGATTATTTCGAGGACGAATTTAAAGTTTTCACCCGATTGACCAAATAATTCTTCTTCTCTTTCACAATTTGAATAATAGACAATTTATCAAATAAACGGATGATAGGATAAATGGGATCAAATTCCCATTTGCGTACACCAAAATTTAACCGATTTGGAAAACGGTGGTGGTTGTTCTGAAAAAGTTCACCCAGCGTTAAAAAATCAAAGGGTAATGTATTTTTAGATTTATCTTTTATATTTTTGAAATTTCGGTATCCATATTTATGGCCACACCAGTTAACGATAGCACCATGAATGGGTCCCATCAAAAAATGGATCGGCAAAAGCAGCAAAAGCCACCAGGAAGGTGTGAATAAAATATAAAAAAGAACATAAAAAGTTCCCCATGCTATTCTTGTTATCCAGTTATCAGCAATGCTTTCCAGTCTATGCCAGTTAGGAATATTAATCAGCAGGCTCTTCTTTACTTTCATTCTGTTGTTTGTCAAATCACTATAGATTTTTTTTGTTCGCCACATCAT
>JYMV01053746.1_pt1 | contig 12202 bp, 10 predicted proteins | sample 338911 | NCBI WGS metagenome assembly JYMV01 (sample SAMN03354496, study PRJNA234377) | hydrothermal vent metagenome | biome: Deep sea; feature: Hydrothermal plumes at the Eastern Lau Spreading Center, Western Pacific Ocean; material: Seawater | place: Tonga | collected 2009 | depth 2000 m m | reverse complement strand
CTCCCCACCACCTCGGCAATTTTTCCTCCTATCCCTGTATCGACCTCGTCGAAAACCATTACAGGAATAGTATCTTGCTTATTGAGGTTTGATTTTAATGCCAGCATAAGCCGGGAAAGTTCCCCCCCTGAAGCTATCTTAGCGAGAGGCTTTAGGTCTTCTCCCAAGTTAGGAGAAAATAAAAATTCTATTGTGCCCAACCCCGTCGAATTTAATTTCACCTTTTGGTTTCGAAATTTTACGAAATTGGTGTCATCCCCTTCATAGTTGAATTGCACTTTTAACCTCACATCTTTCATACCAAGATCACAAAGTTCCTTCTCTACATCTTTTTTAAATACACCGGCTGTTTTTTCCCTTTTTTCTGCCAACACTACAGAAAGCTCTGACAAAATGATCTGGTGTAGCTTTATATCCTTTTGAACCTTTTCCATACTTTCATGGAAACAAGAAAGAGTATCGAGTTCGGTAGAAATTTCATCGCGGTAATCCAAAACCAAATCAATATTCCCGCCGTATTTACGTTTTAGCCCGTTGATTTCCGATAAACGATCTTCTATTTCTTCAAGACGAGATGGATTGAATTCTATCTTATGAGCGTAGTCTCTCAACTCTTCAATCAGTTCTTCAATTTCACAAAAAGCAGACTGCCCTCGTTGCGCCTGTTTTCCCAACTCCGGGTCCAAAGAATGAAGCGACTCTAATTCTCTTTTCACTACACCCAATTCTTCAAGGACCGCTCCTTCTTTTTCTGCAATTAAGTTGAGAACTAATTTCACCGACTCGTGAATTTTTTCTGCATATTGCAATTTATTTTTTTCTGATTTGATGAGATCTTCCTCATTCAGTGAAAGACTGGCTTTATCAATTTCATTAATTTGAAAACGCAGTAGATCTTCTCGTTGCAAGCGATCACTTTCTTTAGAACGTAAATCTTCTACTTTCTTTAGATCTTCTAGATATTTAAAATATTTTTTAGTAAATTCGTTTCTTTCATCCATGGTTTTCCCATACAAATCGAGAAGGTCAACATGAATTTCCGAATTGAGTAGTGCCTGATGATCATGCTGGCCATGAATATCAACTAGCCGGTCTCCTAGCTTTGCCAAGACACCAACAGTTACCGCGCAGTCGTTAACCATGCAACGATTTTTTCCCGTATTAGATATCGTTCGCCTTAAAACGACCTCTCCGTTATTAGCGTTGATGCCTAATTCTGAAAGGATATCTAACGTTTGTAGATTTGTAATCTCAAACACACTTTCAACGGTTGCCGATGATTCTCCTGTGCGGATAAAATTGGAATCGGCTCTACCCCCAAGAATTAGGTTGAGGGCATCTATAATAATTGACTTCCCGGCACCCGTTTCCCCCGTCAGCGCTGTAAGACCAGACGTGAATTCGACGCTCAGGTTATCAATAATAGCAAAATTATTTATTCTTAATTCTTTCAGCATTATATTCAGAGTTTATCAATTCTGTATTTTCCCCAAGAAGTCTAAGGCTTGAGTCTTCCATTCAAGAACGGACTCCTCTTTTTGCGAACCTAATTTCATATTAAGAAGTGTGTGTAGTATACCCTTCGCTAAAATAAAATCTCCGTTTTCGATATAGGCCTCAGCAAGGCCAAGATAATTTTCTCCAAATTCAGAGCCAAGTTGAATGGCCTTTTGAAAATGTGTAATTGAACGTTCTAAATCCCCCCCTAATACATAAGGGAGCTTTAAATAAAGGTTTCCCAACGCTCTGTGCGGCCCACCTTCTTCAATGGATGGATCTAAATTAAGGGCAGTTTCCATATCTTTTTTAAACGGTTCAATGGTTCCCAAACTACTCCAGATACCTTGAGTCTGACCCAGAGTTCCGCTGCAAAGGCCGTTAAAAAAATATCCATTGGCGGACTGTGAATTAATTTCAATCGTTTTTTTTGTCTGCGCCAAGCATAGCGAAAAAAAATAGATTTTTTCGGATTCAGAGGTAAATGTTTCACCAAGCTTGAAGTAAACTCTTCCCAACCTCCAGAAAAGCTCGTCCGACTCTGGAAAGGTCTTTAAGGACTTCTTGACCAATGCTTCTAACGTGTATAAATCATCTGTTGATTTGGCCAAACTGTAATTGTGGTCTAGTTCTTTAATTAAACCCGTTTCCTGACTTGCCAAACCTACAAAAAGTATCGAAAATAATAGACCCTTCCCTGACAAAGCTAGACTCATGTAAAAAAAATTATTTTTTTAGTGTAAGTAAAACAGGCTATACTTAGCTTTTAGAAAAATCGGTATTTAATCCCCGCTCAATTTCTAATTACTAATTTATCATAACTATGCTTTCTCGTAAAAATTGGATTTATTTAACAGTTTTTATTTTGGCTTTATTTGAGTTGTCCCCGGTTATTGCTAAAGAAACATCACCCCGCAATACAGTGGAAATATTACTGAATTCTATTACCAATTTAAAAACAGGAAAACCGTTAACTCCCGAGGAAGTTGAAGAAAACGATATTCTCTCTTATCGTGCACTTGCGCTTCTGAATATACGAGAAATAAGCCGCAAGGCACTAGGAAAATACTGGAAGAAGCGAACCTTAACTGAACAAAAAGTGTTTATCGATCTTCTTAGCCGGATGTTTATCAAGGAGGCCTTTCCAAACTCTGGGAAATTCTTTTCTGCACTCAAATTGATTTATGGTCAACCCACTATCAGTGAATCAAAAGCCAATGTTCCACTTACTGTTGTTCATGAAAAGGAAGGAGAAATTAATATTGATTTCCACTTACAAAAATACCGTGATCAATGGCAGGTAGTAGATGTTGACCTAGATGGAGTCAGTATGAGAAATAGTATGCGGTCGCAGCTCTATAAAGTAATTTCTAAAAATAATTATCAGGAACTTGTTCGCCGCATAAAAGAAAAAATTGCTAAATATTAAAAATTGGGTTTGCTTTGATATTTTTGTAAGTGCTCAAAAAGTTGCTATATTTTACCTGCGGTTACGTGAAACTAGATCCACAACCACATTGGATACTCGTTCAACATCTTGAGTTGACATACGTGGGTAAAGAGGAATGGAAAGAATTCTATCGGAGTAACTTGTAGCAACGGGGTACGCTTCCAGACGAGTATTAAATTCTTTTTTGTAAAATGGTTGTAGATGAAGTGCCTGATAGTGTACAGCTACCCCTATACCTTCCGATTGAATCGCATCAATAAACTGGTCACGAGTTATCGATAATTGTTCCACGCGCAACGCAATAATGTACAGATGGTGTGATGACTCTGCATAATCTCTTGTTTCAAGAATTTCTAATTCTGGAATCTGACAAAATGCTTCATCATACATTGCTGCATATTTTTTTCGAATTTCTAAAAAGCGACCAATTTTTTTTAGCTGATGTATTCCAAGCGCGGCATTTATGTCTGCCATATTGTATTTGAACCCGGGGAACGTAAGCTCCCATTGAGAAAAACCGCTTTCCCCGAAGCGTTTCCATGCGTCTCGACTGAGGCCATGCAAGCGCATGACCCGAACCATTTCATCTAATGATTCGTTGTTAGTTGTTAACATTCCACCTTCACCAGTCGTAATATTTTTGTTTGCATAAAAACTGAACGCTGTTGGGTTTCCCAAACTACCTATTTTATGGCCCTTATATTTTGCTTCCAGAGCATGGGCCGCATCTTCGATAATTAAAAGTTTGTGCTTCTGAGCTAGATCCATTATGGGGTCCATGTCACACGGATGCCCCGCAAAATGAACTGGCATAATTGCTCTTGTTTTGGCTGTTATTTTCCCTGGGATTTGACTGACATCCATCGTCAGCGTTCCTGGTTCCACATCTACAAAAACCGGGCAAAGACGTTCATGCAGTATTACATTCGCCGTTGCGGGGAATGTCATTGTTGTAGTTATAACTTCATCGCCAGGCGCGAATCCTTGTGTCGCCAAAGCTAAATGCAGACCCGCTGTGCAGGAATTTAACCCGATGGCATAATCACACCCAATGTACTCTTTGAAGTCATCTTCGAATCGTTTTGTTCGCGGACCCGTAGTAAGCCAACCGGATTTTAAGGTTTCAACAACTTCATTAATTTCATCGTCATCGAACCAAGATTTATGGAAGGGGAGATCGATACTCATATATAATTCTGAAGAAAAATCCTTACTAGGCTTTATTTTAAGGTAACTTGAGACCTGCGGGGTTTATTTCCACGAATTCCGCTTTCCCCCAACCGCTTTTATTATTAGGAACAAAAAACTTAAGAATTCCTGTCCCACTCAGGTTAGCTGGTTTGGATAGCAATGTAATGACCCAGTTCCCATTTACTTTTTCCCAATAATCGGTCGTGGGGTACTGTGCAGCAAACTCGTAATCCCCCCCCCCTTGTGACAGCCGGGTTTAATCTCTGCCGGCCTTTTAGCATCACCTTCACCTTAGCGTATTTTCCATCTGTGCTTATAGAAATTTTTTCTAAAGAGAACGATTTTATTTTTAGGTAGGGATCCCCGCTCCACTCATATCTTCTTTCCACAGGAAAGCCTAGAGGATCTTTTTTATATATATTTTTTTTCATATAATCCACACTAGGAACATAAGCACCTGAAATATGCGCATTCTGTTTTGCCTTTTCCCTATAATCTGACGCCGCCCATCCTTCAAAGTATCGCATTTCATCAACAGAGATTTTTTTTCTAAAATCCGGGTGCTGAAAACTATGCATTTTTTCCCAGTCAACATTTTTACGGGCGTTAAATAACTGCTTCTCCCTATCAAAAAGAACTCGGACATCCTCAGTTAATTGAGGAGTGATTGCATTTTTGGCATACATTAACTGTGGGGAACTAATAGACAATAGAAGCCCAAGAATTACCGTGATGAATCCTCGTTTTAACTGGAGATTAAAATTTTCTTTTTGTTTTTTTTTCATTTTCATTTATCCATATTAAACATTAATAATCAATGATTTAGCAAATTTAAACGGCTTTTGGCCCATAGGAAACCAATTTATCCTAACCATCTTGTCGTCATTTGGGATATTAAATCTTAGTTATTTTTGGCCTGATCGGACCCCAAAGTGATTATTATCTTTTTAGCTAGGTTTTCTGTAATTCCCGGCACAGTTTGCAACTGAATCATTGAAGATTTTCTTATAGCATCAAGGCTTCCAAAACTTTTAAGAAGCAGCAAACGCCTTTTTTTCCCTATTCCTGAAATCAACTCCAACGGTGAGCTCAGCGAGCTCTTATCACGTAGTTTTCGGTGGTATGATATTGCAAATCGATGTGACTCGTCTCGAATACGCTGCAGTAAAAACCGAGAGGGAGAATTTTCCCGAAAGTAAATTGGCTGTTTTTTCCCAGGCAATAATATCTCGTCAGTTTCAATAGTATTACGAAATTTTCCTTTTGCGATACAGGCTAGGTCAACTTTCTCTAAAAGACCCAATTCGCGTATTACTTTTTCAGCACTGGATAGGTGACCCAGCCCACCGTCAATTAAAATGAGATTTGTTTTTTCTCTCTCAAAAGACGACGGTACCTTCTATTAATTACTTCTCGCAACATCGCATAATCATCAATGCCTTTGACATCAGCTATTTTATATCGTCGGTATTTTGAATTTTCTGCGACACCATTTTTGAAAACCACAACTGAACCCACCGCATGCTTCCCAGAAATATTTGATATATCAAATCCTTCGATTACTTCTGGAAAATATTTTAGCCCTAGAGTTTCTTTCAGTTCATCGAGGCTTCGAAGGCTAAGCTCTCCCTTATCCAATTCTGTTCTCAATGCGAAGCTAGCATTTTCCTCTGCCATGCGCACAAGATCTTTCTTTTTTCCTCTCGAAGGAATCTCTATACAAACACGACCTTTCTTTTTTTTCGACAACCAATCTGATATGAGCAAAACATCATCTATTGAATGTGGCAAAAGAATTTCTTTTGGAAGAAGAATTTGGTCAATGTAATGCTGCTTAAGAAACGATGATACAATCTCATTATCATCAATATCTGTCAGGCCTTTAATTTTGTATATTTTTTCACCAACCATTTTCCCATTTCGCACAACAAGAACCCCTAGAATATCCTGATCTTCGAGGGAGGTGGATATGATCTTTTGTTTGCCTAAAACTGTTTTTACCGCTAGGATTTTATCTCTGTAAACTCCTGCCTCTTCATAATTTAATTGATGTGCTGCCAACTTCATTTTTTTTTCTAAACTTTTCACTAATTCATTATTTTTACCCTTTAAAAAAAGCACTACGTCTTGAACAATTTGATTGTACTCCATCTCTGAAGGGTATCCTGCGCAGGGAGCTAGGCATCTACCCATTTGGTAGTTTAAGCATGGCCTTCTTATTGCCGTACCATCCAAACGGTCCTTGCTTTGGCGGAGTGGAAAAATTTTATATATCAGCCGGATAGTTTCCCTTATTTCTTTGACCATGGTATAGGGTCCGAAATAGGTAGCGCTGTCCTTTTTAACACGACGAACCACTTCCAGCCTTGGAAATCGTTCCTGCGTTGTCAGCCGAAGGTATGGGTAATGTTTGTCATCTTTGAGTAGAACATTATATCTAGGCTGATGTTTTTTAATAAAATTACTTTCAAGAATCAATGCTTCTGCTTCTGTTTCGGTCGTTAAGAATTTAATATCTTGCACCTTATCGGTGAAAATCCTTGTTCTAATGGGCATGTGGCGAGATTTTTGAAAATATGAACGGACCCGGGTTTTTAGGGATTTTGCCTTGCCAATGTAAAGAATTTCCCCCCGACAATCCTTCATGATATAAATACCGGGCAGTTTAGGAATTGTAGTTAAAATTTTAGTAATATCTGTTCTCATCTTTCATTCCAAAATACTTGGAAGGTGTAAAAATGTGGTTTTTATATTGATAACTCTTGAATTTATTTTACATTAATTTTCATGATACCGTGGCATTCTTCATCTCGATCTTTTCTTTCTAATGGCAATAAGTAATCATAAAAATTTACGTGGACTATGGAACACGCGCCTCGGGTTTATTTTGGCGGCATCCGGTTCTGCCGTTGGACTTGGTAACATCTGGAGATTTCCATATATTGTAGGCGAAAACGGGGGGGGTGCTTTTGTTTTAATTTATATCCTTTGCGTAATCGCAGTGGGTCTCCCCATCATGTTAGCCGAATTTACCATCGGTAGAAAAACCAATCTCAACCCTGTCGGAGCATTTCAATCATTAAAACCTAAAACACATTGGGTCATAATCGGGTATATGGGTGTACTCGCCGGATTTCTCATCCTTTCCTTTTATGGGGTGGTTGGTGGTTGGACGTTAGCCTACGTTTTTAAATCGATCACTCATACAGTGGGTAATTTTGTTTCCCCTCAGGAAGCGGGGCAATTGTTTGATTCCTTTACTGCAAATACTTGGGAGGTCCTATTTTATCACGCTCTTTTCATGGCAATTTGCGTTGGCATTGTTTTACGCGGTATTCACGGTGGGATTGAGAAGGCCTGCAAAGTTCTGATGCCAACCCTGGTGATTATCCTTATCCTTCTTATGTTTCGTGCATTGACACTCCCAGGTGCAATGGAAGGAATTGAATTTTACTTAAAACCAGACTTTAGTAAAATTGGCCCTCATACAATTTTAATCGCATTGGGACAGGCCTTTTTTTCACTCAGCCTTGGCATGGGCTGCATGCTCACTTATGGAAGCTACCTTCCTGAACAAGAAAACTTAACCTCCGCTACGGTGTATGTCGTTATCTTTGACACTGTAATCGCACTGCTAGTCGGTATGGTAATTTTCCCTGCAGTATTCGCTATGGGACTCGAGCCCACCGAAGGGCCTAGTCTTGTGTTTAGCGTGTTGCCAGCTGTTTTTGCGGATATGCCATTTGGCAATCTGGTTTCAATCATTTTCTTTGCCTTGCTTGCCATCGCAGCAATAACATCGGGCATATCGCTTTTGGAAGTGGTAGTGGCCTACTTTATTGACCAAAGAAAATGGGACAGAAAAAAAGCTGTGCTCGTTACATCTGTCACTATCTTTGCTTTCGGAATACCTTCTGGTTTGTCTTTTGGAGTGCTGTCAGAGACCAAACTATTTGACATGAATTTTTTTGACCACGTCGACAATATTACCTCTAACTATCTATTACCATTAGGCGGAATGCTAACAGCAATTTTTGTCGGTTGGGTATGGGGCACAAAATCTGCGGAAGAAGAAATTGAAAAACATGAAACGAAATTTCATTGGGGACATGTATGGGGATTTCTCATCCGCTATATCAGTCCAGTTGCAGTTTTTTTGGTTTTCTGCGCGAAGTTTGTCTAACAACAATTTTATAAGTAAAACTTTCTAAACCTCCCCCATATCTTAGGATATTTATTTATACGGAAACAGTTCACAGACTATTTGATTTTTGTAATTTTTTGTCCTCTACCTATCAGGTCAAATTGCGGAATGGTAACTTCTTTTCCCTGACAGGGTTCGACACACCCAATCATTTGAGCGGCCACGTCATATTTTTTACAAATTGTTGATATTTTGGTAAATTCTTCCATCCCATTCACAACAACCACGAATCCGGTTCCCATGTTGAATACCTCGTACATCTCCGCATCAGGGACTTCACCTCTTTCCTGAATAAGTTTGAATACCTCGGGGACAGGTGGCGACGGATCAATCACGAAACGAATGTTATCATTTTCCACACGATTCAGATTGCTATAGCCTCCACTTGTTATATGAACCATTGCTTTAAGGTCAATGCCCTCACCAAGTATTTCCATAATCGGTTTCACATAGATGCGAGTAGGTTCTAGCAATTCCTCGCCAAGAGTACGCCCAAGCCGCTCTTCAAATTTATTGATATTCTTTTCTTGTTCTTCCCGCGTTTCACCAAGTAAAATTTTCCTCGCCAGAGTCAGTCCGTTTGAGTGCACTCCACTTGAAGCAAGGCCAACAATCATATTACCCGGCTGGATATCTTTTCCTGTATTAACTTTATCGATCGAGACGTGTCCTATACATGCACCAATGAGATCCACGCCATTGATAATTTCTTTGATCTGCGAAATTTCACCACCAGAAATACTAATCTCTCCCTGCCTAGCTCCCTCAGCGAGACCCTTTCCAATTTCTGAAAAAATTCTTGCATCGGTAAACGAACAACCAATGTAATCAACCATGCTCACCGGTCTCGCGCCAACGCAAATCAGGTCATTTACGTTCATGGCCACGCAGTCAATACCAATCGTGTCGTAACGATCCATAAGTTCCGCTATAATAATCTTGGTCCCAACACCATCTGTACCAAAAGCGATACCTTGCCCGCCACCAATATTTATAACGTTTACAAAATATCCGATATCGCATGCTAAAGGAAAACGTTTACTAAATTTTCTCGTAGGGAGAACATGTTCCAAAAGTCCGGAAAGCGCGTCCTCTGCTCCTCGACTAGAAACACCACTTTGTTCATACTGAGACTGGAAGTTGTCTTGAGGGTCGGGCATGCTGTACCTTAAGAAGTTTTAAACAGAAAACTGCCGGAGGCTAATATACCATTAATTCCAGCGACACTAGCGATACCTGTGAAAATGGTTATGGGTAGATACCCAAGATGTTATAACGGTTATAAATCTTTTCTATAGAGATTGACATCGCCGACGTTCGATAACTTTTCACCTTCTTCTCTCCCCAGTAACGTTCACGAATTTCCTGAAAGGCACTCCGCATTGTGTCGTCGAGTCCTGACCGGACTAAATCAATCTCAATAGGACCTTGCCCAATTTGCGAAACCATTTTTTCTGGCAATTTTTTTCCAGACTGCTCAATAGCCTTTATAAATAAATTATTCTGATTTTCTTCATACCGCCTCTGCATTCGGCCAAATCGAATGTGTGAGAGATTTTTGATCCACTCAAAATATGAAACGGTAACTCCCCCGGCGTTAAGATACACATCTGGGATGATCACAACTCCCATTTCATTAAGAATAGTTTCCGCATTGAAAGTTACTGGTCCGTTCGCTGCCTCTGCAATCAGTTTAGTTTTAATGCGTGGAGCATTAGCCTGATTAATAACCCCTTCCCTTGCTGCCGGAATAAGAATATCGCACTCCTGCTCTAAAAGTTCCGCACTCTTTTCAAAATACTTTCCTTTCCCAAATCCTTTGATTCCACGTTTATTTTCTACTTTATATTGGTAAACCTCTTCGACGTTGAGGCCTTTTTTATTGTAAATCGCGCCATCCCGTTCCAAAATAGCGACGATTTTTGCGCCATCTTCTTCTTCCAAAATTTTTGCAGTGTGATAGCCCACGTTACCAAGGCCTTGAATAATAATTTCTTTGCCTTCTAATGTATCCCCTTTTAGATGCGCAAGCTTAACATCCTCGGGATGACGAAAAAACTCGCGAAGTCCGAACACAACACCGCGCCCAGTTGCTTCAATACGACCATGAATACCACCTGCGGAAATAGGCTTGCCAGTGACACAACCCAGGTAATCTATATCCTTGGGACGGTGAGCCGCATAGGTACTAACTATCCACGACATTTCTCTCTGTCCTGTGCCCATGTCGGGTGCAGGGACGTTAATGCCTGATCCGATATAATCTTTTTGAATTAATTCATACGCAAAACGACGTGTTATTTTTTCCATTGCATCACGATCGTATTTCTTTGGATCGATAAGCAATCCACCCTTGGACCCACCAAAAGGAACATCAACCAATGCACATTTATAGGACATAAGTGCAGCCAAAGCTTCTACTTCATCCTGGTTAACGTTAGGAGCAAAACGGATACCACCCTTGGCAGGGAGTTGATGGTCACTATGAACTGAACGCCATCCAACAAAATTTTCTACCTTGCCATTGATTTTTACTGGAAACCTAACTTGATACACATTATTTACATTTTTTATGTATTGAGCCATGTCTTCAGGGATATCAAGAGTAGCTAAAGCAGCATCAAACGAAAGATTCACACTTTCAAGAAAGCTCACTTCTTTATCAGGGGACACTGGCATATTTCTCTCCTATTTTAGTTTCAGTAGGAACCACGTCTAGTTTTGCTATTTCCCTTGGACTCTGCGTTTACATATACTATCAGTGTGACGTAATTTTCTAAAGTGGCAATCAAAACACCTCTTTTTGAGTAGTGGGTTTTTGAGAGCCCGCTTCTCTAATTTTTTGATGGCAATGGACGCCTTATTTTAGGTAGATATACTAATACCTTAAAAGTTAGCTCTAAATTGTTTTCCCCATTTACGGAGATTCCTGTGCAGCAAGCAAACCACAAATTGTCCACTTCAACAAAGGGCAAAGGCCTCTACAATATCACCCCTGAAGTTAAGCTGTGGGTGACCCAACAAAAATTTTCTACAGGACTATTAACAGTTTTTGTTCCCCATACCTCTGCATCGCTTATCATTCAGGAAAACGCAGATTCAGACGTATTGCATGACCTAGCAAATTTTTTTCAACAACTGGTTCCAGAGGGTGATTCGAACTACCTTCATAGCTCGGAGGGTCCAGATGATATGCCTGCACATATTCGGTCTACTCTCACACAAACCCAAATCTCAATTCCGGTAAATTCAGGGAGTCTTTCTCTTGGCACTTGGCAGGATATTTATCTATTCGAACATCGAAGACAACCGCACACGCGTAAAATTCATCTTCATTTGATTGGAGAATAGCTCGCGAGGCTTTAGAAATATTTTTTGAGTATTGAATATATCGTAATTTAAAAAAATTAATTTTACTTCATCTTCAAGTAATCCGACTTTATAGAAATTTCTCTTTTAGTCTTGGCGGTAAGGCATCAATTTTAGAAGCTCGCTCAATAATATTTGCAACCCCCGACTCACCATTAATTACTTGATTAAAATCTGATACTGTAACCCTGTTCTCGTCTCTATTTATACACTCAATGGAATCACCATTTTTTATAATACCTTCTTTCACAACTGAAAAATAGAAACCGCTCCGACCAGATTTACGAATACGTGCCGATATGTCTTTTGTGTCCAGCCGTGTATTAAGAGTAATACAAGGCTCTCTCGGCTGAGTCACAACTATTTCAGTCGACCCAATACGCAGTCGGTCGCCAAGGTGAATATCTCCCTCCATCAATCCGGCAGTAGTTAAGTTCTCACCAAAATCTCCAAAAGATAAACCTGGATTCCCTAGCTCTTCTTTCCAAAAA
>JYMV01039779.1_pt1 | contig 12202 bp, 9 predicted proteins | sample 338911 | NCBI WGS metagenome assembly JYMV01 (sample SAMN03354496, study PRJNA234377) | hydrothermal vent metagenome | biome: Deep sea; feature: Hydrothermal plumes at the Eastern Lau Spreading Center, Western Pacific Ocean; material: Seawater | place: Tonga | collected 2009 | depth 2000 m m | reverse complement strand
GGTACAGCTCCATAGTAGACAGTGCATGGGCCGGAAGCACATGGAATTAAATTCGTGGGGATCCCTCAGGGTCAGAGTACATTAATCCCCAATTCCCCCTTCAAAACATCAAAAAGGGGTCAGAGTACATTAATACTTCTAATACTCCTCGAAATCAAAACAGCCCTTGACCCAATGATTGCGGAATGAAAATGTACTCTGACCCCCAAATCTCCCCGTCTGTTTTCCATCCCATTTTATGTGCAGCCTGAAGCCTTTATTTCCTTATCATAAAGAGGCCGAGGGACACGTCAGCTTGAATATAGAATAATGGGGTCAGTGTACTTTATTGAATGAATGATCTTAACAGCGTAACAACGCAGCCTAGCCTCGTTGTTTACAGTGTAGAAATGTACTCTGACCCCATTTCTTTAAAAGTGGTAGGCGTAGGATAGGTTCAGAAAGTCTAATCCGGGGTTGTCATTGTTGAAGCCGCCGTTTGAAAAGTGCATGTAGCGCAGTGCGACATGTTGTTTCTTATCGATCTCTACAAACACACCTAATCTGTCTTCGAACTGATAGTTAGATCCAATATCTTTACCAGCGACTTTCTGATTACCTATGTAACTCGCTCCTATCCCCGCTTCTATATATACGGGATATTTGTCATAGAGCGTTGAAACCTGTTTCATAAATACAGGAGTTAATGACGCGCCGTAGCTTGTACTATGTGTATCGTTTTCACCATACTCCCACACTACGGCACTCACTTCCCAGTATAGCTTTAGGTCGCCAAACCAATCAGTAGTAAGCGTTTGTTCAAGTGGCCTGTACGCGAAGCGCATACCATCGATATCGTCAAAGCCGTGCATATAATCTACACTCACGGTTTGTTTCGCTTGTACGCTACTTGCGGTGAAAATAATGAAAAAAGAAAATAGAAGTAGTGATGCCTGTTTCATAATTGCTCCTTGATCTGATAATCAACAAGCAAAATTTTTTCCAATTAAAAATTATTGTAATTTCAAAGAGATAATAAAAACTAAATGCCGAACTATTCCACGCGAGTAGTGTAATTTACTGACACTGTTGAAGTTTTTACAAAGGTGTCCAGCGTGTATCTGCGCTTACATGTTGCTCTTCCATCAGACGCTCGATCAGTTGCTTTGTACCTTCAATACCATACTTCGCTTTAATTTTATTTATGCTTTCAGATTCTGAAAGTATAAATGTATTGAGCTCGGCAATGATCTCGGGGTGTCTTAAGGTTGATAGCGAAAATGAGACAACGTTGTGTGGCAGGGTTAAATCAGCGGCAAATGGTCCCATTTGCGGTAAGCGACGAGCAACGTTTTTAGCGGCATTATATTCCACATCTAAAGCATCTACTTTATCGCTCTGTAGAAGATTAAGCCCATCATAAATACTGTTTACGCCTGTTACTTTAACGGTACCGTTCTTAATTTGCTGTTCCCACTTTACAGGGGAAAATCCGTCTGGCGTGGCAAGTTTTGTTATGTAAGTAATTCCTTTACCAAGGTTATCTGTTTTAACCAAAGTCACGGCGAATGTTTCTGCCAGAGGTTCAGAATACACTTTGTTAAGGCTATGGGTTATTTGATCATACCATCTGGCGTTATCAGGAAAGACAAAGTCTACATTGCCTTTTTTCAATTCTATCTGAAGGCGTTTAACTGGCATGCTCAAGTATACAAAGCGATGTCCGCTTTGCTTTGAGAATGCTTCAAGAATAGCCCAACCCAACCCCTTTTCATGATCCGATGAAAAGTTGTAATACGGATAATATTCAATATTTTGAGCGCCTACGATATAGGTGTCGGCTGAAACAAAAGGGCTTGAAAGTGTGCATGCAACTGGTAGTACAACCATTTGCACAAAGCGACGAATACTATTTCCAAACCTCTTCAATTTTCAATCCTTGTTCTATCAAAAGCTTCTGAGACAACTGCTCGAAAGGGGTTATTCCGTATTTTGTTTTTATACTATCAATTAATTCTGGGTTTGAGGATATGAACTTATTAAGTTCACTAATAATGTCTTGATGATAAAGCGTAGATAGGGAAAAAGGTATTTCATTATGTGGAAGCGTCAAATCTAAAGTAAATGCATCTTGCTCATATGATAGAGGAGCAGATCGCTGGCTAACGAAATACTCTAAATCTAACCCGTCTACACGTTCTTGGTACAAAAGCGCCAAGCCTTGTTGAATATCCGTAACCCAAGTTATTTGGGTACGTTGAGTGTCTATTCTTTCTTGCCAATTTACCGGTGTGAAGCCTAACGGCATAGCGAGGTTTTTTATCTTTTCGATGCCTTTCCCAGCGTTCTGTCGTTTTACAATTGTCCCCGTTACTGCGCTGGTTAATGGGAGGGAAAAGTACTTGTCATTTGAAGTTGTAATGCTGTTATACCAGCCTCGATTATCAGGGTATACAAAGTCAACATTACCTTTAACTAACTCGAGTTGAAGCCGTCTTATAGGCAAGCTTAAATACTCAAACTCGTGTCCCGAAGCTTCAGAAAAAGCTTCTAAAATTGACCAGGCAACCCCTTTGTCTGTTGATGATGCAAAATCGTAATGGGGGAAATAAGCTAAGTTTTGTGCGCCAATCACATATTTATCTGCATAAATATTAAGGCTAAACAAACAGCCAATGAAAAGCCCAATACATCGCATCATTCTAAACTCCAAAATGACTACAGCAATTTACAATATACAAATAAATTATCTTTGAAGCATTTCCTTGAGAGGAAGTTTTTTAATACAAAAACAAATCGCGTATCTATACACCATAATTTATCGTTTTGCGGGTGTAAAATACTCAGTGAAAATCTCTTGAACTTAATGACAGCTTTTCGAGCCACGGCGTCCGATCAATAAGCTTACCTGCGATGATATGAATAACTCCCTCTTTGGAGCGTTCAATAATACCATTTACCTGCAGCAGTTTAGCTTTTAAGAATGTTTGTTGCTGAGCACGAGCGGTAGCTTGCCACACCACAACGTTCATATTGCCTATATCATCTTCCAAAGTCAGAAAGGTAACACCTGCGGCAGTGCCTGGTGCTTGACGACCTGTTACTGCGCCAAGCACTTTTACAACTGATTTATTTGTCTTGTCTTTAAGTGAATTAGACCAGCTTATGTCTTTAAGCTTATGCTGCTTCTTGAGTAAAGAAATAGGGTGGTTATTTACTGATAAGCCGGTTGAGGCATAGTCTTCAAGTAAGTTTTCTGCCTCGGTCGGTGCAGCACCCAGCGGTGTGGCATTTTTATCTGCATAAAAATCGTCAGTATCAAACAGTGGTAAACGCGTTTGAGTATCCATAATTCGCCAGCGAGTTTCATATCGATTGCCTGAAATAGTGCGAAGGGCGTCGGCGCTGGCCAGTGCCTCTAGTTCGTGACTTTTAAGCGATAGCTGCTGTAATTGTTCAACATTGGTGTAGCTTTTGTCTGAACGGTTTTCCACGATAAGCTGAGACGATGCTTCACTTAAGCCTTTAATAAGCTTAAGACCAAGCTGAATGTATTTTTCTTGGCCTTGTACCACCAGAGAATGCTCAACGTCAGACTGGTTAACACAAGGCGCTTCTACCCGTATGTGGTGACGCTTAGCGTCTTGAACTAACTGAGACGGAGAATAAAACCCCATGGGCCAGCTATTTAACAGCGCTACGTAGAACTCAACGGGAAAGTAAAACTTCAACCAGCAAGACACATAAGCTAATACGGCAAAAGATGCTGAGTGCGATTCAGGAAAGCCGTAACCTGCAAAGCCTTTTATTTGTTCAAATAAGTTGTGGGCGAACGTACTGTCATAGCCTTTATCCGTCATCCCCTTAATGAGCTTGTCTCTGAACTCAAAAATTCTGCCGTCTTTTTTCCAGCTCGCCATGGCGCGACGCAGTTGATCGGCTTCTCCGCCACTGAAGCCAGCTGCAACCATGGCAAGCTGAATCACTTGCTCTTGGAAGATAGGCACGCCCATGGTTCGAGACAGAACTTTCTCCACATCTTTAGATGGGTAGCTAATGGTTTCGTTACCGTGTCGGCGTATCAAATAAGGGTGGACCATATCACCCTGAATTGGACCTGGCCGTACAATGGCTATTTGTACGACCAAATCGTAATAGCGACGAGGTTTGAGCCTTGGCAGCATAGACATCTGAGCCCGTGATTCTATTTGAAAAACGCCTACCGTATCGGCCCGACAAATCATATCGAAAACCTGTTTGTCATCTCCAAGCTTAGTAATGAACGGAATACTGGTTTCAACAGGGTATTGTTTATTGATAAGAGAGAATGCACGACGTATAGCGCTTAACATCCCAAGTGCCAGCACATCGACTTTTAATAGGCCTAAGGTTTCAATGTCGTCCTTATCCCACTGAATAATAGTGCGTTCTTCCATCGCGGCGTTCTCAACAGGAACAAGATCGTAGAGCGGCCCTGCGCTAATAACAAAACCGCCTACATGTTGTGACAAATGTCGGGGCGTTCCCAGTAAAGCTTCGGTAAGGGTAATTAACTGCTGCACCCTAGGCTCTTCAGGGTTTAGCCCAAGCCCTGCCAGCTGGGATTTCCACGGAATAACGCTGTCTCGGCGATTAATCTGCTTTACCACAAAATCAAGCTGTGATTCGCTAAAGCCCAGCGCCTTGCCCACATCTTTAAAAGCGGACTTAAAGCGATAGCAAATAACCGTAGCCGCGATAGCGGTTCTTTCTCTGCCGTACTTTTGATAAATGTATTGGATGACTTCTTCACGGCGTTGATGCTCAAAATCCACATCAATATCTGGCGGTTCGTTACGCTCTTTGGAAATAAAGCGCTCGAACAGCACACTTATTTGTCTGGGATCTACTGCGGTTATTTCCAAGCAATAGCACACTACCGAGTTGGCCGCAGAGCCGCGCCCTTGATACAAAATGCGTTGTCGCTTGGCAAACTGAACAATGTCGTAAATGGTTAAAAAGAAATACTCGTACTCTTGTTCGGCAATAAGCGTCAGTTCTTTTTCTATGGTTTGGCGAATATCAGGGGTTATACCTTCAGGAAAGCGCACTTTTATACCGGCCTCTACACGTTTCCGTAAATACGATGTGGGCGTATACCCTTCAGGTACAAGTTCCGCAGGGTAGTGGTAGCGCAGCTCTTCTAAAGAAAATGTGAATGCGTGAGCAAGTGCATTGGTATTGGCAATCCATTTCTCAGGGTAAAGCTTTTTAATTTTTTGTACGGTTCGCAGACTACGCTCTGCATTACTCAACGCATCCCGACCTATTTTATCTACACTGGTATGCACGTTAGTAGCATGCAATACATGTTGAAGCGGCAGTCTGTCGGCGTGATGCATGAGTACACCTGTACAGGCGATAACAGGGAAAGGATAAGCAGACTGCAGATGATTGTAATGTGCAAACCTGTGGTGATCCCGTCCGTCTAATAGGCGCTGAGCGCCAATATAGGCATCAATACTAGGGTGTTTTTGCAGCCATTCAGCCCAATGCTTGTCTTTAGCTTCTTTGCCGCTTGGTAACCAAATGAATTTGCAATGGCGAATGGTACGCAAGTCCCACTCAGCTAGTTGATATTCACCTTTCTCAGAGCGACGCCTCGCGTTAGTAATAATTCGGCACAGTTCGCTATAGGCCGCTTTGTTCGGGCACAGCAGCACAAAAGATAAAGTGTCATCAAATACAAAGTAACTACCCACAATAAGCGTAATCGGTAGACCCTGATGCTTAATTTCGTCGAAAGCCCGTACCACCCCCGCTACTGAGCATTCATCGGTAATGGCAAGCGCGTCGTAACCAAGGAAAGAAGCCGTGGTAACAAGCTCTGCGGGGGAGGAGGCACCGCAAAGAAAACTATAATTGCTTTGGCAAAAGAGCTCACTGTATTTCATGATATTGCCTTTACCTTTTTCTTTAACCGCATACCGCTAGCAAAAAAGACCCTGCACCCACCAGCGGCTCTCTTCATCTTTAAACACTAAAAGCTTTACGCATTGCTCAGTTTGGGCGATGAAATAATCACGCTTTGTTGGGCTGTCATGCCACCACTCGCTATGTAATCGCACGGGGCCAAAGCAAATTTGGGTAGCCTGAATAAGCGGTTTAGGTACATCAAAAGTGAAGGTGGGCGTAATGTCACTGCTATAAGCATAATTACGGGTGCAGTTACCGACGCTCGACTCCGTCACCGTCATATATTCAAACTGATGGCTGTCGGCAGCGCGAGGTTGAAACGTACTGTTATCGCCTAGCTTCGCGTTTAAGCGCCCAATTAATTGCTTTTGTGCAATATCGTTAAATCTGTCGCTAAAAAAGTCGCCATTCTGCGTATCCATTTCTTCAAATTGCTGACAGGTAAGCGCAATGGCTGTGGCTGGCTCAGGCAACACCAGATTCTCAGTTTTAAGACTAAACAAGGGCAGCCAACTTTGTACTGAGGACTGAGGCAGTGCCGAACGTATATTAATATCCATTACAGGTGCTTCTCTGAAATGAATATGTACACTGATGCTGGATGTATATAAGTTTCTTGCCCGTAAATAGTGAGACAAATGCTCAAACTGCTGGCTGACAAAAGGGGTTAGATGCTGCGTGTTTTCAATATCAAAAGGCAATAGGATAAAGTTATCGAAGTGCTCCAAAGGCCTAAATAACGTAACGCGTGGAAAGGTTTCTCCCCTTAACGCAGTAAGATACATAATAGTGTTATTGTCAAAGCGCCGACCCAGTTCTTGTACCGGCATTGCCAACAGCTGTTGTACGCAGGAAACGCCCACCCTTGCCAACGAGTCAATGACTTTAGGTGATAGAGCCGTAATAGAAAGCGGGCACGTACTTAGCGCTTTTTTTATGTCATCGGATGTATGCAAGTAGGTATTAAATTTATGAAGCGCTAATACTTTTGCGGCCTCAATTGTCCATGCGCTAGCAAAATGATAACGAATATCTGCTTCTGCCAGAGCTTGGGTTAAAGTTTTCCACAGTGGCTTATGACCGCCATAGTAATGAGTTAGGTTATCTAGCCTTACTGCCAGACCGCTGAAACTATTTGAGTGAATGTGGTTGTCTAATACGATATCAGAAGCCAGTGGATAAAGCCGATGGGCTAACTGCGTCAGCATATGCTTTTCGGCTTCTTCACTGAAAGGCAGAATATGCACGTAAGGGCATAACGCCGCTGCTTGGGCTAGCCCATGCCCAATTTCAATGCCTTCTTTTTTCGCAATATCATTACACTGCGTAATTTTGTTTGTTTTACTGCAGTACACTGCAACGGGAGTATTCGACGCTAACGCTGAATACTGGTTGTTAGTTTCGTGCTTCGGCAATTGGCTATGTGCACGCTTACTTCTAGCCGCTTTGATATGGCTGTCTAAAGTTAGTTGATAGCAGTAAATATAAGCCCACAGCATCATTAGCTCACAGAGTGTAATGCCTGATCGGAAAGCGTGTTGTGTGCCATGGCCCATTTAATGGCGTGATTGTCGGGGGTCCACCGATGGGAAATAACAATGTTATCTTTGGGCCACCCATGACGCTGCTTGCGTATGTTCACCGCCAAAGCGTGGGGTTTACCCTTTAGCGCGATATCCAACGTAATGGGTAATGCACCGTCGCTTTGATTCGAAGGAGTGGCTTGTGAATCACTTAAGCTGGCCTTCGGATAACCTAACTGTGAGGCCTGCTGTTGCGGTGGAGTATACAGTAAGCACAGCGCATCATTATGCGTTGCTGCTACCTGTAGGCGTCGTGCTTCTTTTTGATTTACAGCATTACTCCACAGCACTACGCAATGGCAAGCCGTACTTTTTAAACATTGCTCTGCTGCCCACAACGACTCTTGTTCAGAACCTGGTTTTACTACCAGCACTTGTTGCGCTTTAAGCCCCAAGTTTTCTAACCACGGCGACTGTAGTAGCCCGGGAGGGTTAATAAATACCACCAGCTTATGCGTACGGTGTTGGCATATAACCTGTTTAAAGAGTGAAAGTTCACCCATGCCGGTTAACGAAGAGATACGGACAAGACCTGTAGATGCAACGCCACCGTTAAGTGCTTTATCCAGACGCGGAAAACCCAGTGAAAACTTGGTTTCACTTTGTCTCTGATCTCTGGCCCGCCAAATATGCGGGTGGTTATTAAGCACGGATAACGATTTATTCATGGTACTCAAAATAAACTGTATTTTTATACAGTATTATAGTGCAGCAATAACCCTTTTCAAGACAAAAGGTTTTTGGCTTGTTGTTTTAAGTGCTAACTTACTGATTAGTCTGGAAAGGTAAAAAGATTAAACTTTTAAAAGAGTGGGAACATGGCTAGGGTCGCTGACCTTACTACATAGCAACGCAGACGACCCTGCCATACAGTTAGCACTGTATAAGCGCTAACGAGGGACACAGAGTAAAATGTTACTCTTCAGATGGTTCTTTTTGAGCCTTTGCAGTCGTGCCGCTTACTGTTGCTGTAACGGTTTGGCAAAAAGCAATGAAGCCGTCGGCCGTATTTTTTGACCACACCATACGCACGTTGCTAGGGAGTGCTTTCACCACCTCACGAATTTCCTCAAGCGTCACTTCTTCATTAAGCAACACTTTATTCAGCGATTCCTCAAATGACATCCCTTTCTCACAACAGGCCATGACGATAGTCGAAAAGTTGCGCATAAGCGGGTGCAGCGCATTGTATTGAGTTTGGTCGATAAGGCGGCTTTTATAGGCACTTTCAATACGCGCAGTAAGATTTTTCTCTAACGCATCTGTAACAAGAACAAGGTTGCGATAAGCATACGTAACCTTGTTGTTGGTCTGTTTATTCGAGTGACGCAATAGCGCCAGCTCTTTCTGTAAATTCTGCGCTCGCAGCACAAAGTAAATTAAAAACAGGATAAGTAATCCAATAACACCAAATGCAACGATCATGTTTATTGTGCCTTTTGTTCTTCTATAAACGTATTGATGTTTTGCTCCAAGATAAACAATGGAACTGAGCCGTTTTCTAACACGGCGCGGTGGAATTTACGCACATCAAAACGCTCGCCTAATGCTTTCTCTGCCTTCTTGCGAAGGCCTTTAATTTTGATTTCACCAATCTTGTAAGACAAGGCTTGCGCTGGCCAAGAGATATAGCGGTCTATTTCAGTATTTACGTTGTGTTCTGAAAGCGCGGTGTTTTCCATCATATAATCAACCGCTTGTTGACGACTCCAGCCCATCGTGTGCATACCGGTATCCACAACCAAGCGACACGCACGCCACATTTCGTAGCTTAAGCGACCGAAGTTGTCGTACGGCGTTTCGTAAATACCTGCTTCAATACCTAAAAACTCAGAGTACAGACCCCAGCCTTCACCAAACGCTGAAATATAGGTGTTACGACGTACCATAGGTAAGTCTTCAAGCTCTGCTGCCAACGATATTTGAAGGTGGTGGCCAGGCACTGCTTCGTGCAAGGTCAGTGCAGGCAATGCATACAAAGGGCGCTTATCGAGGGCATACGTGTTTACCCAGTAATATCCTGGCTGATCATCGCGGCTAGGATGAATGTAACGGCCCGTTGTATATTTGGGCGCGATAGCGTCTGGTACAGGCGCTACACCGTAGGGTGTTCTTGGCAGATACTCAAAGAGCGAAGGAAGTTTTGCGTCCATTTTCTTTGCAATAAACGACGCCTCTTTCAGCAAATCTTCAGCGCTGGTGGCATAGAATTGCGGGTCTTCGCGTAAAAACGTAATGAATTCGTTAATGTCGCCATCAAAGCCAAGCTCATCCACAATTTGCTGCATTTGCGCGCGAATGCGTTTTACTTCAGACAACCCTAAATCATGGATTTCCTGAGGCGTCATATCCGTGGTGGTGTAATGCTTGGCTCTATTGGCGTAATACGCCACGCCATCAGGCCAGTTATTCGCGGCAATATCTTCACGGGCATTAGGAATGTATTCATCTACCATGAAGTCGTAGAACATTTGATACGCAGGCAATACGCTGCTATTTATGGCAGCCTTGCCTTGCTCCGTTAGCGCTGATTTTTGCTCGGCAGTAAAGTACTCTGGGAAACGGGTAAATGGAGAATAAAAGCCACTGTCCTCGGCGTTTTCAACAATGTATGACGCCACCGAGTTCTCAAACCCTTTCAGCACGACTTTAGGTTGCGTGTAGCCTTCTTTTAGCGCCTGTTTCATGTACGCAATTTGTTGGTCAAAATAAGGTTTCAGCGCATTTAGGCGGCTAATATAGGCTTGATAATCTTCTACGCGTTTAAAGGTGGATAAATTGGGAAGTGAAGCCATTGCACCGTGAAAGCCATATTCTGAATTGATCGGCACTAAATGCGCGCGGTACGTATATTCGTCCACATAGTTAGCTAAACGATATTGTTGCATCAGCAAGGCAATATAAGCATCAGTAGAGATGTCTTCTTTTTTATACTGACTTAAGGCCTTTTGAAAAGTACGCCATTGTTCATTTTGCGCTTTCAGGGCTTTGGGTGAGTTGTCTGGTAATACGTGAGCGAGTGAAGTATCGCCTTCGCGAGAAGCTAGAAGCGGGGAAACCGAAAGCTCGTATTGCCAAATGTCATCAAGTAGTTGATACAAGCTTTCATCGTTAAGGTCCTTTGCAGATGAGCTAACGCTGCAAATAAATAATAATGCTGCTAAAACATAGCGATACATAAGGGTCTCCGGCAACCTTCACCGGAATGACCCGGCGGTTACTCTTTCGTTGGTGTATATATTGGACTAGGGAAAGCAGTTACTTTATCAGATTTATTTTCTAATTTAGTAATTTTGGCCGAACCTTTTTTATTTACAGCATCAATGCGCAAAATGTTGTGCATCGGAACATAAGTTTTTGTTACTTCAGAAAATTCGGCTTTTAACCTTTCATGACTAGGGTCTACAACAACACTTGTGTGAGTATCCCACACAAAGCCACCTATCTCGATAAAGCCAAACAAAGCGCCCTGCATAAGGCTTTTCACGTATAACTCATAGCGCTCACCGTTGCTGATGAACTGAACGCGGTAAAGAATGTCGTCTTTTGACATAGATGCTGCTCTTCACTAAAAAATATAAAAATACCCGGAAGCTGAGCCGGCATGTGGCTAACAATTTTACCTTGCTCATAAAATGCGAGCAACGGTAGGAAACACATGGTAAACGTAAGCAGTTTAATGGTATTCCGCCTATTAACTGCGTTACCATGATGCACACTTAGTTATATGGTGAAATTAGAATGATAAAAAAACTCCTTATAGGTAGTGCAATGACAGCAATGACCTTTGCTGCTACTGCCCATAACCACGCATCGACAGACAATGCTTTTAACCCTGATACACAGCGAATCAAATCGCACCTGTTTTTCCTAGCAGATGATTTGCTTGAAGGTCGTGACACGGGCTCTCGTGGCCATGAAATTGCGGCGCTATATATTGCGACCGAATTTGCTAAATATGGTTTGAAGCCAGCGGGTACAGACGGCTACATGCAAAACGTAGCGTTTCGCAAAGCGAATCTGGTTCAAGAGTCTCCCAAGTTTACTTTCACGCAAAACGGCGAAACCGTCGATTTTGACTATCCGAAAGAATATCTAGCTAGCCCGAGCTTGCTTAGCACCGAGGCTAATGTAAAAGGTGAAATGGTCTTTGTGGGCTACGGCATTGTGGCAGACGAGCTATCTCACAACGATTACAAAGACTTAGATGTAAAAGGTAAGGTTGTTGTAGCGCTTGCTGGTAAGCCAAGCGACTTTCCATCAGAAGAGGGCGCTCACTTTGCATCCGGCTATCAAAAGCAAAAGTATGCGGTAGACAATGGCGCTATTGGCATGATCACCATAACCACGCCAAAGAACGAAAAAGTACGTCCTTATCAAAGCCGTTTGAACTACATCCATACGCCGCGTATGGCTTGGTTAGACGACAGCGGTCAGCCTGCTAACAGCTTTTCTCAGCTTAAAGGTGGCGCTTACATGAGTGAAGGCGCTGCGCGTAAGTTATTTGAAGGCGCAGAAAAGAGCCTTGATGACGTTTATGCACAGCTTGAAGCCGACAAAGTACCGCAAGGCTTTGCGTTAAACGGCGTAGTTGATATCAGTAAGACGAGCGTACACGACACCATCACTAGCCCAAATGTTGTGGGTGTACTTGAAGGTTCTGACCCAGAGCTTAAAAACGAGTA
>JYMV01029096.1_pt1 | contig 12203 bp, 12 predicted proteins | sample 338911 | NCBI WGS metagenome assembly JYMV01 (sample SAMN03354496, study PRJNA234377) | hydrothermal vent metagenome | biome: Deep sea; feature: Hydrothermal plumes at the Eastern Lau Spreading Center, Western Pacific Ocean; material: Seawater | place: Tonga | collected 2009 | depth 2000 m m | reverse complement strand
GAGTTGAACCCGTGAAGATCGTTACGCCATCTTGGAACCTGATCTTTTACGTGGAAAAATTATCCGACGTAATGTATGTACCGCCGTGGCGGTACATACACGGAGGTCCAAACCCCGCTTTGACCACCTTTGATGCAGTTCTATACCGGTTTCTGATTCTGTATTTCACTTCTATCATGGCATCTAGATGGGCCACAATCTCTTCGATTAAGGCATGTAAAGCGGCTTTACGGGTTTCTTCCCTTAGCAGCTCCAGCCTCATCAGGTTGCAGAACTCTTTAAGGTCGACTTTGAAGTCCGTAATGACCGTCTTTTGCCTGGCTAAACGGGCCTCCAACTCTTTCTTCTTGGCTTCTTCCTGTTTGTAGCGACGGGAAACGTCAAGCGTTGGCAACGACGCATCCGCTAGGGCCATTACTCTGGTTCTCACCACTCGCCTGAATTCCAGAATACTTATGGTGTCGGATGGTGGAGTTGGCTATGGTGGGCGAGGCCTTGCTGCAGTTAACCCCGGTCGTGCCGTATTTAATTACCGCATGCTGGATCAGGCAGTTATTGTCCACGCTGGTATCCCGAAACTGGATTTGACCCCAGTTTCCGGCCGACTTGATGGTCTGGTTGGAGGTGGAGGTGATCAGTTTATCGGCTGTGCCTTGCGCCACCAGGGTGCCGTCGATCACCAGGTTGTAATCGCCGTCGAACTTGACTGTCACTCCGGCTTCGATGGTCAGGGTGGCACCACTACTAACATTGACACTTCCTTTGATAATATAAGGGCTATTATTCAGTTTCCAAGTGGTATTTTCGCTAATGACACCGCTCTCTTCTGTCGGCCCAGCGGCGTGGAGCAAAAACCAGTCCACATCAGTAACAGCAGGGCCATCGCTGGCCAGAGCTTCATCGCCTTCCTCTCCAAAATTAAGCTGTTATCACCCACTTCCATCATCTCTCAATAGTCCCACAGGTAAAATATTTTCAAAGTTAAAAACAGGCTCTATTTTCTGTCTGATAGAAACTAATTTCTCTTAGTACCATGCTAGTTCCACCAATAAAAACTCCTCCAATTTTTGAATTGCAATGGAAGGTTTCATGATGGGATCCTTCTGAAAACAGGTATTAACAAAAAAGCCCCAATGCTTGGCTGGTTCAACATCGGAGGCTTTTCCATCTCGACACCTCATCTATTTATGACTTCGATGTGCAGATATTATAATGAGCTATTGTTTCTTGATAATCAGTACATGTTTGATTTTGTGTCGTTTTAACTTCAATCTGGCAATCAGATTTAACAACCAGATGAAGCATCTTAGCACAATCGTCATGTCAAGGTAAAGCGGAAGAATTCGCCGCCAAAAACTTTGTTTTGACAATTAGCGTGTGTTCTAATTCCGTTACAGCTAAAACGAATACCTGTTACTGGTTGCCGACCGCATCCTCCAGCTCCTGGAAGGGGTCATTGGGTTGACCGACGGTGTAAACTTTTCCCTTTTGGTCTACTACTTTCTGACGGAAGATATCAGCGAACAGAACCATCTGTTCATCCTGAACAGGGATTTCCACTTCAATCTCCTGATCAGGTCCAAAATCGAAATCTGGAATCCCCCTGAGGCGAAGTTGAATGTTGCCATAAGGTGCTTTTCTAACCCGCAACTGACGGCCGTCTGCTTGGGCTTTCTTGAACCAATCCGCCTTAGCCAACGAAATTGGTTTCCCCACCGCAGTCAGCCCAACGCAAGCGTCATCGAGAAAGACCGAGGCTCCCTGCGGACTGGAGACAATCAACAAATCAGCTCCCAGATCAGACTGACGTGAATCAATCAAGGTTCGGTAACCGTTTTGCACCACCGCTTGACATTCCCAAATGCCACGATCATAGATAATATCCACCTGGTAACTTCTAGCAGTAGCAGCACTCAACTGATATGGTGTTCGACCTACCTTGCGACCGTCCAGAATCACCTCCTGATTATCCGGGATCGATTTAATCAGCAGCGTGCCAGTTTCAGCCTGCCGATTGCCGTATTTCTGGTAGTACTGTTCCAATACATGCAGGTAGAGATCCTTCAGCTCAGTCGAGTCACGCGTCAGTTCCAATCTCCCACCGGTGGCTGCTACCAGCTTTCCCAGTTTCTCTTTGTCCACCCGACCCAGACCAATACCGTAGACAAAAACCCCTTCCGAGACATTCATCTTCTGTAGATCCGACAGCGTGTATCGACTGGAATTGTCCGAGCCATCGGTCAGAAAGACCACGATCTTGGACCCCGGCTGATGTGCCAGTAACAAAGTGGCCCGGGCCATAGCGTCGTAGAGAGCGGTCGCACCCTTGGCTTTCAACTGGTCAATGGCATTTTGAAGGTCAGCTTTGCTCCGGGTTGGACTGGTAACCAGATTCACCTGGCTGCCGAATTCGATGACCGAGGCCCGATCATCAGCCCGCATGTGCTGAATAAAGGCTTTGGCACCTATCTTGGCTTGAGCCAGCAGTTGGCCTTTCATGCTGCCGCTACGGTCGATGACCAACGAAATGCGGTTAATGGCCAGCTGTTTCAACAGTTGATAGCAGTCGGCTAAAACAACAGAGGCCATGATAAATGTTATGAGTCCTATGATTAGAATCACTTTTAAAGAGTTGGATATTCTTCTCCTCCGCATCAGATGAATTCGTTTCTATGAATACTCAAGGACTCATAACAAATCCATAGCACTCTCAATGGGAACCAACTAGGCACATGGATTCACTTTTCGTTAGAAGCAATGTGGTTGTTACAGAAGAAGTTGCTAGTGATAGGAGCCGGATTGTCTAACAGAAAGAGCAATCACTGTCTGTTTGGATGCTTCTTGACTAGATTCCAAAATTTCTAATATAATCGCAGGTAGTCTATAGATGGAGCTAAACTTTACTTAACTTAGCCTATACTGACACAAAAACTGATATTAGCAACTAGGATTACTTTCCAATCCCCCTCAATTGCCTTTAAACTAATGAACACCCGGATGGACCTGCAGTTGAAACAACAGAAAACAATAATACAAGGGCCGACAACTGTCTTGAGCTTCTTGCTGATTCTCTATCTACCTGCTTGCAATGGGCTATCCTTTACCAGGATAAATTACCTTGACAGATGTAATGCAGTTACCAAACAGGAGGTTAATTAATGTTGTTATCGAAATACCTGCTGGTACTAGTGAGAAGTAGGAAGTTGATTTGGACGTTTCGCTGCTAGGTGGTCAGGTTGAACGAGGAAAGGTAGTTCAAGCACGCCCGATTGTGGTATAGGCTGGTTGACAGAGGTGAGCGTGACGACAAGATTCTAGCTGTTCAGACATCGGGTCCACTTTCAGATGTAGTTGACTTGGAAAGCCTAGAGTCAAGATATAAGGGAGCGTTGCCAATCATTAAAATATTTATGGTGAGTTTATTGATAATATTCAAACATGTCGCCAAAGCTGAATAAAATGACAACCAACCATCAAAAAGCAACCAAACGCTCAATCTTCATTGGCATCCTGCTCATTCCGCTGAGTTCATTTTGGATCTCAAATTCGGAGATGGTGACAGGCGTGACCGAAATTACCTCAACCTCGCTCCTAATTGGGGCCGTTTTTGTGTTATTTTTGCTGATGTTAGTCAACGTTCTGCTAGAAAAGACAGTTCCTGATCACGCCCTCTCCGGGGCTGAAATGCTGACAATCTTCGTCATGCTCAACATTGGGATGAGCATCAATGGGATTGGCATGTTCGGGTTTCTGGTCACAGCACTGTGCAACCCGTTTTGGTATGCTACCCCTGAGAATGGCTGGCACGACTTCTTCCCTGAGATTCCGAGTTGGTTTGTTCCGCAAAGCAAAGATGCGATTCAACACCTTTACCTCGGGGAATCAACTCTGTATCGTTGGGATCATCTCAAGGCGTGGGCGGTACCCATCCTAGTCTGGAGCGCATTCACCTTTGTTCTGTTGTGGGTTATGCTCTGTGTGAATGCTTTGCTACGAAAACGTTGGTTAGAACACGAGCAACTTTCATTCCCCATTACCACACTGCCAGTGGAGATGAGTCTGCGGGAGCGGCGTTTCAGCGACTACTTGAAAAATCGCTATTTGTGGATTGGCCTGCTGATCGCCATCCTGATACAAACGAATAACACGCTGCAGTACTATTATCCGCAACTTCCTTATATTAAAGTTAAGCCGTTCGACATCGGCCACTTATTCAGCGAAAGGCCGTGGAATGCGGTGGCCGGGTTTCCCATCGCCTTTCATCCCTGTGTCATCGGGTTGACTTATTTTATTCCACTTGATATTTCATTCAGTTGTTGGTTCTTCTTTCTGTTTCGAAAAGGACAACAGGTATTGGCAGCCATGATTAGTACTGGTGGTGGTTCAGTATGGGGGCCATCAGCTCGCTATCCAGCCATCGCTGAGCAGGGGGTGGGGGCGTGGATTGGATTAGCCTTCCTGGTATTATGGACCGGTCGAAAACATCTGGTTCAAACCCTCAGCATCGCTTGGTCAGGGGAACCATCAGATGAACCCATTCACCAGCGATATGCTTGGCTGGGTTTAATCCTGGGGATCATTGCTTTGGTTGCCTTTTGCAGTTTTGCTGGCCTTAATGCTATCGTCGCTACGATATTTATACTCTTATTTTTGTTGTATATGATTGGACTGACGCGAATCCGCTCGGAAGGCGGTGTTATCTGGAACTTTGGTCCTTATATCAATCCACCACAATTGATGGTTCATTTGACTGGATCTAGGTTGCTAAACCAAAGAGACCTAACGGTATTGGCCTATTTGCAGTGGTTCAACCTAGACTATCGCTGTGCGGTGATGCCGCACCAATTGGAAGGTCTTCGGATTGCCCACGTCGGAAGGATTCAGAGGAAATCTATGTTTGGCCTTATTGTGCTTGCAATGATAGTCGGAATTGCGGCCGCTTATTGGAACGTTCTGAGGATGTACTATATTAAAGGGGCAGGCACCCCATATGTTAACCTTTGGCGAACAAACATGGGACTGATTCCATATCGTCAATTGCGGGCTTGGTTAGACTATCCAACCTACAGTGGCCTCGATAGCCTACCTTTCATTGGTGGAGGGATGCTGGCAACCTTCCTGCTGATGTTCCTGCGAACGCACTTCCTGTGGTGGCCGATTCATCCGATCGGCTACGCTGTTGGGCATAGTTTTATTATAGATCTGATTTGGACCCCGATGTGTGTCTCTTGGTGCCTCAAAAAACTGGTTCTCCAATACGGTGGAATTCGCGCTTATCGCCAAGCTATGCCCTTTTTTATTGGTTTGTTATTGGGAGATTACTTGAGTGGTTGTACTTTTAGCCTAATTGGTGTCATTCTCGATATTCCGATGTATCGCGTCTTTCCGAATTAGTCCAACTTTCTAGTACGTACTATTTCCACTTATTGTTGTCATACGTGATAATGGCAAAATTGTGCCGGGTTTTAAGCAAATCTGGACTTACCTACAATTTTAGGCTGATATAATTTTCAATCATTGCCTGAATGGCGGTGATTTGCGCCTCAACACGACAGTCCAGACTCAGTGATGTCGGTGTTTCTGTCGTAACAAGCCGGTCAGTGTTATCCTGAAACAAAGCGATTGGAATTCCTAGACCGCGCATCTTTGCCCGTTCCTCCAGATCTAGTTCGTCAACCAACCCATCCGTAGCAGAAACACCGTCGATTTCTCCATCAAGATTAATGGGACAAACTTCAGCCACCCTCTTCAGAATGTTTTGACCAATCGCGGTTACATCTTTTCGGTATTCATACATGTAATAGCCGTAACTTTCCCAATCTTCATGCAGACTTATGATGACCTTGTACTCTTGATCGTTTACAAACTTGCGCAAGGCTTGAATTTCCGGCAAGTTTTTTGAGGGGAAAGCCCAGTTGATGTCAATATCCTGATCATTATTACGTGTGTCATGGACATAACCGTGAGGATTAAGACACGGTATGATGTAAAATTGGAAGCTGTTAAACCAATTTTGATGGTTCAAATCACAGAAAGCGAGACAGGCTTCAACCCCAGCCGGTTCATCTCCATGGACACCGCCAAGAATCAGTATCTTCGGAAGCATATCATTTTTGGAAAGTGTAATACCGTAGATCGGCCAACCTGCGGCTGATCCTAGTATCTCAAACTTGGCATGAAGGGGATTCAAAGCGTGGATTCGCCTGATCACGCAATTATAATCTCGCATGACTAACTTAGATCAAACCATGATAACGTTCCATCCAAATAAGGCTAGGAGGAAAATCATGGGGCTTCTTCTCGCCTACCAGCCCGCCCATGGTCTCTGGCTTCCAGCTCATGGTTCAAGCGTTGAGATAACTTAATATCTTTACGCGAATATGACATAAGTACGTCCGACATTATTAGTTGCCCCTTGAGTCTCAAGTTGCTGTACTTGCTTCGGCATTGTATCACGATTGCCGTATTGGGTAAAGAGGCAGGTTCTATGACAGCACTTGCTCCTGACGAATCGCACGGGCACACAATGACAAGAGACGAGTCGGCTGGCGACCGATCTGTCTATTTCAGGCTACACCCTTCTGGATGGGGGATGCACTTCCATGTTTGGCGATAGCCATATGATACCCCCACAGGGGGGACCACCATCGGCATGCTGGATTACCGGGCAGTATTTGCCGTTGCTTTTTTATTATGGATTTGGTCTTAATGTCAAACTGTCCGCAAGCACGAACCGATGCCGATTGACCGATATATGTACTGTGATATTTGCCTCGTGCCACCACGTCATGCCCAGTCATGGAACTCATCGATCCTTAGGGCGGCAAACGTCTGATCTGATCCGGGGTCGTAGCGAAGAACCCAATTCCTCCCGTCGTATTCGAACTCGTAGACCACAACCGAGTGGTCTCCCCTCTCTGATTTCCGGTCAGGTAGCCGAGTGAGATTCAACCAATCGGAGACATGCACCTTGTAGCGGATTACTTCTCCTCTGGCAACATTGTAGACCGATCCGAAGTCCTCTATCTCGACTACGTAGCCAAGTTCTTCCGGCACGTCCACAAGTTCGACCACTTCCGGTGTGTGGAAGCCTTGGTTCACTTCTCCCGGTTCACCGGACACGGACTGAACCTGATACGCTTTTTGAGTTGGGTCTTCCTCAGTAAGAATTTCATTGAGATCGCCGGGTATGGGGAAACGAACCAACAGTTCCTCGATAAGCGGCATCAATGGCCCTTCATAGAAATTGTACTGTCCGCTCTTGGATCCGGAGGTGATTATACTGTGTGCTAATTCCAGATCTTCGATGCTGAGCTCCGGTTCACAGGGGATGTCATATGGCGACCACGGCAGCGAACCTTTAGGGCTGGCCCAGTCGGATATCACGAAGTCCCTGTCCATATTGCCTGAAATATCCTTTCCTTGCTCAAGCATCTCCCGCATCTTGTTCAGATACCGCTCGACCCGAGGCCAGAAATAGTGCTCCACCAGTTCGGCGTAATCTTCCGCCGTGTAGTCCAGAATTGCGCGCCAAGCTGTCGGCGACTGTGTCGCCGTGAAGGTAATCCAATTACTCTCGTTGTTCGCGTGTCCCGGCAGAATTGCCGGGAATCTTGCAGCGCGGTCGTCGTGCACCTTCATTCGGAACTGATCGTGCGACGAAGTCAGTTTGGCGATGAAGTGCATCACCTCTTCGACCTGCGCCGCGTAGCGTTCAAAAGCGTTCTTGTCTCCGGTTCGAAACGCCTTTCCAGCTCTGGCAAGCCGGTCGTTGAACAGCGCACCGAGATAAACCCGGCCGTAATCGACTACATCGAAGCGGTAGAGAGGGTTCGTCTTCAGCAGGTCGTGCTCCTTAAGCATTGTCTTCAAGATGAAACGAAGCTTTGGCAAATAACCTAGCGTCCGCTTGACCGAGGTCGGAGTCAGCCCCGGGAGGTAGCCGCCGGCCCAGTCGCGGTATAGCGGGCGGTTAGTCATGTCCATGTTGTAGCATGAGTATAGCGTATCCATAGCCGCCTTGGTTACGTGCTGAAGGCGTTCCGCTGCTTTCGGGCCGTAACGTCCAATTGTCCACCGTCTCATGAAGTCGTCCAAGTCGACGGTCATAGGATTCCAGGCTATCTCCGTCAAGAGCTCCTGTTTGATATGCTCGCGATGGCTGGACTCTCCACCGACCGTGAAACCCCACCAATTGTGGGCCTTGGGATCTTTGCAAAGGACCTTTGCGTTGTCCACGGCGACCTTCATGTCGCCCCAAGGATTAGTGTGCTTATTGCACTGAACCACCATCCCGTTGATCCATCGCAATCCCCAGTAGTAGTCGTTGAGCTTGAAATCCGGCAAGCGCTGCGGGATCGCCAGGAAGCAGGTTACGACGATCGCATCGGATTTCTTGATGGCTTCCTTTTGCGCCTGGTAGGTGGCCGCGTACGGAAACGGCTGGCCAGTCAGTATGATTGCCTTCGGGTCCGCCTTCTTGACGGCGTCGATTGTCTTGAATAACAGAGCCTCGGTCAGCTCGTTTAGTTCTTCAGTGGAGCCGCTGCCAAAATGCCCTTCGCCGCCGATACCTATGTAGTAGTAGTGATCCGAGCCCAGCACTTCCATTTGCGTTGTCACACAGGCAGTAATGAACTCCTGTACCTCCGGAATCCTGGGGTCCAACCATTGGAAAGTGAGACCGCACCATTCATAGGGCACAGTTGGCACCTTTTAACCAGTTAATTCCTGGTACTTGCGCAAGAATTCTGCGGTCTGAACGCCATCGTAGTAGGGCATTGATCCAGGCTCGGTAGCGAGCCATGGCATGTGCCAGGTGACCTCGTGCCAGCAACGGATACCGCACATCCGTGCGTGGTCGAAGAGTCGCCGCATCATCGCCAAGTTCTGCTCCTGCCACGGCGTAAGCTCGATCTTTATGCCGAACTTGGCGGCTGCGAGCGCTTCTATACCGGTGTAACGTGCTAGCCAACCCACTTCGCAGGTATTGATACGTGTTTTGGCGAGCCAGTCGAACCACTGGTTCCATTCCTCTTCGCTGTACCACCGATGACCGCTGTAAGCGGGGAAGTGGGCGACACACTTGTTTTGCCATTCGAACCGTGGTTTGCACACGTCGTTTAACTCGCGAACGGTCACCGATGACTGCCGCGGCACTTGATCGCCGTCTTCGAAGAAACCGAAACCGAGATGCTTCGTCAGAAGGTGATAGGTCGCATAAAGGCATGAGTAGGGCTTGATCCCGACCAAAACGATGTTGTGTCCAATTTGTCTTGACCATGTAGCCGTCGAAGCCCAAGGTCTCTTCTGATATATCGAGTCCTTCGGTCGGGGCCGCGCGACCGATGTAGATATTGGTCTTGTTGTCGCTAGGAGTGGTTTCCACCGGAAGCTGCGCCCCGCTCATCTGGCAGATGTACTTAGTTAGCTCCGCCGCCGCGTGCCGTTCCACCAGTGAAGCGCTATCCGAAACAACAATGCATGCTCGGGGTTGTCCATCCACGACCATTGCGATCATTCGTATGTCATTGGCCTCTTGTTTGCAATTATTATGTTTTGGTGTTTTGGTTTACTAATGACATTATCTTAGCGTGATGTGCTGTTTCCCAATCATTAAGTGATGTCATTGCATCCTTTTCTGCCCTGGATTTTGCTTTTCCATATACTTCATCTTCCCTCCCAGCTGGTATAACAGCAATGCCTTCCTCATCTGCAACAATGATATCTCCTGGGGATATATTCACTCCTCCACAACTTATGGGTGCATTGAGTGGCCCAGTAATATTCTTTTGCCCGGGAATTGGGATAACACCACGGGCAAATACCGGAAATTTATTCTGCCGTATTTCCGCTAGGTCCCGAATTACTCCATCTATCACAAATCCGGCGACTCCTCTCTTCTGCGCTACTGCACAAACATTGCCACCAGCCACTGCGAAGTCTGTATCTCCAGCATCAACAACAACGATAGAGCCAGCTGGTGCTGCATAAATTGCGGCATGGAGCATTAAATTATCACCAGGGTGAAGTTGTACCGTAAATGCAGGACCTGCAATTCTTGGTATTTGTGGCCATAGCTCGTTAATGCCAAAATCCATAAATTGGCAACGGTTTAAAGCCTCAGCGTAAGCGGTTGGTGAAAGCTCCCTATATTTTGAGTACTCAATCATACGGAATTCCTTTATTCAATTTTGATATGCTGGGACCACTACCTTTCTTAAATGGAGTTATGCCTAACGGTGCGACCTGTATGTCGTGGCTTTAGCTGACTAGCGAGGCATATTACCTGCTCCTATCCAATTAGAGATGAGTGGCCTTGCATAAGCTGATAGTGTGGCGTATGCCTCGCTAGTTAAATGCAATCTGCCATCGACAAAAAAACGGTCCACGGGGAGCCTGTCACCAAAGAACACATCATTCGTTTCAACATAGAGGTCATCGACCGGAAATCCGATCCGAATGGATGAGCTTAGCCTATCAATGAGTTCCCATTTGCCACTCTTCTGTGGTGCCTTAATGATACTGAAATAGGCGAATGCTGTGACTGGTGACAGACCATGAACAATCTTGCAGCACTGCGATACATTCGCAATAATGTTTTCTTCGAGAACTCCATTGTTGATATCATTACTCCCACAGTAAAATAATACTGCATTCGGTGATTCGGCAGTCAACACATCGGCCAAGTGTTCCGTCCAGTACGAGGTCGTTGTTCCTCCAATGGCACGGTTCTTCACAGTGTAACCGAGCGCGAAGTCCTTCATATTGCTCCATTGTTCAAATATAGAACTACCAACGAGAAGGATTGTTTTCATATATCTTTTTGCCTAACGTAGTATTAATCGACAGTTTCCTAGGCTAGTACATGCTATCAGCATCTCTTAGTGTTTTGACGATTGGAACTCGAAGCACAAAGAGCAGAAGAATAGCCTTGAAAACGACATCCATTCCACCACCATCATTTACCCCCTTGTGGTCTTTTCAGATCTTCAATACCAGATTATTTCAGAATCACCATATTCAGTTAAAGGGAGGAAACTCATCCGGCTTAGCCCTAGCTCCATTCTTATATGTGATCTTACGGTTCTTAGTCTTCCCGTCTTCATCATACAAGTACCATTCCCCTTGTTTCTTCCCATCAGAGGAATTGCCTTGATGCTGGCCATAATAGCCTTCATAACGCTGTTTGCCATTCTCATGATAGGAAATGTAATGCCTTTCATTTAGGCCATTTTTAAAGGTAGCTTCACTTTTCCTATTTCCATTCTTGAAGTACTGAATCCAAAATCCCTCTTTCTGACCAACTTTGTAAGCACCTGCACTTCTCTGATTACCATTGGCATAGTAATCCAGTACCCTTCCTCTTTGCCATCAATGACTTGACCATCATTTAAACGCTCAGACATAAAAACTCCAACCTACTTCAGAATAATCATCCATCGGTGAATATATAGCCATATAGTTCCATTGGTCGTGTATCCGCTCGCTTGCACAAACTGCTTGAATTGGCCCACTGTCACTTCACTGTCATCCATATAGAAAGCATCCAGTTCTACCGTACGCACAGGGCGTTCACTAGCCTCTCCCTCATTAAAATGATCCCCCATCTCAAAGGAACCACCAGCCGGTATCAGCACCATCTTAGAACCATTTATTGGAGACACAAATCCTTCCCCTAGACCCACATTGTCATCGGCTACCACTTCAAAGACAAAGTTTGTCCCGTACAGATCAGGAATATCTAGTGCCACCTGCCAAACAATCTTTGAACCCCAAACCGTTCCCACTAGTAATTTTGGATTCTGCTTCATACAACCAATCCTCATACCATTATCGGCATTTCCTACACCCTTGATTTGACCATTTGCCTTCGCTGAAAAAGCGGGGGTACCCCGAGGTTGGGTCCCCACTACAAACTAACAGCATCGCCAATCGCGTAGTTATAGCCGTCGGATCGGTGGACGGTCTGGTAGTATTTGTCTTTTCTTCTCTGGAAAATGACCCCCTCATTAGCCATCAGCGAACTGATTTAATTCTCCCCCAGATCACTGTCAGTTGATTGGTGGATGAGCCCACCGCTAGGGCCGATTTTTCCAACCCATCCTTCATTAACTTTTGAATCTGGTCTGCAGAAAAGGGAGTGCGGGCGATTAGTATTTCGTCGATACAGCCGGTGAAAGGGAAAGAACCGCCTGGTCCTC
>JYMV01044018.1_pt1 | contig 12205 bp, 6 predicted proteins | sample 338911 | NCBI WGS metagenome assembly JYMV01 (sample SAMN03354496, study PRJNA234377) | hydrothermal vent metagenome | biome: Deep sea; feature: Hydrothermal plumes at the Eastern Lau Spreading Center, Western Pacific Ocean; material: Seawater | place: Tonga | collected 2009 | depth 2000 m m | reverse complement strand
AGGCCGATTGCACGATATCGTGAACGGTAGCTTCAATATCAGAAACGTCTTTAATGATAAGCGGATTATTACCACCCATTTCTAAAGCGAAAAAGCTTACAGCGAAACACTTCGAACATCCTGATGATACTAAGCCAAAGGTATTTATCAGTGAGTTGCGTGTTAATGAGTTATCTGAAGAAGCACAAGCCATTATTAATAAGCTGGTCGACCAAATGCCAGCAGACGTAGTGGACGCTGATAACTTCTTATACTCAGGCAAGCATTGGGAAGTGACCAAAGCAGAATACGACACCTTGTTAAACGAATCAGAGTATGCAGCGTGGATGGCCGCTTGGGGCTTCCGTGCTAATCACTTCACTGTAAGTGTAAATCACCTCACTCGTACTAATGAGTTGGATGACGTTAATACGTTGCTTAAAGAAGCGGGCTTTGTGCTTAATACTTCTGGTGGCGAGATAAAAGGTGGCCCAGACGTATTTTTAGCGCAGTCATCAACAATGGCCGACCGCGCTGATGTGGCATTTAGTGATGAAACAGTTGCAATACCAAGCTGCTTTTATGAGTTCGCACAACGCTATGACATGCCAAATGGTAAACGTTATCAAGGTTTTGTTGCAGCATCGGCAGACAAAATTTTTGAAAGTACAAACGTTAAATAGCCAATAACTCTTTAACGTATTTCTTGTTAAGCCCGTACCTTTGTATACGGGCTTTTTATTAAGCATGGAAATAGGCATTAGAACGGCATACTGGCATGGCGCGCCAAAAATTGGTCATATGGCATGGGTTTGTCAAAATAAAACCCTTGCATTAAATGAATATCAGCCTGTTCCATGAAAGGTAGATACAACTCAAGCTCAACACCTTCAGCAACCACCTCTATTTGTAAGCTTTTCAGCATAGTGATTAAACCATTAAAAAGCGCATTAGCCCGGCTATCTTGATGTATGCCTTTAATTAAACTCTTGTCTACTTTAACCGTCTCAAACTGAAACATTCTCAAGTAACTCAATGACGAGAAGCCTGTACCAAAGTCATCCAAAGACAAGCGAAAACCTAGTTCCCTTAAATCGTTCAATGCTCTTAGCGCGGCCTTTTCATCGCGAATGAATACAGATTCGGTCAGCTCAAGTTCGATATATTCTGGTGAGACATGGCTACTGCGACATATGGCAGCGGCCTGCTCAGGAAAGTTAGTATCGAGTAATTGATTCGCACTGATATTCACTGACAAGGGTATCGCTTCGCCTTGCTGCGCTTCCATTATAGATATGTAGTCACATGCCGCTTCAAGCGCTTGTAAGCCAATTGCGCCGTCTAGTTTATGTTCCTCGGCAATAGGAATGAAGACCGCGGGAGAAACTACGCCATGCAAACCAGATATCCACCGGCACAGTACTTCCCCTCCTTTTAACGTACCATCCAATGAATACTTACCTTGGATATAAAAATCGAGTAAATGATTCTCTACGGCTTTTCGTAAATCATTAACCATAGTAATTTGCTTAGACATGCTTTCATAAAGGCCGGCTTCATATACATAAACACGCCCTTTGCCTAGCTCCTTAGCTCTATACATAGAAGCATCAGCGCATTGGATCAGGCTTTCAATGTTGTCACTATGTTCAGGGTATGCAGCTAAGCCAATACTCGCAGAAAGCCTTAGTTCTGTAGTATTTGCAATAATGACATCGTGCTCGATTGACTTAATCAATTGCTCGGTACGGGCTACCACGTCATCTAAATCCCTCTCTGACAGTAAAGCAATAAATTCATCGCCGCCCCAGCGCCCTACTTCACCTAGCTTGCCAAATGTACTTGTGAGTAGTGCGCCAACGCGCTGTAGCTCGAGATCACCGCGTTCATGCCCCACATTGTCATTAATTGCTTTAAAGCCATCGAGGTCAATGAACACAAGTAAGAAAGGCCGTTCATTTTTAGTAAAGTTTCTCATTGCTTCCCGCAATGCACTTCTGTTAGAGAGCCCCGTTAATTCATCGTGTAATGCTAGTTGTCGTAATCTTGCTTCACTGCGCTTTCTATCGCTGATATCGCGCATAGTGGCAATGAGATATGAAGAGGTATTTTGAAACGCGTCAAATAATGCTAGAGAGATATCAACAGACTTAATTTCATTGCGATGAGAAAGTATACGTGATTCAAAGCGCAGCTGCTTATCGATATTTAATTTCAACAAATCAACTTCATCATTGACTAATAACTCGTTGAAGTTTCTATTCATCCAGTTTTCTTTTAATGGTGTATCTACCATCTGCGTAAAAGCGTCGTTGCATTCGGTTATTGTCAGCTCAGGAGACAACACAAGCATAGGCTCTCTAGAACTGGCAAACGCCGACGCCATAAGGTGAAAAGATTGCTCTGCTTTTCGTTGTTGCGTAATGTCTTTTGTAGTACCGACAATGTGTAAGGCCTCACTAGCAGCCCCTCGCTTTAAAACGCGTCCACGCAAACGTACCCACTGAAATTCTTTGTGTAGCTTCATTCGAAATGAAAACTCTATGCGCTCTCTATTTCCGTGTAGTGCCATAGTCCAATGAAATTGCAGACCATTTAAATCATCTTCATGCACAAGCCGCATTAATTGAATTATCGAGCCACGCCATACTGAAGCGCTATCAGAGTGAAGGGAAAATGCACGAATTTCCATTTCGTCAGTGTCAGCACTCCAACTCCAAAACGATTCCTGCGAAGCCCATAGCGCAAGCTCTAAGTTTTTCTGAGATTGTTTACTGTGCTGAAGCGCTTGGTACAAGCTAGCGCTTTTTTCTGAAAGTAGACTTTCAGCATGCTCTCTGGCAGCACGCTCTCGTTTAAGGCGCCTTTCCAATAGTGCTATTTGCTTATTTGTACTGATGACTTCATTTGACATTCGATACCCCTCACTTCACAGAAATACTGAATTGATAGGTATGTGGAATATCTAATTGATGGGTTTCCCGCTCTAATTCACAACCAAAATGCGCTGCAGCAGCGTCCATCAAGCCCTCAGCCAATGCATACAGTTCTCGTTCGGAGTAATATTGCAACCGCATGGTGCTATCGGTGCGAGACAACACAGTAAACCTAGGAAGATCTGCATCGGGATAGAGCTTTTTCACTTGAACGTGGATGTCGCTGTCGAGATGCGCCAACATATCTAAGATATCATCGGCATTGGCGAGTACTTCAGCATGCACTGCACCAAGCTTTCCAAAAAGGTAATAACCAAAGTCATAAAGAAGGGAATTAGCCGATTTGCCCGTTTTTTTGATTAGCACACCAAGCATGCGCTGCATTTCTTCAAACGGATAATAACCGACCGCCGTATATGCACCATCGTTGGCTAACTGAGCTTCAACAATAACATCATCAGCAAACTCAGGGGACATCGTTTCTTCTAACATGTCGATTAACGACGTAAACACTATGCCCAGCATGAACCATCCTCAATTAATTCTTTCTATGAGTGTAGTTCACGCTGACACAAGGACAACTTAAACTTTAGCGCTAAGTTTACTGATTTTCAGCTTAACTCTCTGGTTCTGTTGGTGTGTTGTCTTTGGAGGGCAAAACAATTTCCACGCCATCTACTCTTTGTAAACCTCTCGGTAATTTGTTACCTCGACGACCACGTTCTCCTTGATAGTGAGTAAGATCATCAGCAGATAGCGTCATATTGCGCTTGCCCGCATTCACTTTCACTGCAGCGCCATCAGGTATAACCGTCATTACCTTCACATACTCTTCTCGAGATTGCGCTTTAGCCGACGGTATATTGATGAGTTTGTTGCCTTTACCTTTACCTAAACTCGGTAAGTCACGAAGTGGGAATATCAACATACGCCCTTCGTTAGATATAGTTAAACACCAATCTGAATCAAGATTCGATACAGGTGTGGGTTTCATTACCTTCGCTGCAGTTGGCAATGATAGGTACGCTTTACCCGCTTTGTTTTTACTCACCATATCTTTGAAGGTTCCGACGAAGCCATAGCCCGCATCGGAGCCAACTAAGAACTTACTTTCGTCGTTAGCCATAATGACATGTTCAAAGGATTCTCCACCGACAATGCTGAAGCGCCCTGTCAGCGGTTCGCCTTGGCTACGCGCAGAAGGCAACCCGTGGGAGTCACAAGAGAAGGTGCGCCCAGACGTATCCATGAATACAGCGGGTTGGTTACTCTTACCTTCCGCACTGGCCAAGTACCCATCGCCGGCTTTATAACTTAACCCTTCAGCATCAATATCATGGCCTTTGGCACAGCGTGCCCAGCCTTTCTCAGACAGTACAACGGTAACTGATTCAGTCGGCACTAGCTCTTTCTCAGATAATGCCTTAGCTTCACCGCGTTCAACAATTGGAGAACGGCGCTCATCACCATACTTTTCAGCATCGGCAAGAATTTCTTTCTTAATAAGGGTCTTGAGGCGGCGATCTGAACCCAACAACTGTTGAAGCTTGTCACGCTCTTCTGCCAGCGCGTCTTGCTCACCTTTAATTTTCATTTCTTCCAATTTTGCAAGGTGACGCAATTTTAATTCAAGGATGGCTTCGGCTTGAGTATCACTTAAACCAAAGCGCGACATAAGCTCAGGCTTTGGTTTGTCGTAAGTTCGAATGATTTCGATAACTTCGTCGATATTTAAAAAGGCAATTAACAAACCTTCAAGGATATGCAAGCGGGCCAGTACTTTATCCAAGCGATATTGCAAACGACGTGTAACGGTATCCTTTCGATATTCCAACCACTCAGACAAGATAGTACGCAAGTCTTTAACTTGTGGACGACCATCTAAGCCAATCATGTTCAGATTGACGCGGTAGTTCTTCTCTAAATCTGTAGTTGCAAATAAATGCTGCATTAACTGAGTGACATCCACGCGATTAGAACGAGGAGTAATCACCAGTCGCGTAGGGTTTTCATGGTCAGACTCGTCGCGCAAGTCACTCACCATGGGCAGCTTTTTGGCCTGCATTTGTGCAGCAATTTGTTCTAATATTTTTGCGCCTGATGCCTGATGCGGCAACGCAGTGATAACCACATCACCGTTCTCTTCCCCATACACTGCACGCATCTTGATTGAGCCACGGCCTGATTCATACAGCTTTTTGATATCAGCTTTAGGCGTGATAATTTCGGCTTCGGTAGGATAGTCAGGGCCATTGACATGCTCTAGTACATCTTGCAATTCGGCTTTGCTGTTATCTAACAGCATGGCACACGCATTAGCCAACTCGCGCACATTGTGTGGCGGGATATCAGTGGCCATACCCACCGCAATACCGGTCACACCATTCAGCAATATGTGTGGTAAACGAGCGGGTAAAACACTTGGCTCTTCTAACGTGCCGTCAAAGTTAGGAACCCAATCGACCGTGCCTTGCCCTAATTCATTTAATAGTACTTCTGAAAAACGAGATAGCTTGGCTTCTGTGTATCGCATGGCAGCAAATGACTTGGGATCATCAGGAGCCCCCCAGTTCCCCTGCCCATCAACCAATGGATAGCGATACGAGAAGGGCTGTGCCATTAACACCATTGCTTCATAACACGCTGAGTCTCCATGGGGATGGAACTTACCTAACACATCACCCACGGTTCTTGCTGACTTCTTATACTTTGCATTCGCACTTAGTCCTAAGTCGGACATCGCATAAATAATGCGGCGCTGCACGGGTTTAAGCCCATCAGAAATATGAGGGAGCGCCCTATCCATAATGACGTACATGGAATAATTAAGGTAAGCGTCTTCGGTGAAGCGTCGAAGAGGGAGCTGCTCTACCCCATCGCGGTTAATGATGATCTCGTCACTCATAATATTTTTTTCGTTTTGTTATTAATACCAATGCGCTCGCCAATAAACGTGAGCTTCGCTACTTCGCAATATCAATGTCTTTGTATCGACATCACTATACCAAACGACCGAACAAAGCGCGTAAACTATTGTGAGGTAAACCGTTTACAGGTGCAATCTTTGTCATCAAATGAGCGATACAAAGAACAACGTACCCTTAACTTCCAATACTTAGTTAAGCGCTAAATTTTGTGATCCTATGCAGACGGTGGTTTAATACTTTTATACATTTCATAGACACAGACGACAATGCATTTGATTCGAGTATTACTTTTCTTTTTCTGTATTGCCGTTTTGACGTTGCCGTCTTACGCACATGCACAGCACATTGAGCAGCTATTCGATGAAGAAGCTACACTCGACTTATCTGATTCTTTATATTTTCTTTTAGAAACAGATTATCAATTAACGATTAGTGACGTTGCCCGTAGGCGAAATGACTTTTTAATCCATCCTCATGGCAATCCCAACTTTGGTTTCCGCGATACAGGGATGTGGTTACTCACTTCTGTTGTAAATGTATCAAATGAGAAAAGTTGGGTTTTTTCTATTAACTTCAGCCAGCTAGACAGTGTGGACTTCTATGTTGTTCAAGACGGAAAGGTGATACAGCAAAGCCATCAAGGTAAAGCACAAATAGAGCAACGTTTTCGTGTTCCAACGCTGCGTGTTGATATTCCCAGCGGTGTACCTATTGACTTGTACATTCGCGTTGAAAGCCGTTCATCGAGTTTGATAACTCCCTTACGCATTCAAGCTGAGCCACTGCACGACAGTTATTATCAAATAGACAGCATGCTGTGGGGATTGTTCTATGGTGGATTGTTTATATTAGCTATTTACAACCTAGCGCTTTTTTTTGGCGTAAGGGAAAAAAGCCTTCTTGCTTATGTTGGCTATATTTTCGCTGTCATCTTATGGCAGTTTGTGTGGGGCGGACATACACACACACTGTTTACAGATGGGATCCCCTCATGGGTGGTTGGGCATGCTGAACTCATTTTTGTCATTATTGGCATTAGTTCAGGCTTGTTTACCATAACGTTCCTTGAGACAGAAAATAATGCGCCAACCACACACGCTATCATCAAACTATTACTGCTATGTCAATTCATTACGGGCATTGTTTGTCTAACCAGCGCGCTGCCATCAGTGTGGAAGAACAATTTAGTATATGGTGTCGGGCTGATTGCTATTTTGAGCTACATCTACGCAGGTTTTGAATCCTTCTTTAACAAATTCAAACCCGCGCGCTACTTTATTTTTGCCTGGACCATGTTAGCAACGGGCGCCATTATCGGCATGTTAAGCTTGATGGGTGTGCTGCCCTCGAACAATTTCACCACCTACTGCTTTCAGGTAGGTGTTTTCCTGGAAGCAGGTTTGTTCTCCATTGCCCTTATGGAAAAAAGTAGAAGTCAGCTTGAAAGTGAAGTTGAGCAAGCGACCAATGATCTTCGCAATAATATGGAGTTAATAGAAGAGCAAAATGCCCGTTTAGATATTGCGCGTAAAGATGCCATTAAGGCCAGTAATGTAAAGTCTCAATTTCTAGCCAATATGAGCCACGAGATACGCACACCACTAAACGCAATACTGGGCTTTAGTAAGGAGCTTAACAATGCGTCTTTACCTACTGACCAGCAAGAACAAGTACGTATAGTTAACACCGCTGCCGACAACCTGCTTACCATCGTCAATGACGTGTTGGACTTTTCAAAAATTGAGGCCGGCAAGCTTAAAATTAACAATCAACCTTTCTCTCCAAATAAGTTGTTGGAAGAAATGGTCACCATAATGGCAAAGTCCTCACACAGTAAACGCATAGAATTTGTTTTTGATCTCCGTCCAATACCTGAAAAGCTCATTGGCGATATTTTTCGAATCAAGCAGGTACTCAACAACCTATTGAGTAATGCACTGAAGTTTACCTCTTCTGGCACCATTACACTTGCGGTTAGCGGGCGCTCTCTTGAGCATGGTATTCACGAGTTAAACATTACCGTAGAAGACACGGGTATTGGTATAAGCCGCCAGGACAGAAAGAAACTCTTCAACGCGTTTTCACAAGTTGATGATGCGATTAATCGCAGTTATCAGGGAACCGGGCTTGGTCTAGTCATCAGTAAAGAGTTAGTGCGATTGATGAACGGTGACTTGAACCTTAAAAGTGCAGTTGGTCAAGGGTCTACGTTCAGTGTTTCACTACGAATGAACCAACTTAGCCAAAAATATGCACTTTCAACCAATCAAGAATGGCAAAACAAACGCGTAGTGATTTACGACCCTATACCGTCCACGCGTCGCACCAGCAGCGCCATGTTAAGGTCATTAGGTGCCATTACTACATCAGTGGAGTCATTAGACTTTTTAACATCCCTTCCTGAGCAATACGACTTCTTTATGGCAACAGTTCCTGTTAGCAAAATTGCTATGCGAGACACCTATCTTAGTCGCTTTGTAAACTTCCCGGCCAAAAAGCGGATCCTGTGGTATTCAGGCCCAGAACCTTTCTCACAATATCCTAGCTTATCGCAACATTTTCATTCGCAAGTGCGTATGCCAATGACACTGACCAAGCTTGACAGTTTGGTGCACCAGCAGAATATCCCAGCCCGCAAAGCCATGCTGGAAAAAGTAGAAGTACTTCCTGCTGCGCGTATTTTGGCAGTAGACGATATGGACATGAACTTAAAGCTACTTCACACGTGGCTTGACAATTCCCCGGTAAAACTCACCACGACTATCAGTGGTCAAGATGCCGTAAATCAATGTCAGACCCAAGAGTTCGACCTAATTTTAATGGACGTACAAATGCCGGGAATGGATGGGTTACAAGCCACTAGAGAAATTCGCAAGTCGCCTATTAATATGGGAACGCCCATCGTAGCTGTAACTGCCCATGCGTTTAAAGAAGAGCAGGAAAGGCTATTGGCATCGGGTATGGACGATTACTTACCCAAACCCATTGAAGTTGAATTGTTAATTGATTTAATAAAATCGTGGTGTCACAAAGTTGAGCCTAGCAATATCATTTTTCCTTCTATCGATTGGCAACTGGCACTTAAGCGGGCCAATCAAAATCAAGATACGGCACGCGAACTTCTTTCAGGTTTTGTTCAACTTCTGCCTGATGCCATCGATACCATTACTGTGCTTTGGAAAACGAGTGACTATGAAGGCCTAAAAGCAGAAATACACAAACTACACGGCGCGTGCTGTTACACAGGCTTACCTCGTTTACAGCAACTTGCCAACCAATTAGAAGGCGCACTAAAGTTAGGGCATTTCAATGATGCCGATAACTACATCACAGATTTATTGGAAGAAGCAGAAAAAGTATTAAGCGAAAGTAGAGCGTGTTGAGTCCCTTTGGATTATCTATTAGTTGAGCTCGTGAGTTGTATCTTGATTTAGCGTTTGCCTGGCCCGTTGACATTGTGCTATCAAGGCTGCGAAATCCTGTGCTTCGCGATCGAGTTCAGAACTCGAAATAAATATGTCAAAGCCCAAGCGCTTTCTTAGTTCTACCATGCGATGTGCCAGCATTGCCTTTACACCTTTTATCACTGTGCCATCTTCCATTGTATATGGTTTATCATCGAACATAGACTGCTCATAACAACTCCCCGAAGCACAGTTTTCGTCATTGCTCTGCATTAACAAAGGGCGTTGTTCCATGAGTAAATGTGTTGCAAGGCGCGGAGAAATTGTTAGCAAAAAGTCACTGTAGCTTTTTACTTTAAACCCGATCGTTTCAAGGGGAACATGCTCCAAACCGTGACGCACTTTGGGGCAATCTGCTCGTTGTAAATTATCCCAGTGAATGCGCCATGTCCCTAAGCGGTGCCTGTAAGTGATGTAATCTTTGGCAATCTCTAGACTGAAATTTGGCTCTCTTACTTTGAAGTAGCCAATGAGTAAGCAAACCAATGCCGCACTGGTCATGAATATACCCGCCAAAAATAGCCATTCAGGTAAATAAGCTATCCAGAGCAATGAGATCAATAATCCAACACCACCTAAAACAATACTGGTAATACCGTTACTTTTGGATGCGGCGCGGATGTAAATGGGATCAGAATTAATGCCAGACATATAAATACACCACCATCATAATTACTGCCCAAAGGATATAAAGTCGAATGCGTCTACACTTGATGCAGTCTATGTAAAGCCAACGTTTTAAAAGATTATCTTTTTGCATTGTGCCAACTAAAGCGTGTCTGCTAATACGTTAAAGGGTCAATTTGCGCTTTATGCCAGTGCGCATAGAAGTCTACCTTCTCAGAATGAGTAAACTTCTATGCTAACTGGTATTATTACGCTTTGTCATGACACACAGTTTACCGCTAAACACACATTAGCGTTATTTAATTATCAACACGCCTTAGCTTGATAATGCTTCTACTTGGCTATTCTGCCCTTTGTAACGGTGGCGTTGGAATGCCGCTACGATGGTCGGCGTAAATACCAATGACAAAATTACGGAAAAACCGACGCCCCCCGCAAGTACAACTGCTAATGGCGGCCAAAAGCTTCCTTCGCTAAACAGCAACAATGGAATAAGGCCACCCACGGTGGTAAATGTGGTGGAAAGAATGTGGCGGCTACAGCTCATGGTTTCTTCAACAATGGCTTTGGTATTGCCCCGTTTAGCGTCTGAATTAGCATTAATGGCAGCGATAACTACAATGGACCCATTAATTGCTACACCGATAAGACCGGCGCTTCCCAACAAAGGGTTAAATCCAATGGGCAACCCTGATATCCACAAGCTCAACATACCAAGCCCCACTGACAAAATTGCCACAAGACCAATAACACCTGCCATGCGCAAACTAGTAAATGTAAGAATAAGCGTGGTTACCATCAATACCAATAAAACCGGCGCATAAGTAGCTAACTTACCCAGAGCTTGCTGTTGTTCATCAGCATCACCAGCAAGGTGAATTCGGTAGCCCTCTGGCAATATTAATCGAGATTCGAGCATACTTCGTAATTGATTACTGGCGTCAACGGCAGGCACGCCTGGAAGCAAAAACGCTTGAATACGATTGAGACGTTCGCCGTTCACTCTGGTGATACTGCTTGTTGCTGGCTGCAACGTCAACGTGGTTACTGCACCAAGCGGTGACCATGAAATGGCATTATCACCACTAACAGGAATAGGCATGATATCTACGCTGCTTACATTTTTTCTGTAGGCCTCATCAAGACGAACGCGAACTGGAATTTCCTCTGTACTTTCCAATACTGAACCGCCCGTGATACCTGAAAAATTCACTTGCATTTGACTCGCCAGCTCTGCCAACGACAAGCCTAGAAACGACAGATTATCACTGCTGGCATTTATTTTAAGTTCGGGTTCGCCCATTGATATACTGGCGGTTGATTGTGAAATACCATCAACCTCAGACATTAACATTCGTACTTGGTCACCCAAGTCATTCAGAATATTTAAGTCAGGCCCATATATTTCAACTTCAACCGGAGCCGCAATAGGCGGGCCTTGACCGAAGGCTCGCACCACAATTTGAATCTCTGGGTATTGTGCATCTAATTCACGTTGCAGCTTACCTACTAAGATTGCCGCGTCCTCAACGGTACTGGTATTGACCACTGCGTTTGCAAAGTATGGTGTGTTGTCACGTGTCATGGTTTGATTGTAGTAAACAGAAGGGGCCGAGCCTCCTACCAACCAAGTGACTTGTTCAACGCCCTGCTCGCCTCTAATTGCCTTATCAACACGTTGAACATAAGCCGCCGTATTGGCAATGCTGCTACCTTCTTTTGTCCATAAGTACACTTCAAATTGGTCTCTATCTGCGCTTGGGAAAAACACACTCGGTAAAGACTTCGACAACACAAAGCCCGACAGGCACAAAACCACAATAACGGGGAGTACCAGTACTGGCTTTTTAATCCACCAGCCTAACTGTTTGCGAAAAGCGAGACTGAGTGCGGGCGCTTGTAAGCCTGTCTTCCACCAACTTTTTTCAGTCGAACTAATAGCACTGTTATCGTGCCTTGGTAAAAACCGTGCAGCAAGTGCAGCAATAATTGTAAGAGAGATAAACAACGAGCCAATTAGCGCCATAACAACACTAATGGCGATAGGCCCAATGAAGTCGCCAATGTTTCCATCGAGTAAGAAAATCGGCATGAAACCCAATATAGTGGTGAGCGTTGAGGCCAGCAGTGGCGCAAAAAGATGAGAGACACTTTTAGCCATGGCACCCACCCGTGTTAACGCCGTGTCTTGTAAATTTAAGCGTATCTCGTCGGTGATAACAATAGCGTTATCAATCAGTAACCCAATGGCGATGATCATGCCAAATATAGA
>JYMV01012666.1_pt1 | contig 12205 bp, 10 predicted proteins | sample 338911 | NCBI WGS metagenome assembly JYMV01 (sample SAMN03354496, study PRJNA234377) | hydrothermal vent metagenome | biome: Deep sea; feature: Hydrothermal plumes at the Eastern Lau Spreading Center, Western Pacific Ocean; material: Seawater | place: Tonga | collected 2009 | depth 2000 m m | reverse complement strand
AGTCTGGTTCAGGTCAACGGCATGCTGCAGATAGTCAAGCTCAAATGTCGTCTGGTAAAGTTCCAACAGTCCCCAAATCGTAAAAGCGTAGTCCTCCAAATGCGCCGGGAGGGCGGCGACCCCTTCGCGGTATCGCTTCAGCAGTTGCCCGTCCGATTGACGTAAAGTAGACAGTACAAAATCGGCAGCGTTACGGGCAGCTGCAGCGTACTGTTCATCACCCAGAACCTGTGCCCCCTTTGCGAAGGCGGCGATCATCAGGCCGTTCCAGTCGGTGAGTATCTTGTCGTCCTTCAGCGGGTGGATGCGCTTTTCCCGAACTACAAACAGTTTCTGTCGCAGCGATTCAATTCTGGCAAGAAACTCCTCTTCCGTCAGTTTATAACGCTTCGCGAGTTGGGAAGTTGAAGCTGTTAAGTAGGGGATGTTCCTATTGATCTGGTGCCCCGATGATTCATCACGAAAGTTTCCATCTTCTCTCATGTTGAACACTTCCGCGAAAAATGTCCCATCTTCTTCACCCAGAATATCCTTCACCTCTTCTATCGTCCAGAGGTAAAACTTCCCTTCCTCGCCTTCGCTGTCGGCGTCCTCGGCGGAGTAGAAGCCGCCTTCCGGAGAGGTCATATCCCGTAGAACGTAAGAGAAAATTTCCCTGGCGGTGCGGGCGTACTGCTCCTTGCCGGTAGCCTGGTACGCCTCTAAATATGCCATGGCATTGATGGCCTGGTCGTAGAGCATTTTCTCGAAGTGGGGGAGGAGCCACTTAGGGTCCGTTGAGTAACGGTGGAATCCAAGCCCAACCTGATCATAAATACCGCCCCGCCGCATAGCCTGCAGAGTCTTTTCTACTATCTCAAGAGCTTGCGCTTCTCCGGTTCTCTTCCAGTAGCGGAGCAGAAAGACGAGATTATGAGCAGTTGGAAATTTACGTTGGCCTTTAAAACCACCGTAATTGTGATCAAAGCGCTGGAGGAAATCTGAATACGCTTTTTCAAGTGTCTTGTCACCAAGGAATTCTGTTCCTCGTGGAGAAAATGAGGTCTGCAGACGACCGGTGATTTTCTCCGACGATTCCACGATCTCCTGCCGCCGCGTCTGCCACGCTTCGGCAATTTTGGGTATTAGGTCCAGCATGCCGTTCCGTCCGGGAAGGCTTTCTTTGGGGAAGTAAGTTCCCGAGAAGAACGGCTTTTTGTCCGGCGTCATGATGATGGTGAGCGGCCAGCCGCCGCTACCGGTCATCATCTGGCAGACGGTCATGTAGATGTTGTCAATGTCCGGCCGTTCTTCCCGGTCCACCTTGATGCTGATGAAATACTCGTTCAGGAGGGCGGCTACCTCTTCGTCCTCGAAAGACTCGTGTTCCATGACGTGGCACCAGTGGCAGGTGGAGTAACCGATGGAGAGAAAGATGGGTTTGTCTTGCTTAAGGGCGGCAGCGAACGCCTCTTCACCCCACGGATACCAGTCCACCGGATTGTCGGCGTGTTGCAGAAGGTACGGACTCTTTTCAAATGCGAGTCGGTTCATGGTGTGTCCCTTTTTTTGGCGATCATTATTTTGCTTTTCATCGATATGATTTTGTGGATTGACTTTTTCAGATGATGCTATTTTGTCATCAGTAGAGATAGTCTCTGTCTGTTCCTTCTGTCCGGAATTACAATTGGAAAGAAAGACGACCAGGATAGTAACGAAATGGATAAATCTTCTCGGCATTACTTTGTGAGCAGTTTAATGCTGTTGATCTTCGCAAACAAGGTGTAGGTTCATTTTGCCATAGAATTTCCCTACGAGAATTGTTATTATGAGGGGTAATTTCCCACCTAATTCCGAGACAATGGTATTCATACCTTTCATCTTTGCCTATCTGCTAATCCTTGTGGCTGTTGGAGCCTGGCGCAGCCGGGAAGTTCAGAGTCAAGAGGACTTTGTGGTGGCCGGAAGGCGACTATCGGCACCTATACTTGCCGGGACTCTCCTTGCCACGTGGACCGGATCTGGGTCCCTTTTCAATGGCGGACGTCTGGCGTATGAGAATGGCTTTGCTGCACTCTGGAGTTCCGCCGGAGCATGGGCGGGGATCGCGATTGTATACTTCATTGCTAGGAAGATTCGACAGGGAGGTAAGCTATCCGTACCAGATATACTGGAGGACCGCTATGACCGCTGGGTAGGACTGGCGGCGTCCGTGACAATTATTATCTCGTACGTGACGATTGTCAGCTACCAGTTTCGGGGTGGCGGAAGGATCATTGAAATAATCACCGACGGTCAGTTTTCTATCTTCGGCCTATCCACACTCATGAGCGGGATGATTATCACCGCCGTCTTCGCCATTGGTTACACACTGCTGGCTGGAATGGTATCTGTCACCTACACCGATGTACTGAACGGCATGGTAATGCTGTTAGGGATTGCCATTGCCGTTCCATTTGTGCTTCATGAAGCAGGCGGGATTGAGACTTTCGTTGCCAATGTTCCCGAAGAAAAGTGGCAGCTTTTCGGTACCATGGGAAAGACTAAAGCGTTCGCCTATCTGCTGCCTACCATGTTTCTCCTCATGGGTGATGCCAGCATGTACCAGCGCTTCCTGTCGGCGAAAAGTGGACGAGTGGCGAAGCGGGCTGTAGTAGGTTGGATCATAGGTGTGGTTGTCATCGAGTTCCTTATTGTGCTGCTTGCGTTCTTGGGCAGTGGACTGGAAACGGGTCTTACCGGTGAAGAAGCTTCCAAGATCATTCCTTTGCTGGCTATGAAGCATGTACCGATTGTGGTAGGCTGTCTTTTGTTGGGAGCCATGGTTGCCATCATAGTCTCTACCGCGGATTCATTTCTGCTCGTCCCAGCTACAAACGTGAGCCACGATATCTACTACCGCTTCTTTCGTCCTCACGCCGGCCAGAAAGAGCTTCTTCTGGTGAGCCGTCTCGCTGTTCTAGGATTGGGATTGATTGCCTTTTTCATGATATCATTTTTCAAGTCAATTCTTGAGGCTGCCTACGCGGCGTACACGGTCTATGGTGCCGGGATCACGCCGGCTCTTCTGGCGGCATTCCTCTGGAAACGGGCTTCGGCAGCAGGAGCGTTGCTCTCCATTCTGGGTGGGACTGTGGTAACAATTGGATGGGAAATCGCCGCCCGGACGAATGGCAGTGATCCGTGGGGAATTGATGCCATCTACCCAGCTTTGGCTCTGTCGCTGATGCTACTGGTGGGGGGATCCCTTATGTGGCCTAAAGAAATGAAGGAAACAGACGCATGAAAAGGAGCCTGATAGCATATATTCAGTGGCAGATCGGTCACCCTAAAACTGTTCTGGCGTTTCTATTTATGATAACCCTGGTCTTTGCCGGTATCTCCACCGGACTTCAGTTTGACTTCACCATCGAAAATCTCTTTGCCCAAAACGATCCCAAAGTGGATGAGTATTTCCAGTTCCGGCAAGATTTCGGACGGGAGGATAATCTCATCTATCTTGTGTACGAGTGCGATGATCCATTTTCACGAGCAAACTTGCAAAGTACGCAGGATCTCACCGCCCGTTTCCAGGATATTACGGGAGTGGATTCAGTTCTTTCTTTAACAAACGTAAAAGTTTTATCGTACGCAGATTTGTCTGCTGAAACTGTCTTCCACACGATTCCTGATAATGAGAGCAGTTTAGAAGCAGGAAAAGTGCGCATCCTCAATACACCGCTGCTGGTGCAAAACCTCATCTCCAAGGATGCCAATATAGCGGCGTTCATACTTCAGGTGGCTAATGACTACAACTCCCACGAGGAGCGAGAGCGAATTCTAGAGGAAGTTACGGAAATCGAACAGACGGTTCCTTCCTGGAAATGGCGTGAAGCAGGGATTCCCGTGTTACGGACGAAATACGTCCACTACATGCTGGATGACATGATTGGTTTCTTACTGCCAGTTATTCTTATAAATATTTTAGTGCTCTTCTTACTTTTCCGCTCTTTCCGCGGAATCTTGCTCCCCCTGTTTGCGGTACTGATTGCTGATATCTGGACCATGGGAATTATGACTCTACTCGGATTCCAGATGAATATCATGACTTACATCGTGCCGACTCTTGTGCTGATTGTAGGGATAGCTGATTCCATCCACATCATTGTAAAATATCAGGAGGAATTAGCACATAACGAAGACAAGTTGACAGCCATTGAACATACCATCAAGAAAATTGGCGCTGCCATCTTCCTCACCAGTTTTACCACAGCAGTGGGATTCCTGTCGCTCCTTGTGACGAATATCGCTATCATGAGGGAATTTGGTCTTATTGTCGCCATCGGTGTGGTTATTGCCTTTGTGACATCCATAATTTTTCTACCTTCAATTCTTATACTGCTGCCCCGCCCCAGTTCGGAAAAGATAATGCGCCTGTACCGAACGAGTTTTCGCCATCGCCTGCTTCAGCGGATTGTCAATATTAACAATGAACGCCAAATACCTATCTTAACCATCTCCGTTGGTATTGTTCTGGTCTGTATTTTCTTTGCTGCCAGGGTGGACATTGATTCCCGGCTTATGGAGGACTTAGATCCCGGCAATGAGCTCTACGACGATATGACGTATATGGAAGACCACATGGGGAGCGTTCTGCCGTTTGAGGCCATCGTGGAAGTGAAAAGAGGTGATGAGGCGGCAGAATCCGCCATGTTTAATCCGAAAGTAATGGTCCAGGTGGAGAAACTCCAAACGTTCATAGGCACCATTCCTGAGGTTGGCAAAAGTGTTTCCTACATCGACTACTTTCGTGAGATGAACCGTTCGTGGCACGATGGCGACTCAGCTTCTTTTGTTTTGCCAAAAACTCGGGCTGAAGTGGAACAGCTTCTCATTGCCACCGGTGAACCCGATTCCATCTTCGCCGGTTTGGTGGATACCAGCTTTGAGAACTATTTTGCTCGGGCTCGCATTTCCGCCCGTATTCAGGATATTGATTCTAAACGCGCTCGAGAAATTACCAGCAAGATTCAGACTTGGGCTGATCAAAATATGGGTGACAGTCTGTCAGTGATTCTCACCGGCACAACCCTCATGGCATTGAACACCAATCAGTATCTCGTCCGGAATCTGGTGTACAGCTTTATGATTGCTTTCGTGGTGATCTTTGTCTCCATGCTGGTGCTGTTCCGCTCCATGAAGTTGGCTCTCGTTTCCATGATTCCCAACATCATCCCGCTGTTGCTAATCGCCGGAGTTATGGGACTCTTTCACATCAAGCTGCGGCCAGCAACGGCCATGACCTTTGCAATCGCTTTCGGGATTGCTGTGGATGACACCATTCACTTCCTAGCTCGCTTTCGGCAGGAACTGTTCGCCAGCAACGGCAAGTACCGTCTTGCAAACGAGGAGACACTCTTTACCACCGGCAAGGCCATCATCTCCACCAGTGCCATACTCATATCGGGATTCCTGGTACTGATGACGTCCAACTTCTCACCCAGCCGTGATTTCGGAATGCTGTCAGCGATTACACTTTTGGGAGCCCTGTTGGGAGATCTCTTCTTTTTACCGGCGGTAATTACATTCGTTCGGCCAAGGATTCCGTTTCTAAAGAATTCGGGGGGAGAAGGAGTGAAGAGAGAATAAAATTTAAATTTTTGAAACTAGCGGTGGGTCCTTTCCCACCAATTGGCTTTGTCCAACAGGTATAATAGACCGGCGGTAATACTCAAAGGTTTTCCCTGTCCCGTGCCAATTTTCAAACCGAGCTAATATGCGGATGTCGCCAGTAAACCTCTTGGAAATTCCCTCCTTAACATGTCCTGTAACATACTTGAAGCCCTTCTTTTTCGCCCAGCTAAGATAAACTCTTTTAAGTGTTTTTGCGTAGCCGTTTCCTTTGTATTTAGCCATGACCACAAAGGCGTAGGAGTAGAGGGTGTTCTTTTCGCCGATATTCTCATCGCATTGGAATGAGGGATCGTTAGAGAAATATTCCAAGGGCACACCGATGATGAAGCCGATGATCTCGCCGTGATGTCGGGCAATGAAAGGAAGAGTTTGTGGATAGTTGAAGTACTTGCGGATACTGGATTTGGTAAGTCGGACCGACTCATGAAATTCTTCTTCCAGATGTTGGGAAATAAGAATTAGCTGGGGGACATCTTCTTCGCCCACATGCTCCATCAGTTCTATACGGAAGTTAAGTGAAGAAGATGCAATAACACGTGACCGCGAAGTCTCCGCGATCTCCAATGTCATCTGTTCCGGTTCTTTATGCTGATGCAATCTCTGTCACCTCACACATTCTCATTTCCAGTGGTATTAACGCTTCATAGATACCATCCAGGAATTTCAGCAATGCCCGTGAAGCTTTCTCCGCTGAAGCGATAGCATTTTCCTGTGATTCCTTTGTGGTGCATGATTTCGTCAGTATTTCCAGCTCCGCATTGCGGTGGTAAATATCAGCTGCTTCGTGAACGGAGAAGAAGGAGACACTCCTTTCATCGTCAATGCCGAAGAATTTTTTCAATCCTGCCCGCTTCGTCCGGGATACCTCCGGGATCTGAGATTCATAAGCGTAAAGCGCTGCCACACCTGAGCGGTAGTCAAGCTCTGAAGTGAGCCTCTTCAAGGTTGCTACAGTGGCTTCTGTACTTCCCAGAAGTTCAGCATTCTTAACAGAATCTCGGTCTGCACCAACGCTTTCAGCAAACCTTAGCCAAAGTTCGGGATGATTTTCATCACCCATCTCCTCTTCAACAAGATTATCCAGCAGGATCTGTCGTGTTGGAAGGTCATCACAGTTGGAGTGTACAGCACTGACGTACGTTGGGAACGCTTTCACATGTGCGTAATATTGCCGGGCATATTCTGCGAGAATCTCTTTGGTTAGTTTACCTTCATTCCACATCTGATAAAAAGGATGTGTCAGCATTGCATAACGATCGACTGTTTCATTTAAACGCTTAACAAATTCTGCGTCATTCATTCGTGGATTATTACTGTTTGTCTTCATTTCTTCCTCTCTTTGCACGATTATCCTACCTCAAAGTACCAAACTTACCTGTTGTGGGCTCACCTTAGAATAGTCATGGAGAGATGTATCAGTCAATTTCTTTCTTCTAACAAGATATCATTTTTTGTGGTGATTGGTTTCGATTGGATGCCATGAAACTTGACTGTAATTTTCTAAGCTTTAATGAACTTTATTGAGACACTCAACCAAGCTGTAGAGAATCACCAATCACATCTTTGCGTCGGACTCGATATAGATTCTGACCGTATTGATTCAAAATCGGTGTTGGATGTAAGTGAGCTTGCAGATTACACCCGTAAGGTTATAGACGCAACAAGGGAATTCGCTGCAGCCTACAAACCAAACATGGCTTTTTTCGAACGTTGGGGGAGTGCCGGTATCAGATGGCTGGAGGAGACAATCGAATACATTGGTGATGAGCACTTTCTAATCTGTGATGGAAAGCGAGGTGATATTGGCAACAGTGCCCGGCAATACGCAAAGTCAGTTTTCGTCCATTACGGTTTTGATGCTGTTACTGTGTCGCCTTATATGGGTTCAGACGCCATAATACCTTTTTTGGAAGAACCGAAAAAAGGCGCTTTTGTCCTCTGTCTGACATCTAATGAGAGTGCAGCAGAGCTGCAATTACAGAAAATTGATGGGATTCCGTTATATGAATCCGTGATCGAGTTGTGTCAAAGACTGAACAGCAACGCAAACTGTGGTCTGGTGGTGGGCGCTACTCAGGAGAGCAAGCTGGCATCGATTCGCGAAAAAGCAGGCGATATGCCCATACTCATTCCCGGTGTAGGAGCCCAAGGTGGAGATCTGGAAGCCAGCGTTCGGGTGGGGAACTCGGATGGCGTCGCCCTCATCAACGTTTCTCGTTCCATTCTCTTCGCAGGAGATCAGAGTTCGAAAGCCATTTCAGCCAAAGCTAGAGAATACAATAACCGCATGAACGAGATTTTGGAGATCAACAGTGGATAATTTGCTGGAACTGATGAAATCTTCCGGAGCAGTCCTGGAGGGGCACTTTCAACTCACTTCCGGTCGGCACAGTGATGTCTATCTGGAGAAATTCCGACTTCTGGAAAAACCGGATGTGGTTATGGAACTGGGAAGGAGAATGGCATCCGCTCTACCGGAAAAAGAAGTGGATGTGGTCTTGGGAGCGGCTGTAGGCGGTATCCTTTTGAGTCACGCTGCAGCAGCAGAACTAGACACTCAGGGGATTTTCGCTGAAAGAGTGAATGGGAACCTCTCGCTCCGCCGAGGGTTTGAACTCAGCAAGGGAGATAGCGTTCTGATTGTGGAAGATATTGTCTCTACGGGAGGTTCAGTCAAGGAGCTGATTGAGCTTGTGGAACAATATAAAGCGAAAGTGGCAGGTGTGGTCTGCATCGTAGATCGGACTAAAGACGGTGTAAATTTTGGTTGCTCTACAGAAGCGCTGTTAAGATATCCGGTTGTCAGCTGGGAACCGGATGAATGTCCACTATGTGAGCAAGGAATTTTAATTACTTCTCAAGGGAGGACAGGTAAGAAATGAGATATTTAGCAAATATTGTGGTGAGATTAATTTTGGTTCTCACTTTAGTTAATTGCGGAGAACCCAATAACAGTAAAGATGAAAATGAAATAACGGAAGACTTTGCTGTAATTACTACGGACTTCGGGGAAATGACGATAGAATTTTATCCTGAAGCAGCACCGAAGCATGTAGAGAGTTTCAAGCTACTTGCAAAAGAGGGATATTTTGATAGTACTACTTTCCACCGGGTTATGCCCGGGTTTGTTATCCAGGGTGGTGACCCCAATTCCAAGGATGATGATCGTGCAAATGACGGTCAGGGAGGTCATGCAGGTAAGTTTTACGGAGTGTGGGATTTCAGTAAAGCACCATTGATGAAAGATGCTGTTGAAAATCCTGATAGTTGGTTATTGCCGGCGGAGTTCAACGAAATTCAACATGAGCGCGGGATGCTGTCCATGGCACGCTCCCACGATCCCCACAGCGCCGGCAGCCAGTTCTTCATCTGTGTGGATGCTACACCACAGCTCGATAAGAAGTATACTGTTTTCGGCAAAGTCATCAGCGGAATGGAGGTAGCGGATAGGATTGTGGCTGCCGAAACACCGCGGAAACAAGACCCGAACTACGGTAAGCCCGATAAGGATAATCCTCTGGAACCGATACGGATGAAAGTGAAAATCGAATCTCGCAGTGTGGACATTTCTGAAGTACAGTAGATGCTTGACAAACAGACAAATAGCTTGATAATTCGTGGTCTGCGAGGTACAATCGTAAGCTATGAGAAAACCAAGCCTGAATAGAAAGTATGAAGCAGAAAACCTTAAATAGAATCTGTACCTACAGCATTATCTCCTTAAGGCCGATTACCATATTATTAATGATCTGGTTCTTAGCAAGTGGCGCATTTGCTCAAAGCCAGAATCCTGTAAAAGTAGAGATTCGGTTGTCGGAGGATCGTGTAACCACCGGCGATCAATTGATTCTCATCACCACTGTTACTTTAGAAGAAGGGTGGCACATTTATGCCATCAACGAGAAGATAGACGGTCCAATTGCCACCTTCATAGGTGTGGATGGCTCCGGTATTATAAAATCAGTAGGTAAAACTCGTGAACCAACTCCTATAAAAAAGTTCGATGAGGGCTTCCAGAAGGATACGTATTATCACGAGGGGATCGTGGTATTTGAAACGCCGATTGAACTCAATCCTCTAATAATTCCCGGTACTAACACTATTAATGCTTCCATTCTTTATCAAGCGTGCAACGCCTCTCTTTGCCTCCCTCCTAAAAGTGAGACAGCTAGCCTGGATTTTGAACTTTCCACCGGATTCGTTTCGTTTTTCCTACTAGCAATCAGCATGGGACTGCTTGCACTCCTGACGCCGTGTGTTTTCCCCATGATTCCCATTACGATTTCCTATTTCACCAAACAAGGAGAGATTGAAGGTCGTAATCCGCTAAAGCAGGCGTCTGTCTATTCTGCTGGAATCATCGCGACTTATACTGTACTTGGTCTCCTGCTCGCCATAACGCTCGGTGCTTCTGGAGCAAATCAGTTGGCTGCTAGTCCGTGGGTCAACCTATTCATCGGTGGGCTTTTCATCTACTTCGCTTTATCACTTTTCGGGATGTATGAGATCGAACTCCCATCGGCACTTCGCCAGTTCACACTGAAGCAGGAAGGGAGAGGGGGATATGTCGGTACACTTTTCATGGCACTAACCTTTACACTCACCTCATTCACCTGCACTGTCCAGTTTGTCGGATTACTGCTTGTTCGGGCTGTTCAGGGCGATTGGTTCTGGCCTGCACTCGGGATGCTCATATTTTCTGCTGCATTCGCTCTGCCTTTCTTTTTCCTGGCACTATTTCCCCAATACCTTGCGCGAATGCCCAAAAGTGGTGGATGGCTTAATTCCGTTAAAGTTGTCATGGGATTTCTGGAACTGGCGGCTGCGTTCAAATTTCTGAGTAACACCGACTTAGTTTGGCAGTGGAATTTCTTTACACGTCCGGTAGTACTTACTGCCTGGGTGGTTATTGTATTCTTAACTGGACTCTATATTTTAGGAAAAATCCGCTTGCCGCACGATAGTCCTTTGGAAACCATTGGTGTTCCACGATTGATTTTCAGCATCATCCTGCTGACCTTTTCCATCTATATGGCTCGGGGCATTGTTGGTCAACCTATCCACGGACTTATCGATTCCTATCTCCCGCCGAGAATTCAAGGAGGAATGGTCGCTACGCCTACGTTTGGAGCTCGGGGAGGAGGTCCAGCTTTCAGTGAATCAATTTCCGAACTGGATGTTACCTCTGAGCACAATGGTTGGATTAGAGATTATGATGAGGGTGTTCAGGTAGCTGATGAGCTTGGGAAACGAATTTTCTTGAACTTTACGGGGATTACCTGTACCAATTGCAGATGGATGGAAACGAACATGTTCACCAAACCTGAAGTGGTCGAATTATTAAACAATTATGTTTTGATAGAACTGTTTACCGATGTGGGCTCCAGGTCAAAGGAGTGGCAAAAGATGGAGGAACAGCGCTTTGGGACTGTAGCCTTACCTTATTATGTGATTTTATCGCCTGATGGGCAGGAAGAAATTGTCAGCTTTGCCGGGATGACACCGAACCTTCAGCAGTTTGTCCGTTTTTTAAACCGAGGACTCATTGGTTTAGCAGAGTTGTCTTCAGCGGGAGAGAAAGAATTAACAAAGGAGAAATTAAAGTTATGGTGGATGTAAAAAAAGCAGTTGCAGTAGCGATAATACTTATGGTAATGGTTATTGCTGGTTTTACACTGTTTGATAACTCAGCTGCTTCAGATAATGATAGAAAGGGTAATCAATTAACAGCGGAATCTGTAATAAAATCCGAGAAACCGAAGAATGTAAAGGGTGAGTCAAATCGACAAGCCCCTAATTTTACTCTTACAAATCTGGAAGGTGAGGAAGTATCACTTTCAGACTATGAAGGAAGAATAGTTTTCGTCAACTTTTGGGCTACTTGGTGTGGTCCGTGTAAGGCGGAAATTCCAGGTTTTATAGATTTACAGAATAAATACAAGGACGATCTCGTTATTCTTGGAATTTCAGTTGACAGACGACAGACAAGAGATCGAGTGGCTCCGTTTGCAAAAGACTATAACATAAACTACCCTGTACTCTTTACTGATGGAAAAATAGAAAAGGACTATGGAGGAATCAACGGAATTCCCACAACATTCATACTTGATCGGGAACTGAATATAGCTCAGGAAATAGTGGGTTATAGATCTGATGCAGTTTTTGAACAAGCAATTAAGTCCCTTCTTTAACAAAACTTTGCCAACAAACAAAAATGATGAAAGAAGTTAATCTCTTCTCAGCATTTATTTTATTACTTCTCCTTTCAATCAGCCTGAAAGCTGAAGAGAATTACTGGCAGCAGTGGGTCCACTATGGTATGGAAGTTTCACTTGACACTGCCGAGCACTCCCTTAGCGGTACTTCGAATATTACTTATGTGAATAAATCGCCTGATTCTCTTCATAGAATCTACATGCATCTCTATCCCAACGCCTTCCAGGTGGGATCGGTCAAATACCGTGAATATAAGCGTGGGCACTACAGTGGTGGTATTTCTGAGGATAAGCCCAGCTTCATCCGCATTGATCGCTTTGATATTCAGAATGGCGAT